>Ga0075156_10001880_pt1 | contig 11540 bp, 9 predicted proteins | sample JI81AbrownDNA_FD_70966 | JGI IMG/M metagenome (GOLD analysis project Ga0075156, IMG submission 70966) | Wastewater effluent complex algal communities from Wisconsin, to seasonally profile nutrient transformation and Carbon sequestration -... | ecosystem: Engineered > WWTP > Effluent > Algae...
TTGGCGGAATATGCTTCGTCGAGAACGACGATAGAATTACTGAAGTGACGGAGGATATCGCGGAGTTCGATGGGGGAAATAGCGTTACCGGTAGGATTATTGGGAGAACTGATAAAAACCATGGCGGGCTTGACGGTAGAATAAATATCAAGTAAAGAATCAATATCATATTCGTAACCGTTTTCACCCAACACGAGCTGGTATTCAGCTTGTTTGCACCCGACTTCTGCGGCTAATTGTTTGTAATACCACCACGAGTAGGAGGGAATGAGAATCGTATCATCTTTTGAGAGAAAGCATTGCACCGATTGCTTGAGCAGGTCTTCGGCGCCATAGCCGAGGATGATACTGCTTTCATCAATTTGAAAATCATTGGCAAGGCGTGCAGTAAGAATACTTTTAGAGCCGGTACCGAATTCGCGGGAATACCAGCTCATCGATTCAAGTCCGGCTGTGCGGAGTACGTCGTAGCATTTTGGAGCCGGACCGTAGTTGCTCTCGTTGCGATCGAGATAAATAAGTGGATGTGCCATACAATTAAACCTTTAAAATTAAACAAGTTATTTGTACTTTGCAATAGAGTTATTACAAAGAAGTGGCGCAAAAGTACGGGGCTTGGGGAGGGCTTATGTCAGCGTTGTGTCAAAGTTATGTCAAAGTTATGTCATTTTTGGGGTGAGGTGTTGGAATTCTGTCGGCGAAGACACATGCACATTGTATGTGGTGTTGGTCCACTGTTGATGAGCGTGGCCTTCAGTCGTGGGCACAACCCCTTATACAGCAATGGATGACCGGAAATCGAAGCAGCAAGGAAGGAAACAGTCGGCACGGAATTTCGTTGTATTTTATTTTCTGTGAATGAGTTATGACAAAATTGTAATTGCTTGGCGACGGCTTTTTGGCACTATCTTTGATGGTGCGTTTTTTTGATTATGAAGAAGAAATAAGTTGTGTTTTTGGCAAAGATGGGTTATATTGCTATTCCTTTAAATAGGGTTTGGCTCCAAATTGACAGTTTCTACCATTAAAAGAGGAGGATAACATGGTGATATCAAAGCAGCGCCTTGTTTTCTTAGCAGTTTTTTTCTGCTTCAGTTCAGCGTGTACGTATTTTCTTGGGGGACAAGAGACTTACGCACAGCAGACACCAAATCGATCACAACCTCAGCAGGCAAAATCGACCATAAAGGCACGTACATTCCCGGATGAATACTCGGATTTTGATGATAAGCCGGTATCCGGCGTGACGAGTGCAATCAGTCAGAAATTAGAGAAAGCGCGTCAGAAATATTTGCGTGCGCTTGCATTAATTGAAAAGCAGGACACGACCGGAGCGACGTCACAGTTTGATGCAGCGATAGATATATTGCATGGTTTGGTGAGCTATCCGAATGTCGAGCAAAATGAAGACTTTACGGATTTAGCGCAGTCAATTATCGAAGATTATGAGAGCTATATTCAGAATATAGATAATCTTTCTGAAAGCTCGTCAGCGTTTATATTGCGCGAGAAGCTTTTTGCAGAGGTCGATGCCTATTCCCGCGACAGCCGTCCTGAAGTAACGACTATCAAAACCTACCCTTCCGTTAAATTCCCGGTAACCTCCACCCTTCCATCGCTTACAATACCCCTTGTAAATAATGAATCGGTCGAGAAAAGCGTTGCCTTTTTAACACAAGAGCGAGGTCGTAAGTTCTTCAAGCACTGGCTTGAGCGTGGTACCAAATGGTTCCCGATGATGCGTCGTATCGCCAAGGAAGAGGGAATGCCGGAAGAAATCATGTATCTTTCGATGATTGAAAGTGCACTCAATCCTAATGCTGTCTCCCGTGCTAAGGCAGTGGGATTATGGCAGTTTACCCAAGCAGCCGCCACTGATTATAATCTCAATGTGAATTTCTGGGTTGATGAACGTCGGGATCCGGAGAAGTCCACAAGAGCAGCGATGCGGTATTTGCGAAGCTTATATAATGAATTTGGTGATTGGCATTTGGCGCTTGCGGCTTATAATTGCGGACCGAATGGCTCAATCCGCCGAGCGCTTGCAAAGGCGAAAACCGAGAACGCGACATTTTGGGATATTCGTGAGAATTTACCGCGTGAGACGAGAAATTACGTACCACTCTACATTGCGACTACACTCATTACCCTCAATCCTGAAAATTACGGATTTACCAAAGAAGAGCTAAATTTCGAACCTGAATATCAATACGAGACCGTACCAATTACCGAAGCCGTCAGTATTAAATCACTGGCAAAATGCGCAGATTTATCGGTTCAAGAGCTTCGTATGCTGAATACAGAACTCGTCAGCATCTGCACTCCACCGATTGGGAGTTCGTATAAACTCAAGCTACCTGTTGGTAAAAAAGACAATTTTATGACGACATTCGCCATGCTCGCTGACGATGAAAAGCGCCCGTGGACGATGCACGAAGTGAAAAAAGGCGAAACACTTGCGACGATTGCCGCGCAATATGGTGTTTCGTCGCAGGAAATTGCTTCTCTCAATCAAATCAGCGGTTATAAAACAAAACTCAAGCGCGGAACATCGTTGCGGGTACCGATGGAGTCAACTACAAGCCCTGTTCAGGGATTAGTGGCTTCGAATGATCAGCAGCAAAGGGCCGAGCCGGTCGAGGGGGGCAGCGCGAGCCAGTCAGAGCCGCTTACACCTCCTGCGAGCAATGCTATCATGTCAGCGCCGGCAGCAGAGAGACAGCCCGAGCGCCCCGTAGCAGAGAGACAAATTGAGCGCCCGACCGAGAAGCAAAATGATAAAGCATCACGTAATGAGTCGCCGATTGACCGCTCAAAATCCATTACCCACACCGTGCGCGCCGGCGAATCGCTCTACAGCATCTCGCAGCGCTATGGTGTTCGTCTGACTGATCTCCGTAATTGGAATAATATTTCGATTGGTAATGACGTAGTGCAGTTGGGCAGTAAACTTATTATTGCCTCTGAAAATGAAGCATCTACATCACTTGCAAGTCAAAAAGCCGTGGAGAAGAATTCTGATAATCAGCATGGCAAATCACAGGCGCATAAAATTGTAAAAGGCGAGACTCTTGCTCAAATTGCAGACGATTATAATGTGACCGTAGAGTCTCTCAAGAAGGCAAACAACATCAAACGCACATCGTCAATCGTAGCAGGACAAATGCTCACGATTCCTTCCTCGGGTACATCAACGACTCTTGCCAAATCCACTATTCAGGAAAAGCAAAGTGCCCGCCTTACCGCTTCGGCCGTAAAATTCCATAAAGTGAAAAAAGGTGAGAATTTAAGTGAAATTGCCGCTCTTTACGGAGTGAAAGATGAGGATATCCGTGTCTGGAATCCATCCATTAAAAAAGATATCATCATTGCCGGCGAACAGCTTAAACTCTATGGCGGGCAGATTTCCAAGGGTAGTGCGGAGGCACAGCCCCGCGAGATTTCCCATCTGCCAAAGCATTATAAAGTTCGCTCAGGCGACTCACTTGCCGAAATTGCGGAGAAATTTGGAGTGTCGATTACGACTCTCCGTGCTAAAAATAAACTCGGAAATAAATCGGATATTCGTGCCGGGCAGACTCTTCGGATTCAGTAAAATTCTGATGCAGTAAAGAGAGAAATATTAGAATATCAAGCGGGCTGTTCACGAGATGAGCAGTCCGCTTTTTTGTATTCATACCACTATTTTGTTGGTAGTAAGCATACGGTACTGAGAAAAAATGCTAAGTTTGGCGTAGTATTTTTGTTGAATTCTCCATGTGAGGGATGAGATGATTCGATTACTGGTGATTTGGTTGATTAATTCAGTTGCGATTTTTGGTGCGGCGGCACTGCTGCCGGGTATCACTATTCGCAGTTTTAGCACAGCACTTATGGCGGCAGTGGTGCTTGGACTGCTGAATGCAGTTTTAAAGCCCGTACTGTCGTTTTTCTCGTTCCCTTTTATCCTGCTTACGTTTGGGCTGTTTTCGCTCCTTATCAATGGACTGGTGCTGTGGATTTGCGCCGGTATTTTGGATGGTTTCGAAATTCGAGGGTTCGGCTCGGCAATACTGGGGTCGATAGTATTTAGTTGTATTTCATGGCTGCTGAGCATGCTTCTTGATGTACAATGAAAAACGCGCTTCGGAAATTTAATCCGAAGCGCGTTTTATTAACTACCGACTTTTCTTTTTATGTCGGTTCTTACGAAGACGTTTTTTTCTTTTGTGCGTCGCCATTTTATGGCGTTTGCGTTTTTTTCCGCAAGGCATATCAGACCTCGATTAAGATAGTGAAAAAATCATTGATTTGCAGAGACTTTATTGATAATATCCTGCGCTTGCGCGGCAATATCAGGAAAAACCGTTGAGGAGGCGCATTGTTTTAGCCAGCGCATTGCTTCGCTGAAATTCCCCTGATTTGCGTACATCACGCCTATATTATACATTGCACTCGCTTGCTCGGGGTGTGCAATCAGCACACTTTTTGTCACTTCTATACCTTCGGATTGTTTGCCGCTACTGAAGAGGGCATAGCCATAATCAATACGCATTGCTACATTATCCGGGTCGAATTTCTCAAGATAGCGCTGATAAAGAGCCGCGGCAGTGACAAAGTCACCTTTGTCATAGCTGAGATTGGCCAACTTATACGTTTCTTCTTTATCCGGCTTGGCTTGCTCAATGACATACCGAGAAATACCAAACGAAATGCTCGCGACGGCTACCATAACCCCTATTGTAGCATACCAACTAACGTGCCATCGCTTTCCCGCCGGGCTAGTACCGGAGATGCTCTCAGATTCTGAGGCATGAGGATGGTTTTTAGATTTCATGATTCAGGGGATATGGTGACAGAGCATAGATCACACAAATACGTATGATTATGATTTTTTCATGTCAGCGTCAACGCGCTCTTGGAATTCCGGAGAAGTTTTGAAAACCGGAACATATCTTTTGTCGAGTGCTACCGGTGCACCTGTGCGTGGGTTGCGGGCAAGACGTGATTTACGGCTTTTTACAGTAAATACACCGAATCCGCGAAGTTCGATACGATCACCTGCTGCAAGTGCATCTTTGATAGAGGTAAATACACCTTCGACGACTGCTTTGGTTTCGACCTTGGTCAATCCTGTTTGTCCTGCGATTTTTTCGACGATATCTGCTTTTGTCATTGTACTGTTTTCCATTAAAATGAATATAAATAACTGTTTAGGGTTGCAAAAATACGAAAACAGATTTAAGTAACAAATTAAACTCTATAAATTTATGTGAAAATTTTGCTTTTTTTGAATTTTAACTCGTTTCGGCGTAATTTTGCGCTCTATTTTTTATAGTTATCTGAATATACAGTTTTTAGCAATTAATCCCGGTGACTGTTCATTGGGATTGGTGGCTGTTTTTATTGTTCTACTATCAAGCATTTGATGGAAAATTTATACCCCTCTATAGCAGGTTTGTTTCATAATATTGAAGGGGACGGTAATGAGTCGTAATTGGCTTGATAATCAAACAAGTAGCGATAAATCAACACAAGATTCCATTCGCAGGGCAGGCATACTTCCGCGGCATATAGCGATTATTATGGACGGTAATGGCCGCTGGGCTGTTGAGGGTGGGAAAAACCGCACAGCGGGACATGAAGAAGGCATCAACAGTGTACGTGATATTGTCAAAGCATCCTCCCAGCTCGGGGTACAATATCTGACGTTATATGCTTTTTCCATGGAAAATTGGAAACGGCCTCGAACGGAAGTAAATATTTTAATGAAATTGCTCGAATTTTACCTCAAGCAGGAAATAGAAGAGCTTCACCTGAATAATGTGCGCCTGCTTGCTATTGGAAAAATCAATGCATTACCGAAGAGTATTCAAAAGCTCCTTTTGCATTCTATTGAGCGTACGAAGGAAAATACCGGTCTGACGTTGACACTCGCGCTCAGCTATAGCGGTCGATGGGATATAGTACGCGCTGTGCAGATGATTGCTCTCGATGTCCGGCGCGGTAAATTATCGCCTGAAGACATTACCGAAGAGCGGTTTGCATCCTATCTGCTGACCCAGAATGTGCCCGATCCGGATTTACTAATCCGCACAAGCGGCGAAATGCGACTCAGCAACTTCCTTCTGTGGGAGACTGCTTATGCCGAAATATATATTACAGAACGGTATTGGCCGGCGTTCCGAAGAGAAGATCTCTATCATGCGGTCAATAATTTTATGTGCCGCGAGCGTCGCTTCGGCAAAACATCTGCACAAGTTCTAACCGAGCAGCCGGACACAAATTCACCAAAAAATTATTTTCAGAGAGTAATGGATGCGTTTAATCCTCGTTAAATCCCGGTCGAAAGTTATCGTTCTCGCACTGCTTCTTCTAGGTGCGCTCGGCACAATAGCCGCTCAGCAGCCGCGCAAGGTGAAAATTGCAGGTGTGAGTGTCGAGGGCAATCAATTCGCCGACGAACAGACCATTATCGCGCTTTCCGGTCTCCGCGTCGGCAGCGAAATTGATATACCGGGTAAAGAACTACAAGATGCAATCAAATCACTCTGGCTCCGAAATCAATTCTCCGACGTCGATATTGTTATCGATAAATCTACCCCGCTTGGCGTGTTCTTTACGATTAAAGTACAAGAATTTACGCGCTTTAGCTGGCTCGATGTCGAAGGAAACGACAAAGTATCTCTCTCCGATATCCGCAAAGCCGTCGGCAAATCGCGCGGCGATATCCTCTCACCCTACGAGGCATACCTTGCCAAAAACGCCGTCAAAAAGCTCTACGACACCGAAGGCATGATGTATGCCCAAATTACCCCCGAGATCGTACCCAGTGACACCGCCGCGTATTCCCGCCTGGTGCTGAAAATCAAGGAAGGTGTTGAATTCCACGTGAGCTATGTTAATTTTACCGGTAATTCAAGACTCTCTTCGAGTGATCTGGCAGATGCACTCGAAGATACACACTCCAAGCCATGGTGGAAATTCTGGCGTTCGTCAAAATTCGACAAGAATAAATATGATGACGACAAGAAAAAACTCATTCAGGAATTTCGCCGACAGGGATTTATTGACGCCGAAATCCTCCGCGATACGCTGATTTTTAATGAAACTGACGAAACCGTCGGCGTGGAAATTGACGTCCGCGAAGGCAAACAGTTCTACCTCCGCAATGTCAAATTCGAAGGAAATACCGTTTATCCGGAAGAAGTACTCGTCAAACGCCTCAATGTGGTCAAGGGCGATCCGTATGATGTCGAGCGGTTTGACAAAAACCTCAGCGCCAACGAAGATCAGACCGACGTATCCTCACTCTACATGGACAACGGGTATTTGAGCTTCCAATCACAGAAAGAAGAGAAGAAAATAGGCGAAGACTCGGTCGATATCACCATCCGCGTGTTTGAAAAAGACCGATTTACGATTCGTAGAGTTGAGATTACGGGGAATACCAAGACCAAGGACAAGGTCATCCGCCGCGAACTCTACACTCGTCCCGGTGATTATTTCAATCGTTCGGCAATTATCCGCAGCGTCCGCGCTTTAGGTGTGCTTAATTATTTTAATCCAGAATCAATCGGTCGTGATCTGAAGGTGAATCCCGTTGATAATACACGGGTTGACGTCTCATACAAAGTCGAAGAACGCTCCACCGACACCTTCAATGCCTCGGTCGGTATCGCAGGTTCGCTCGGTCTTACCGGTTCGGTCGGTGTGACATTTAATAATTTCTCCCTCGCCGAGCCACTACGCGGCGGCGGCGGGCAAATTCTCAATGTCAATGCGGAATTCGGGCAGGGAAGCCGCTATCAGCAGCTATCGGTAGGATTTACCGAGCCGTGGCTCAATAACGAACCTACTACGCTTGGTGTGAATCTCTACCGGACACGGCAGCAATTTAATTTTGACCTTGAGCAAATCGGTGGGCAAATCAATATCGGACGCCGCTTACGCTGGCCCGATGATTATTTCCGTGTCGATGGTTCACTCCGTATTCAGAGTATTAATAATCGTGGTGCCGCTACGTACAGAGAAGGACTCTCAAGCGAAATCACCGTTGGCGGTACAGTTTCGCGCGTGAGCTTGGATAATCTTGTCTTCCCGACGAGCGGCTCGAAGTTTATTCTTTCCTCGCAGGTAGCACTTGGTTCGGTCGGTATCGGAACGACAGATTTTTGGAGAAGTAATCTCACCTTTGAATTTATTAACCCCTTAATGCAAATCGACGGAAATAATCGCCTTGTGCTGTACATGCTCTCGGATATGGGCTATGTGACGCATTTTGGACCCGATGACTCGAATATTCCACCCAATCAACGGTTCTTTATGGGTGGTAATGGCTTAGGCGGGTTCAATGTCACCCCTCTCAGGGGCTATCCCGATAATGCTCTCGGACCGGTGACGACCGGCGGCTCGATTCTCGGCGGGCGATTCATGATACGACATGATTTAGAACTCCGATTTGCCCTCTCGCTGAATCCTATGCCTATTTATTTACTCGCGTTTGCTGAGGCAGGAAATGTGTGGAACGGCTTGGACAACGCAGATCCGTTTGATCTGAAACGTTCAGCCGGTGTCGGTGTGCGATTACTCCTCAATCCTATCGGACTCTTGGGCTTTGATTATGGATATGGTTTTGACCCTGTGGGACAGGTAGGAGACAGGTCAGGGTGGAGATTCCACTTCCAGTTTGGACGGTAAATTAGTATAGAATTGACAGTTATTTTATTTATTATATATTATGGAAGGATCTTTTCGATGAAAACATTACTCGCGCTCCTCACGCTTTGTATCGTGGGAATTATTGGCACAAATACCGCGTCGGCACAAAACCTTAAATTGGGATTTGTCGATACGGAAATTATTTTGAAACAATTGCCTGACGCATTGGAAGCTGATAAAAAATTAAAAGAAATTGGCATGAAATATCAGGATACACTTCGAAAATTCGAAGAAGATTTTAAAGCCAAAATCGAATCCTACAAAAAGCAAGAAGCGATGATGACCGCCGATGCAAAGAAAAAAGAAGAAGAATCGCTCAAGTCATTACAGCAAACAGCTCTCGCCTATCAAGAAGATAAATTCGGTCAACAAGGTGAAATCATCCGCCTGAGAGAGACATTCATGACGCCGATCCGTGAAAAAATCCTTGTTACGATTAAAGAAGTCGCGAAGGAAGAGAAAATGAGCTTCGTGTTTGATAAAACAAACCCAAGTCTCCTCTACGCAGAAGAAAAATTCGATATCACCTTTAAAGTTATTGACAAAATCAAACGTAAATAATGCTGTGGGAATTGCCTATTACCGATGCTTACCCTTGACTGAATTTTTTCCGTAACAATTATAGACAAGAGGACGATATGAAAAAAAGTCTTATAGTGTTTGTGACACTTCTAAGCGCGGTACTAGTGCTGCCGATTATCGGCTCGGCACAGAAAATAGGGTATATCTCATCCCAAACAATCCGGGAAAAATATCCGGATGCACAGCAGGCACAGCTTCGCCTGCAATCCATGGTCGATGATTGGAAACGCGAGCTCGATGAACAGCAGAAATCAATCACCGATCTGGAAATCGAGATTAAAAAAAACAGACTCGTCTGGACAGACATGGAACGGCAGGACAAAGAAGTGCTCATGGAGCGTAAACGCAAAGAACGTGAAGAGTTCGCTACCAAGAAATTTGGTCCGAACGGAGAATATGACGCCGCCGTGACACTGGTATTCAAAGGCGTGGAAGATAAAATATTTGCCGCTGTACAAGAAGTATCACTCGACGAAGGATATGATATCGTCTGGGATAAATCCTCGCAACCGTTAATATTTATTAATCCTAAATACGACATGACCGTTAAAGTTATGAAAAAACTCGGTATTCAGGTGGAAGATTTGGAAAAGCAGCAGGAAGAAGCGGTCAAAAAAGACCCTCGGAACAAAGAGAAGGAAAAACCTGCATCGGGTACACGTCGCTCAAAAACAAGAACCGATGAAGTGCCTCCTCCAAAGGAAGCAGCTCCCGTCAAAGAAATTCCAAGACAATAATACGCCTCGCAATGAACAGATCGTATCCTGCAAGCAGTGTGAAAAATAACATCTCAAAAACAGTATCAGAAATTGCCGCTCTCGTCGATGGCGCTGCCGTCGGAGATGCGGCAATTTCGATTTATGGGGTCAATCGGCTCGAATATGCGATGCCGGGGGAAATTAGCTTTCTCTCAAACCCTAAATACAAGAAATTTCTAGCCCAATCTCAGGCAGGATGCATTATCATCCCGTATGATTTCGAGCTTGGAGATGAATATTCGTCGCGGACGTTTATCCGGCATGAGAATCCATACGCGGCATTTGTGCAGCTTTTGAGAGTATTCGTGCCTGAAAAGCGGTATCAGGAAGGATTCATTCATCCGAGTGCGGTGATTGGTCAATCGTCGGTAATTGCGCCAACCGCTTATATAGGACCAGGTTGTGTGATCGGCGAAGAATGTGTAATTGCCGGTAATGCTGTTCTCGTCGGTAATGTAACGCTCTACGACGCAGTGACGATCGGTGAGAATTCAATTCTCCATGCCAATGTCGTGTGCTATCAAGAGACAGTCATCGGCAGCAGGGCAATTATTCATGCCGGCGCAGTGATAGGTTCGGATGGGTTCGGATTTCATGAAGTTGGCGGCGGCAGATTCGAAAAAATCCCGCAAGTTGGCAATGTCATTATCGGTGACGACTGCGAAATCGGCGCCAATTCGACAATAGACTGCGCATTCGTGGGTTCGACGATTATCGAGCGTGGTGTAAAAATCGACAATCTCGTGCATATTGCCCATAATGTGGTTGTGGGTGAGCATACCGCAATTGCCGCACAGGCAGGGATTTCCGGCAGTGCGAAGCTCGGCGCGAGAAATCGTATCGCCGGGCAGGTCGGCGTCGTCGGTCATCTCGAAACAGCGCCTGATGTGATCGTTCATGCGCAGTCGGGAGTCGCCAAGTCAATTCAGACAGGCGGACATTATTTCGGTTCACCGGCGAAGCCGCATGGTGAAGAATTGAAAATACTCGCTGCTCTCAAGCATCTGCCTGAGCTCGTGCGACAGGTGACCGAACTCAAAAAACTACACGAAAAAGATTAATCAAACGCTGATTTTCCTGATTTTTTCCCTAATTTTGGTGTTTATAACATTCCAAACTCCCTTCATTTCGATAAAAATATGCTTGTAAATCAGCGCACTGTGCGTGAAAGAGTGTCCGTTTCCGGGGTCGGACTCCATACCGGTAATATTAGCACGATTACATTTTGTCCCGCACCGGAAAACTATGGTTTTAAGTTTATTCGCACCGATGTATCCAATTCCCCTGAAATTCCCGCGAATGTGGACTATGTGACCGATATAGCGCGCGGAACGACCCTCACCCATAATGATGCCTCTGTTCATACCGTTGAGCACACCCTTGCCGCTCTCGTAGGCCTTGAAATTGATAATTGCCGTATTGAAATTGACAATAATGAACCGCCGGTCGGTGATGGCTCGGCGCTGCCGTTTACGACGCCGCTGCTTGAGGTAGGATTTG
>Ga0075156_10001881_pt1 | contig 11534 bp, 5 predicted proteins | sample JI81AbrownDNA_FD_70966 | JGI IMG/M metagenome (GOLD analysis project Ga0075156, IMG submission 70966) | Wastewater effluent complex algal communities from Wisconsin, to seasonally profile nutrient transformation and Carbon sequestration -... | ecosystem: Engineered > WWTP > Effluent > Algae...
TCTTTTGTGATGGCGTTGAATGTGGTGGCTGTGCCAAAATCCACTACACAGGCGGGACCGCCAAAGAGCTTCATCACGGCTACAGCATCGCAGACGCGGTCTGCGCCCACGGCACGCGGGTCTTCATAGCGGATCTTGATTCCCGTTTTGACACCTGCATCCACAACCAGCGGCTCTTGTTTGAGATACTCGCGGCAGGCTTGAATGACACGCCCCGTCAACGGCGGCACAACAGACGCCAGTGAAACACCTGTGATCTCGTCCAATGTTTTGCCTGCATTTTGCAGGAGACCTAAAAACTGCAGACCATATTCATCGGGCATGCGGTTATGGTCTGTGGCGAGACGCCAATGCGCGCCGAGTTTATCGCCTTCGTAGAGTCCAAGTGTGAGGTTGGTGTTGCCAATGTCAATGGTGAGGAGCATGGTTGTATTTTACCCCGTTCTAAATCTACTTACTCAAGCCGCCGGGGACGGCAGCTTGAGTAAGAATTAAGGCACAGCCGCGTAAAAGGGAGCGAGCCCACGCAGGATGGTAAAGATGAACCAGAAGTTGTTAGCCATCAAAACCCAAATGAAGATTGTCAGTGTGGATTCAAACCATTTTTTGTCAGCGAATTCTGACAAAGCGAGAGCAATGAAAAAGACTAGTGCGTACATCCAATAGGGTGTGTAGAGGAAAAGCTCCGTGCCGTAGAAGAGGTGCATGAGGAAGTTGAACGCGAGCGTGCCAAGCAGTCCAAGCATTAGCGGTAGGTGTTTTGAGGTGCGGATATTGTTCGCAAAGGCGAGAAATGCGCCAGCCAGCAAAATGAGCCACAATGCCAGCGGAATGTTGCCAAATCCTTTGTATGAAGCCAGGCGGTTCTCGCGGATGTCGTAGGTTTTGATGTCAATTGTTGGGAAGGGCGGCTTCTTTGAAATCGCTTCAATGGGAGTTGGACCCACAGCATCATATAAAAACATAGTGCGGCTGACGACTTGTATCTTTTGAACCAAACTGGCTGCGGGAATATCCTGTTCTGTCTTTACAAATTTGAATTCAAAGGCAAGGTCAGCAGGGACGAAGAAGAAGGTTTGGGTGTCAGGATAGATGGCGCTTGTGACGGTAGTCAATAAAGTGCCTAAAGCAAGCACAAGAATAGTAAATTGCGCCAAACGGCGGAAGCCAAACTTGTTAAAGAAGAGACCGATCACCCCTTGGACGATATTGGTGATGGTGATTCCAAACAACAGCAAGCCAGAAGGAATAAGGACAGCAAAGCGTTTTTCATCCTCTTGGATGAGCAGGAAGAAAAATATCAATGCGGCGGCGCCAAAAATATAATTCTCGGTGAGCGAGCCGAAAAGCAGATGGGTGGCGGTGGAACCAAGCAGAATTGAAAAAATGAACGCGTATGTCTTGGAGTTTGCGGCACGTTTAATGAAAAGCCACGCCATGAAAACGCAAAGCCCGCTCGTGGCCGCAGCGACAAGCATTCCGCCGAGAGACCAGTGATCACCCATGAAGCCTGCCACCAGCCGAACGAGCGGACGGATGATGAGCAAGGTCAGCGGGTGAACGGAGCGGTTGACAACATCCCCTTCGGGGCTGGCGAGGATGGTCATCCACGGGCCTGCGTCTGCTTCAAAAAGGACGCTGTTGATGCTGAGGGCGGGGTGATTGAGCGCTCGGGCGATGATGAGGTTGATGAGGAAAAACATCCCGCCTGCGTACAAGCCAGGCAGGTTTTGAGAGAGGGATGTGTATAGTTTTGTTTGTTGAAACTTTTCGCGATATCCGCCTGTTTCAAATTTTTCAAGGACAGCCAATCCGCCAATTCCTGCGATACACGCGGTCAGGATAAACAACGTCATCCACTCTTGCGGAACAATGACGTAGTCGATCAAGAACATGGACGGGAATTGCAGGCTTCCATAAATTACTGCGATGAAAAGTACAGGCAGGGCGAGAGCAAGGATGATGTTCGTTGGCTTGCTCAAGAATCCATTGCGGAAAGAGTCTGCGGTGCGGCGGATGAGGTAATAGCCAGTCACACTTCCAGCGATGATGAATGTTGCAGTAAACAGAATCATGCCGAAGGGAGTCCGAAGCGGCTCTTGCAAAAATCCAACGGCTCCGTAGGTTAGGTTCAGGCTGAGGAGGAATCCGATCAAATAGTGAGTGAGGGAATAATTTGCGCGGATGCGGGCTGACCATTGCGAGATGGCGGGGAATGTTTCAAAGAGGAAAATGCCAATGGCTAGAGCCGGCACAACGGTCAGAAAGAGGCGGTCTATCAGCGAAGAATAATCGGCGAAGTGGAAGAAAGTCACAGCTAGAAAATAGCTGACGACGAATCCAATCAAGAGGCTGAAGATGGCGCGGAAAAAAAGTTTCATTGGAGCAACAGATCTATTCCTTGACCGCCACGATGATCTCGGAGATCATGTCGTAACGATGGAATTGGGGCATGATGTAAATTCCGTGCGCCCAGTTTTTGATGCCTTGAATTAATTCCACGGCAAGTTCCACGCCGACCTTTGAGGCGTTATCGCCCGCAGACTCAAGCCGCTTGCGTGCTTCTTCAGGGATGGAAATGCCGGGGACTTCGTTGTGCAGGAAGGTCGCGTGTTTGGCGCTGACCAACGGAAGGATGCCCGCAAGAATGGGCTTTTCCAATTTGCCGTGTTTGGCTTCGTAGGCTTCGATAAGTTTGGGGCCATCATCAGCGCGGTAGATGGGTTGGGTGAGGAAGAAGTCTGTACCTGCTTTAATTTTGCGATGCAGATTTTTTACTTCGGTGTCCACATCCTGCGGGCAGAGGTTGAGCGCGGCGCCAACGAAAAAGCTGGTAGGCTGACCGATGCTCGTACCAGAATGATCCAAGCCCATGTTGAAACCTTGCTTGATAAGTTTGATAAGACCCGATGGAACGAGGTCATAGTTATCAGTGGCTTCGGGATAATCACCAATGGATGTGGGATCGCCCATCACAACGAAAACATTTCGCAAACCGATGGCGTGCGCGGCGAGCAAGTCACCTTGCACGCGCAAAAGATTTCTTCCGCGTGTGGGAAAATGAAGCGTGGTCTCCACACCAATTTTGCGCTGCACCACATCACAAACTGCCCATGCAGACATTCTCATGCGCGCCAGCGGACTATCTGCCACGTTGATGATATCTGCGCCTGAATCATAAAGAAGCGATGCGCCCGCAAGAAGTTTGTGCGTGGAAAGCCCGCGCGGGGGATCCATTTCCACACAGATGGAAAATTTTCTGTTCGCAAGTTTTTGGGCAAGTTGGGTGGGTTGTTCTCCCTGCTCGGCAGAATCGTCATCCAAGACCTCAGAGGTCTCTAAGACCTCCGAGGTCTGAAAGGCAGATTCCAACGCCTTCTTCATCGAGGCAATATGTTGAGGCGTGGTTCCGCAACAACCGCCGACGATGTTCGCGCCTGCTTCACGGAAGGATAGCGCATAATCGCCAAAGTATTCTGCATCGGCGGGGTACATGATGCGTCCGCTGACTTGTTCGGGCCAGCCTGCGTTTGGCTTGACCCAAAACTTTCCAGTTGGAACAGCCTGTCGCATTTGCTTGAGGATACGCAACAACTGAGAAGGTCCGCCAGAACAATTGACGCCGATCACATCTGCGCCTGCTTCTGCGATTCTGTGGGCAACTTTTGCAGGAGAGTCACCAAGCAAGGTTCGGTCATCGCGGGTGAATGTCACCGAGGCAACAACAGGCAATGAGCAAGTTTCCTTCGCGGCTTTGATGGCTTCTTGAATTTCGTAGATGTCGCTCATGGTTTCGATGACGATGAGGTCTGCGCCTGCTTCTGCCAACGCCTTGATCTGTTCCGCAAACGCGGCTCGCGCTTCCTCAAGCTTGACCCTGCCATACGGAGCGATTCGCACCCCGAGCGGGCCAACATCACCTGCAATCAAAACATCTTTGAATGAAGCAGACACAATACGTTTGGCAAGTTCCACACCAGCGTGGTTGATCTCAACGACATCATCCTGCAAGCCGTGCTTGGTTAATTTGTAACGGTTCGCGCTGAATGTGTTGGTGATGATCAACTCCGCGCCTGCTTCGATGTACTCACGGTGAATCTCTGCCACGGCGATGGGGTTGGTAAGGTTTAGCTCGTCAAAGCATTTGTCAAAGCCAATGCCGCGCGCGTGGAGCATGGTTCCCATTGCGCCATCGGCAACTAAAGTTTTTTCAGAAATGGTTTCAAGTAAGTTCATGGGTTCTCTTTCATGTTTATTAAACCCTAAAGGTTTCTTCGGCAATCAAGTTGTTTGTAAAACAAGAAAACCTTTAGGGTTTTTCTGATTATGGTTTTTTCACCACTGCTAGCACGGCATCACCACGCATGATTTGGTAAACAACTTCCGCATCTGGATATGTGATCTCATCAAAGTTGTAACGGGTGAGCGCAACGACATAGTTGTAGCTCTCGGCACGCTCCACTTCGGAAGGCGAGTATATCTTTAAATCATCCCTTGCGAAGAGCGCGAACAAATGCGATGGCCCTTCCACCCAAACCGTTGCATTGGGCGGCGCAACCGAATTCACATACTCCGCCGCCTCGCGATACGAGATGCCCCAGTAATCGAGGTCGTAGCGGTCATAGGCACCATCCACGCCGCCGATGAAACTGTTGTAATACATGTATTCATACGGATGCAGCGAAATGATTCCAAATATTCCAGGGAGCAAACTCAACACGATCACGGCAATTTGCCATTTGATATTCTTTATTTTTTCAAACACCACACCAGCCATCAAAAAGATGGGCGGGATGATAAACAATATCTGCCTGAAATTATCGTACAGGGCGATGTGCAAAGCGATGAACAGAGTCAACGGGATGATGAACCACAGAAGCGACAACTCGACGAGTCCACGCTTCTTTTCCCCGCTAACAATTGATGCCAACCATCCAGCAATCGACAACGCCCAGACAGGTTCGGTCAATTGGATGGCGAGGAGAGTGGGAAGGTACGAGTAGGGAATATCCGTTGACCTGTAGGTGGCGCCGTTGAAGATGACGAGTCCGTTCCACGGGTAGAGGGACATTTCGCGCAGGCTCTCGAAAAAGCGCGGGATGGGATTCATCCACAAGTAGGGCCAGCTTAGGTATGTTGCAATAAGCGCGACTACAGCGTACATGGTGATGGCAGGGATGGATGACTTCCCTTTTGTGCGGAGTGCGTAGTACGCAACGATCACTCCTGCGAAAGGACCGAGGATGCGGGTGGAGGTGGTGAAGCCGAGAAAAAGGGCGGGGAGAAAAAGAGTAAATAGGGTAATTGGTAATTGGGGAGTGAGGCGGTACCAAGTAATGAGTAATATAAGAGTAATAAGTAATAAGTAATAAGTGCGGGCTTGAAGAAAGAGGATGAAGTAGCGCTGAACGTAAATTGCTGCGGGGACGGCGTTGATGTCTTTGGCGATGAGGGAGAGGATATTTGTCCCGCCTGCTTGTGCGGAAAGGACGAGGCTTTCGATGTAGGTGTGAAATGCCTGGGTGAAGAGAAAGAGCGAGAAAACAGAAACAAGCCAGAGCGCGGTCAGAAGCGTGGAGATTCGTTTGGAGCGTGGATCAAGCTCGGTGGGGAGAGACTGCTTGAGCTTGTCAAATGCTTGCATCCCAAAATACAAAGAAAGAAGAAAGAGGGAGAGGAAGGGCGTGTCTTTGGGGTTGATGAAGGCGTGGCCCCAGAGGACGGGTTGGGTCATGAACAGCAGGGTTGCGCCGAGGGCGGGGATTTCGGTGAGCCAGCGTTTGGCGAGTGCGTAAAATGCCCAGACGCCAGCGAGGTAGGTTAGGAAGTAAATGAGGTGGCGAAGGTCGGGAAGGGAGAAGGAGAGGAAGGTGCTGAGATATTCGGTGGCGCGGTCAACAAACATAATGTAGAACGGGCCGTAGTAGCCGAGGTCTTCGCGGATGAGGTTGACTTCACCCTGCTGCGACCATGTGGTGTAGGCGCTGACGGATTTGACTGCGTATTTTTGTAGGGATTTATCATCCCAGCTTTCGCCGTATTGGTTGAAGGTGAAGAAACCAACGAGCAGACTGGCGGCAAGGATGACGAGAATAGAATAGTTTTTTTTCATATTGGCCCGCATGGTGGTAAACCACCATGCTACATGTACAAAGTCGGCTAAAGCCGACTGATGGACTCTGCCTGCCAGTTATTGGCTTTGACAAAGAAAGTGGAATGCTCGTTTTTGGAAGTGAACCACATTAACCCAAGTATGATCATTGGTGCGATGAGGCGGCCATATGACCACGGAAAGAAATCAAAGGAAGGCAAAACGAATTCGAGGATGTAGGCGAAGATAAATAGGAGCCACGCATTTGGGGTTTCGATGCGTTTGAGCATGAGCAGGAACGACAGCGTAACGAACATTCCGTGATGATCCCACACGATGGGAGAGGCGAGTGTCATCACAATGAAGAGCGGCGGGATAGCGTTTAACATCCGATTCTCTTTGGAGAAGGATTGGGCTTGAATGTTTTTCGTCATTGTGAAAAGGGCGGCGCCAAGCAAAAGCACTTTTGCAGATAATGCCATGAGACGGGTCTGCGCGATCTGAATCCCGAAGAACGGATTGAGGAAGCGCAGGAAGGAGTCAAAGGAGGTGTCGTGAAAATTCGTGTCTGGAATTTCAGTGAGGATGCGGATGTTGGTGAGGTAATCGAGATAGGGAGAGATGCCATTGGTGAGGACGGGAATTGCAGCAATGACGAGAAAACTGACGGCGAACCAGAACATCCAGCGCCAGTTGAATTCGAGGAGGAAGGCAAGAACCAACACAGCGGGGGAAGTTTTCAGATGAACAGCAAGAGCAAGTGTCAGCGCGGAGAGAAGCGTGTTTTTAGGATAGGTGAGGATGCTGAGGAAAACGAGATCCAACACCATGAGGTTAACCTGGACGAATCCCAATGTCCGTTGGAGGGGGGCGTTGATGAGGAGAAAAAGGATTGTGGTGAAAACAGCGAAGTAATGGGAGAAATCGTAGCGTTCGAGGATGCGGACAAGTAAAAAGTAAAAAGTGCCGAGGGCGATGATGTTGACTGTCCACAAGACGACGAGGAATCCCTGATCGCCGAGTGGAACGATGTATTGCAGCAAAGCTCCCCACAGAGGAAGATAGAGGTAGGTGTCGGGGAGGGTTTGTCCGTTGGCAAAAGCGGTGGCGGCTTCGAGGTAGTAGTGATAATCGCCATAGCGGAGTCGCTCGCGCAGGACGTTGAGATACACGAACATGACGAGGAAGAAGCCCATCATGAGCAAAGCATTGCCTGCGTTTATTTTTTCGGTGGCTAGCAAGTAAAACAGTGTGCCGATCAAGAGCCATGTACATGCGGTGGCTGCGAGTGTGATTGCAAGGTTGGATAAAGGCCATTGCTGTATGAAAAGATTAAGGCCGTCCATTCCATTGCGGAGGTAGATGACAAGAAGACTGGCAATGACCAACAGGGTGATTCCAATCCATAGCTTGAATGCAGTTTGCAGGGAATGTTTCATAGTGTGTTCCAGATAAGTTTCTGGAGGTAAGTTTATCGCAGTTTGGATGAATGTAAACCAATAGAGAGGTAGGACGTAGACACGTAAAACAGGTACACACGGGCAATCCAACACATGTGTACCTGTTTATTTTTGTATTTTCTATTTCATCAACTGCTCAACGCGGCTTTCGCCAACGCTGTAGTATTTTGCATCCTTGTGGTGGACAATGATCGCGGCGGTGGATTGCTCGGGGACGAGTTGTCCCGAAGTGGCAAGACTCATACCTAGCTCAGTCTCTGCACCGGGCAATAACTGGAAGACCTTGAAGTGATCTTCCAATTCAGGGATGGCAGGATAGCCCCACGAATAACGCTTACCTTGTTCTTCGCTCAGACCTAACTCGCGGCGGATGTGCTCGTGAAGATAATTCGCTGTCGCTTCGGCAGTTTGGACGGCGAGTCCGTGGGTAAAGTAGGCTTCGGTGTAATCATTGGCGGCTTGCATCTTCTCAAATTTTTCGGTGGCTTCAAGGCCAACAGTGACGACTTGTAAAGCAACCACATCCATTTGACCTGACTCAACGGAGGCATAGTAATCTGAAAGCGCGAGATGATCGTCATACGGCTGGCGCGGGAAGTTGAAACGTGCGATCTCTTTTTTATTCTCTGCATTTTCGTAGATGATTAAGTCATCGTCATCTGCTTGACAGGCAAAGTAACCATACACGGCCTGCGGCTTGAGCCAGCCATCTTTGAGGGCTTCCTTGGTCATTTTGGCGAGGCGGGTGTCGAAGTCTTTCTTCATCTTGTCCCACTCTGCGCCGTGGGTATTTTTTGCGCCCCAAGAGAGGCGATACAACTCATTGATGTTGAGGTGTTTGAGTACCATTTCGAGCGGCATGTCTTTGACGATGCGCTGACCCAATTTTGCGGGCAATGGGATCGGTGCAGGGACAATGTTCGAGCGCGTACCTTCGGTCTTGCGATGTTCGGGAGTCTGCGAAGCGCGGTTCATTTCCATGTCTGCATCTTTGCGGAGTTGTTCGAGCATGGCCGGTTTGCGCTTGGGGTCGATCAACGAGTCCATGGTGTCGAGACCTTCAAAGGCGTCCTTACAATAGAAGACACCAGGTTCATACGCGTTGCCATCCTCCGCAAAGAGGATGCGGCGGCCGAAGCGGCGATTGATGGCGGCGCCGCCGATGAGGATTGGGATTTTGTGTCCACGGCGCTGCATTTCGTTGACGATGAGCGGCATCTGTTTGGAGGTGGAGACCAGCAAAGCAGATAAGCCAATTGCCGTGGCTTTCGCTTCCACGGCTTTGGTGATGATCGTCTCGGCTGGGACTTGCTTGCCGAGGTCAATGACGGTGTAGCCGTTGTTGGCGAGAATGGTCTTGACCAAATTTTTGCCGATGTCATGCACATCACCATAGACTGTGGCAATGACAACGGTTCCTTTGGTGACGCCTTCCACTTTTTCGAGATAATTCTCAAGATGAGAAACGGTCTTTTTCATCGTTTCAGCTGATTGTAAAACGAAGGGCAGGATCAATTCACCCGCGCCGAATTTGTCCCCTACTTCTTTCATGGCAGGGAGGAGCACGGTGTTAAGGGTGTGGACGGCGACTTCGTGACGAGCAGAACGCCCGCCAGTTGGTTCGCGGTTGATGATCTCATCAATATCTGCTTCGACACCTTCCTTGACGCGATGCAAAATTTTCCAGTGCAGGCGCTGTTCAGGGGTCATGCCTGCGGTGGGATCAGCCACAACAGACTCGGTTGAAACGGTGACGGTTTCAAAATGTTGAATAAATCTTTGCAATGCATCTTCGCGGCGGTTGAAAATTAAATCTTCGCAGAGATTACGTTCTTCGGTACCTATCTCGGCGTATGGCATGACATGCGCGGCGTTGACGATGGCCATGTCCAAGCCTGCTTGTACGCAGTAATAGAGCATGACGGAATTCAGAGGAGGACGGGCTTGTGGGGCGAGACCAAAGGAGAGATTACTCACGCCGAGCGATGTCATCACGCCAGGTAGATTCTGTTTGATGAGGCGAATGCCTTCGATGGTTTCCTTCGCAGAATCGATAAATTCAACGTCACCAGTGGCAAGAGTAAAGGTGAGATCGTCGAAGACCAAATCTTCGGGTTTGAGTCCGTGGTCGTTGATAGCGATGTCGTAAATGCGCTGTGCCACTTCAAGTTTGCGTTGCGCGGTCTTTGCCATACCATTTTCATCAATGGTAAGACAGATAACAGCGGCATTATATTTTTTTGCAAGGCCGAAAATCTTATCGGCTTTTTCGCGGCCAGATTCGAGATGTGTGGAGTTAATGAGACAACGCCCAGGCGCAGTTTGCAAAGCGATTTCCAAAACATCCACTTCGGTGGTGTCGATGACGAGGGGAACGTCTACTCCCATTTGCAATTTCTTGATGACCTTGCGCATTTGCTCGCCTTCATCAGCGCGCTCAGTGACAGCAACGGAAATATCCAGCGCGTGTGCGCCGCCCGCCACTTGTTCACGGGCGATATCGAGAATGCCATCGTAGTCTTCTTCGAGCAGGAGGCGCTTGAACTTGCGCGAGCCTTGCGCGTTGCAACGCTCACCAAGCAAGGTCGGGGCGGGTTCCTGTCGCATAGAAATTGCTGACATGGCAGAGGCAAGCTGAGGCGTAGAGTGAAGCGGTCGCTTGGGATGTGGATGTGCATCCAGTTTTTGAATCAGCAGCTTAAGATGTTCAGGCGTCGTACCGCAGCATCCACCCACGACTGAAATGTTGTGCTTGGTCACGAATTCATACAAGTCATTCGCAAATGGCTCAGGCTCAAGCGGGTACACGGCTTGTCCATCAACATTCAATGGAAGGCCGGCATTTGGAATGCATGAAACGGGCAGCGTGGAATTTTCGCCGAGGAAGCGGATAGGCTCACGCATGTGCTCGGGGCCGGTGGAACAATTGAGGCCGATGACGTCGATGCCCATGCCTTCGAGGATGGTGAGGGATGCGTTGATGTCGGTGCCGAGCAACATGCGCCCGGTCGTATCAAGCGTGACCTGAGCCTGAATCGGCAAATAGATATTCGTTTCGCTGAAAGCTTTGTGAATGCCTGTGATGGCGGCTTTGACTTCGAGAATATCCTGCGAGGTTTCAATAAGAAGAACATCGACGCCGCCTTGAATTAATCCGACGGCTTGTTCGCGAAAGGTATCGATGAGTTCATCGTATTTGACATTGGAAAGTTCGGGATCATTCGTGGAGGGAAGTTTGCCCGACGGCCCGATGGAGCCAGCGACAAAGCGCGGCTGACCTGTCTTCCCGGCGAATTCATCTGCAACTTTGCGCGCGAGACTCGCGGCAGCAACATTGATTTCAATGATGCGGTCTTGCAATTTGTATTCCGCCATCGTCAGGCGGTTTGAGCGGAAGGTGTCGGTTTCAAGTACATCCACGCCGACTTCGAGAAAGGAGCGGTGGACTTTTTCCACAGCTTCGGGATACGAGATGACGAGGTAGTCGTTGCATCCGTTGTATTGCTCGCCGCCGAAATGTTCGGCGGTAAGGTTTTGCAGTTGCAGGCTTGTTCCCATTGCGCCGTCAAAGACGAGGACTTTCTTTTCGAGGGCATCGAGGTAACGACGGTTTGTATATTTGCGATTGGTCATTGATTTATTTTTTCCTTCGTTGTTTGTTTTACTTTGGGTGAATATAGATAAAAGGGGTGTTACAAGGTAATGATTTCAGCATCTTCCAGTACTGCCGTCGCCCACGCATTTATGTCCTGACAATAGATTTCTGCATTCTCCCAACGGACATCGAGAATCGTCTTCATCCACAAGGTTTTGTGGATAACAGGCTTACCATCTTTGGATTTGAACTTGAACGTTCGCTTGCCGCTATCTACGCTATCCTTCACTTGTTGGCGAACCAATGAAGGTGATTTCTTTTCAATAATAAACTCCCGCAGAAGGTCACGTTCATACAGCCAACCTTCAAGAGATAGTTTGCTGGAATG
>Ga0075156_10001883_pt1 | contig 11529 bp, 8 predicted proteins | sample JI81AbrownDNA_FD_70966 | JGI IMG/M metagenome (GOLD analysis project Ga0075156, IMG submission 70966) | Wastewater effluent complex algal communities from Wisconsin, to seasonally profile nutrient transformation and Carbon sequestration -... | ecosystem: Engineered > WWTP > Effluent > Algae...
CTGTACGACGGCCGCTACATTTGGAACCGTGCCCGGTTCGTGACCAATCCGGATACCGGCAAGCGCACCCGCAAGCCAAACGATGAGTCGGTATGGGTGGTCACAGAGGTACCCGAGCTGCGTATCGTGCCCGTCGACGTGTGGGCGAAAGTCAAGGCGCGGCAGCAAGCCATTTCCGATAAGAGCAAGCTGAAGCAGGCCGCGGCCGGCGAGCAGGCACGGACCGGCGCCGGCCCGAAGTACCTGCTCAGTGGGCTGCTGAAGTGTGCGGAGTGTGGGGCCAATTACGTCATCGTGGACCGCTACCGGTACGGCTGCGCCAAGCACAAGGACCGCGGCGCGGCGGCATGCTCGAACGGCCTCAAGGTCGACCGGAGCTTGGTGGAGCGCACGGTGCTGCACGCCCTGAAAAAGCGCCTGCTGACGCGGGAAGCCCTTGAGCGGTTCAAGAGCCGTCTTTCGTCGGAAGCCAGCCGCCAACTCGATGTTGCCTGCGGTGACGTTAAGCGGGCCGGCAAGCGGCTTGATGACGTCAAGCGCCAAATCGGCCGACTCATCGAGAGCATCAAGGCCGGCATCGACCCCATCATTCTGCGTGATGAGCTGAACCACCTTCAGCAGGAGCGCGACGTACTGGAGCGCGAGCATGCACAGTCGCAAGGCTCTGCTCCGGTCGTGTCGGAGGTCATCGCCATTGCTATCGCACGGTACGACCTGCTCATCGCCAATCTGGAGAACCTGCTGATGGCGCGCATTCCTGAGGCTCGGGAGCTACTGAAGGCGCTCTTCGGCGGTCCGCTTGAATTGCTGCCGAAGGAAGATGGAACCCTAGAAACAAAAATGGCCGGCATGACTGCCGGCCTATTTTCGCTTCTTGCTCTGACTCCCGATTTTTTTACCGGCAGTCAGATAAATGTGGTTGCGGGGGCAGGATTTGAACCTGCGACCTTCGGGTTATGAGCCCGACGAGCTGCCAGACTGCTCCACCCCGCGTCTGGAGGGGGCGAATACTAAGCGCTAATCAATGAAACGCCAAGCGATTTCTCTCGGCTATGGCCACTCGACGGCCTAAAAGGGGATACACCAGCCGTTTGCCCCCGAAAAGAGCAGAAGCCGGCCCGTACCAACAGCAAGAAGGCCAGCCCGGAAAGCTAGCCCCGCTCGCAAACCCAATCTGGTGCCCCCTGACGGAATCGAACCGCCAACTGATGATTACAAGTCAACTGTTATACCACTTAACTAAGGGGGCTCGTGGAGGCAGAAGAGTCGGCTCCGGCAATACATGGCATGGACGGAGAAGGCTGCACTGCACTATCCTTTCAGAAGGCGCAGGCCCGAGCGAGGGCCGGATTATAAACAGAACCGACCCATTCACGCAGCCCTCCGAACACGCATGCCACCTGCCATCAAGCCGGACGCCCCCCGCGGGGAGCCGGACAGCACCGCCAAGCCCCCCATCCGTCTGCTGTTCATCGAGGACTCGGAGAACGACGTCCTGCTCATCCTGCATCAATTCCGGAATGCGGGCTATGCCCCCACCTACCTGCGCGTGGCCTCGCCCGCCGAGATGCGCGCCGCCCTGGAACGGGAGCCCTGGGATCTCATCCTGTGCGACCACAACCTGCCCGGCTTCAGCGCCCAGGGGGCCTTGCGCCTGAGCCGCGAGCTGGCCCTCGACCTCCCCTTCATCATCGTCTCGGGTGTGATGCAGGAAGACGAAGCCATTGCGGCAATGCGGGCGGGAGCCCACGATTACCTGAGCAAGAACAAACTCGACCGCCTGATCCCCGCTGTCGAACGCGAGCTGCGCGAGGTGGTCAATCGTCGCGAGAAGCGTCAGGCCGAACACACCCTGCGCCAGAGCGAAGCGCGCCTGCGCGCCCTCACCGACAACATCCCCGGCGTGGTCTTCCAGATGGGCTACACGCCGGATCGCACACTGGGCTTCCAGTACCTCAGCGAAGCCGCCGCCATGCTCTTCGGCGCCCCGGCAGAAGAACTCATCGGTGGTTCCTCCGGCTGGATGAGCTGGCTGCTGGATGAAGATCTGCCCGGTTTCATCGACGCCGCCGCGAGCTCTGCAGAAAGCCTGTCGACCCTCAACTGGGAGGGTCGCATCCAGCTTCCCACCGGCGAACAGAAATGGATCAACCTGCGCAGCTCACCGCGCCTGTCCGAATGCGGCAAGGTGGTATGGGAAGGCGTCATGTGGAACATCACCCACAGCAAGCATGTGGAGGCCGACCTGCGCGAGTCCCGCAGCCAGCTCGCCGCCCTCTCCAACCACCTGCAGCGCATCAAGGAAGAAGAGCGGGAACGCATCGCCCGCGACGTGCATGACGTGCTCGGCGGCACCCTGGTGGCCATGAAGTTCGAGATGTCCCTGCTCGAATCCAAGCTCGACAGCCAGCTCGCCCAGGCCCGTGAACGGGCCCGCAACGTGGGCCGCATGGTGGACGACGCCATTGCCACGGTCGGCCGCGTCACCCGCGAGCTGCGCCCCGGAATCCTCAAGGACTTCGGCCTTGCTGCCGCCATCGAATCCCAGGGTGAGGACTTCGCCCAGCGCACCGGCATCACTTGTAACATTCTTTGCACCGATCACGACCTCGACCCGGACTACGATACGGCCCTGGCCCTGTTCCGCATCTTCCAGGAAGCGCTGACCAACGTAAGCAAGCACGCGGGTGGCACCGAGGTTCGCGTACGGTTGATGCAGGAGGGCGACGAGGTCGTACTCGAGATTGCCGACGATGGCTGCGGACTGGCAGCCACCGACCTCCAGAAGCCCCGCTCCTTCGGGCTGCGGGGCATCCGGGAGCGCATGAGCAGCCTTGGCGGGCGCCTTGAGCTCAACCCGGTCGCTCCCCATGGCACTTGCCTCGTACTGCGGGCTCCGCTATTGCCGTACCAGAGCGACGAGGCACAGAACATCAACCGGAGTGACCCAAGATGAGCAAGCCCATCCGAGTCCTGATTGCCGATGACCACGCCATCGTTCGACAAGGCCTGCGCCAGATTCTCTCCGACACGCCCGACCTCACCGTGGCAGGTGAGGCCGAGAACGGCGTCCAGGCGGTTCAGATGGTGCGCTCCGGTGAATGGGACGTGGTCCTGATGGATGTCTCCATGCCGGACCGCAACGGGATTGACGCCCTCAAACTGATCAAGAAGGAATTTCCGCGCCTTCCCGTGCTCATTCTCAGCATGTACCCGGAAGAGCAATACGCCATCCGCGCCCTCAAGGCCGGCGCCTCCGGCTACCTCACCAAACAGAGCGCCCCCGACCTCCTCGTCACCGCCATCCGGCAGGTGGCGAGCGGCAAGAAGTATGTCAGCCCCTCCCTCGCCGAAGAGCTGGCCAACGCCATCGGTGAAGACTCCGAGCGCCCTGCCCACGAGAAACTGTCTGATCGGGAATACCAGACCCTGTGCATGATCGCCTCGGGCAAGACCCCCACCGAAATTGCCGAAGCGCTCAATCTGAGCGTCAAGACCGTCAGCGTCTATCGCGCCCGCCTGCTCGAGAAGATGCACCTGCGCAACAACGCCGAGCTCACCCACTACGGACTCAAGCACGGTCTGGCCGAGTAGGGCCTCGCGCGGCCCGCGTCACTCGGTGCATCGCCAACACAGCAAAACAGAATTAATCAGGGTAAGAAGGGCTTCGGGGCTCAAGACGGCGATCGAACCGCCGATATCCAGAAGGATTTTCCTTCGATCCGAACATGAGCCCAAGCGGCATTGCATCACAGCAGGACGCCGGATGATTCAACGCCCCCCAGCCCCGCGCCGACCCAAAATGACCGACACCAGCCAACCCTCTGACGTCGCACGTGAAACCCTGCGCCAGCTCGCCCTGAGGCGCATCGCACCGACGCCGGACAACTACCGTGCCCTCTACCATGAGATCGCCGGATCGGCCGCCGAAGACATCTTTCCGGAACGAGCGCTCAAGCAGATCGCCGCCGCCCTGCCACGGCACAACCACGAATCCCTGCGTCTTGCCCGCGATTTCGAGACGGCGGTAGCCGCATCCGACTGGAATGCCCTGCGCGGTGTGCTCACCGAAGGCTTCACCCGCACCGAACAACTCAGCTTCAACTGGGGCTCCCTGCTGCGGGACCTCATCACCGAATGGGACCGACGCCAGTCCGGACTGACCCAGGCCCGCAAACGGGACATGCTGGACCGCGTCCTCGCCGCATCCGGTGGCAACCCTGACAAACTCCACGAACGTCTTCAAGGCCTGCTCCGTGCGTGGTCCCGAAATGGGGACGAGGAGCAGCTCGGCAGCGCACCCTCCCTCCCGGCGGACAACACCGACACCCCGACAGTCGCCATTGCCACCCCCCAATCTGCGCGCGCGCCGGAATCGAACGGAGCCCTGGCAGAGATGCTTGCCGCATTGCTGGCCAGTCTGGCTGGCCAGCTGCGTGCAACGGACCCCGAGCTTGCTTCCGAAGCGGACGCCCTCGCCACTATCCTCCGTGCCAATCCCGAGCCGACCGCCGTACGCGAGCGCCTGGATCGCCTGCGTGCCGGTCTCGACTGGGCTGCGGAGGACCACCTGGCCCTGCGTGAAGCGCTGGAGCGCGTGCTCCACCTGATCCTCGAAAATATCAGCGAACTCGTCATCGACGACCGCTGGCTGCACGGCCAGATCACCCTGATGGGAGAGATGTTCGACCAGCCACTCGACGTGCGCGTCCTCGGGGAGCTGGAAAGCCGTCTGCGCGACGTCATCACCCGCCAGGGCGCCATCAAGACCGAGCTTGGCGAAGCGCAGGCACGGCTGAAGGAAATGCTTGCCCGCTTCGTGGACCGCCTGGGAGACTTCTCCGAATCCACCGGCGGCTATCACGACAAGATCGAGAAGTGCGCCGAGCGCATCGTCGGCGCTGCCGACATCACCGAACTCACCGACGTCATTGCCGAAGTGATGCGCGAGACGCGCACGGTCCAGGAATCCACCCGCCGCTCCCGCGAGCAGATCCAGGAACTGCAGGCCCGCGTTCACGACGCCAACCACGAGATCAGCCGTTTGCAGGTCGAACTCGAACAGACCAGCGAGATGATCCGCCACGACCCCCTCACCGGCGTGCTCAACCGCAAGGGTCTTGACGAAGCCCTGGCCCGTGAGACGGCCCTGGCCCGACGCCGCGGAACCGGCCTGTGCCTGGGCCTGCTCGACGTGGACAACTTCAAGCAGATCAATGACAACCACGGCCACCAGACCGGTGACGAAGCCCTGCAACACCTCGTCGAAGTGGTCCGCGAAAACGTGCGCCCGCAGGATTCCGTTGCCCGCTACGGCGGCGAGGAGTTCGTCATCCTCCTCCCCGACACCGGCCTCGACAGCGCCGTTGCCACCCTGGTCAGGCTGCAGCGCGCCCTTACCAAGCGCTTCTTCCTGGCGCGGGAACAGAAGCTGCTGATCACCTTCAGCGCCGGCGTGGCCGAACTCCGCGACAGCGAGACGCCCGAAGACGCCATCGACCGGGCCGACAAGGCCATGTACATCGCCAAGCGTTCGGGCAAGAACCGGGTGCTCGCCGCCCCCTGAGCGCATGCCGGCCACGACGGCCGGATTATGCTAAAGTCGTATCGAAATGACATACATCTCGATACGTGCAGCGTGCGCGCTCCTCGCCTTTATGCCGACAAGCACGCTGGCAGCGGAACCCATTGGCCGGCTCTTTTTCAGTCCTGCCGAGCGCGTCCACACCAACCAGCAGCGAGTGGCTTCCCCGCCACCCGCCGCGCCGCCACGGCTCGACGGCATCATCACCCGCAGTGCCGGCAATCCCACCCTGTTTCTCGATGGCCAGGCCACCGCAGCCCATTCCGGCCAGGTGCGCATGGGTGACGCCACCGCCCGGGTCGCCGCGCGTGACGGGCGCTGGCACCGCCTGCGGGTCGGCGATCCGCCCCCCCGATGACCCTTGGAAGCGCCACAGGCTCTGCCCAGCGGGGCATGATGCTGCCCGCCCTGGTGCTGCTGCTCAGCCTCGGCGGCCTTGGCTGGCTGCTGGCCCGCCACGATACGGCGGCGGATCGGGCCGCCCACCAGCTCGCTGCCGACCTCCGCACCGAACGGGCACTGCAGACCGCCCGGGAAGCCCTGCTTGGCTTCGCCGCCACCTACCGCAACAAGGAGCATCCGACGGCCGATTTCGGCTACCTGCCCTGTCCCGACCTGGACGGCGATGGCTCCTCGGAAACCTGCGGCCAGCAGGGCCAACCCGTGGTCGGCCGCCTGCCCTACCTCACCCTCAACCTGCCCGATCTCCGGGATGGCAGTGGCGAATGCCTGTGGTATGCCGTGTCGGGGGCCTTCAAGAACAACCCCAAGGCCCAATCCGTAAATTGGGACAGCACCGGCAGCTTTCGCCTGCGGGATGGCGACGCCCGGGTGATCGCCCTACCCGGCGACCAGGCCGGCCTCGCCGCGGCCCTGGTCATCGCCCCCGGCCGCCCCCTGGCCAGCCAGCAGCGCACCCCGGGCCCGGGGCGCTGCGGCGGAGATCCGGAAGCCCGCCGCATCGAGGCCTATCTTGAAGTCATCGGCACAAGCGTCGGCAACACCCTCATCGACGTTCCAACCGACCACCCCGCAAGCAACGACCGCCTGGTGGCCATCGCAACGGGCGACATTTATCGCCAGCTCAAGCGCCGCAACAGCTATGGCGGCCACCTGCAGAAGGTCTTTCAGTCCCTCGTCGATTGTCTTATCACCAGCAAACTCCCCGCCCCTGTCGGTGGCGAAGACCACGGCCCCGTGCGCCTCGGCCAACTACCGGCGCCCGACGGACTCCAGGGGCCCTGCCGCAACCCGGAACTACGCGACCCGGCCGCCAACTGGGCCGGAATGATGCGCTACGCCCGCTGCAATGACGGCAGCACCTGCCTGACCGGCGCCGGCCAGGCCTGTCGGGGCGCCCTGATCTTTGGCGGCGAACGCCTGGACAGCCAACACCGGCTCGCACCGCCAGCGCAGCAGGGCAACGACGCCTACCTGGAAGATGCCACCCTCGCCGCACTGGCCGCGGGGCAAATCGGTACCCTGCCGGCCCGGATCGATCTTTCCTCCACCGACCGGCACCAGCCCGCCTCCCGCGACGCCGCCCTGTGCCTGCCCTGAACCGGATCCAGCGCGACCATGAAACACCGCAACAGCCCTGGTTTCACCCTCGTCGAAATGGCGGTGGTGCTGCTCATCCTCAGCCTGCTCGCCGGCAGTCTGAGCGCCGGACTGTCCAGCCACCTTGCCCGCCGGGCGGAAAGGGCCACCGACGATGCCCTCGACGAAGCCCGTGACACCCTGCTGGGTTACGCCCTGCGCAAGGGCCACTTCCCCTGTCCCGCAAAGGGCCCCCAGGATGGCACGGAGGATCGCAACGGCAGCACCTGCACCCGGCAGGCGGGGCTGCTGCCCTGGGCGACCCTGGGCATCCAGGGGGTGGATGGATGGTCACACCGCCTGCGCTATGCCATCACGCCCGCATACACCCGAAACATCACCAGTGTCGACGACGGGACCATCGAGATCGTCACCCGCAACCTGGATGGCGCCGAACTCAAGCTCACCACCGCAGGCGGCCTGACCCCGGTGGTCATCCTGTCCCACGGCCCGAATGGTCTTGGCGCAACGAGCGCCGACGGCAACCGGCTGCCCGCACCACAGCCCGGCAGCGATGAAGCCCGCAATGCCGACGACAACGGCCGCCTGTTCGTGAGCCGCAGCCTGTCGGAAAACCCCGGCGCGCCGGGCGGCGCTTTCGACGACCGGGTGACCTGGATCTCCCCCAACCTGATCGCCCACCACCTGATTGGCGCCAACCGCCTTCCCTGAAGACACACACTGCTGCGTTGGCGATACAAACCCCCTCTTGACCGGATCCGCCACCGGCATGACACTTGGGCCGGTCCAAGCAATTCGGGTCATGCCATGCCGGTCGTCCGGTCTCTCGCCCTTCTCAGTCGCCTGATCCATGCCGGTACGCACCCGGAAGACGACGAAGACCTGCGCCTGCGCCTGTCCCTGCTGAACCTTGCCAGCCTGCTCTTCGGACCCGCATCCCTGCTCTGGCTTCTCGTCGCCCATCAGTTCGACCCGGGCTTTTCCGCGATCAGGGGCAGTCTTGTACCAATCCTCATCCTGCTCAACTACGCCCTGTTTCCGGTGCACCGGCGCTTTGCGCTCTATCGGGGCAGTCAGCTCGGGCTGATGCTGCTCTTCCCCCTGCTCAGCCTGCTCGGCCTGCCCCCCACCCCCGCCACCTCGGGCCTGGCCCTGTGGGCGGTCATTGCCCCCGCCTGCGCCCTGCTGACTGTCGGCAACCCTGCATCCAACCTGTGGTTCGTCGGGTTTCTGGGCCTCACCGCCCTGTCCGCGCACCTCGGCCCACAGGCAGGCAGCCCCATGTTTACGGCACTTCACGTTGCACTGGTATCGGGCGTGCTCTATCCGCTGCTGCGCTTCGCCCTGCGCCAGCGGGGCAAGACCCGCGCCCGGCTGGCCGCCGCCCACCGCCAGCTACGCCGCGAACAGGAGCGCTCCGAGCGCCTGCTCCTCAACATCCTGCCGGCCCCCATCGCCGCCCGCCTGAAGGAACAATCGGGCACGATTGCCGATGGGCACCCGGAGGTGGTGGTGATGTTTGCCGACATCGTCAATTACACCCGTATCGCCAGCGACATGCCGCCGAAGAAGGTCTTCGAACTGCTCAACCGCATCTTCTGCCGTTTCGACGAGCTCACCGAAGAACGCGGCCTGGAGCGCATCAAGACCATCGGTGACGGCTACATGGTGGCCGGCGGCCTCAACGCCCACCCCCATGAACCCCACGCCGCCGCCGCGTCCCTGGCCATCGCCATGCAATCCACCCTGCGCGACCCGGCGATCACCGACGGCCTCGAACTCGAACTGCGCATCGGCATCGCCTCCGGCCCCGTGGTGGCCGGCGTGGTGGGGCGGGGGAAATTCATCTACGACCTGTGGGGCGATACCGTCAACCTGGCCTACCGCCTGTGCACGGAAGGTGAGCCCAGCGCGATCCAGTGCGACGGGCACATGTTCGAACGCCTGCGCAACACCTTCGTCTTCGCCAAGCCCCTGCTGCTCTTCCTGAAGGGCAAGGGCTACGTCCCGGTGTATCGCCTGCGCAGCCCACGCATCTTTGCCGTCAGCCCGGCGGCACGGCGGCGCGCACCGGAAGCAGCCTGAGGGTGACCCCAAGCGCGCTCAGTAGTGGGGCGGGATCTCGTCCCTCAGATCCCGCGCCTCAGCCGAGGGCGTGGATGCCTGCAACTGCCTGGCCAGTGCCACCAACTGGCGCTGCAGAGCATCGATCTGCTCCTGCTGACGGTGCACGGTCAGGTTGAGGGTATCCACCAGGTCTTCGGTCAGGGCGAGCTTGATCTCGATTTCCATCAGTCGGGATTCCATGTTTCGGCCCTTGTTTGAGTGAGAGCCGGATTGTCCCAGCGCCTCGGCCCCGCGCCAAGCCTTGCTTTCCCGGGCATGGTCGACGCTCCCGGCGCTACCGGGGATAATGCCGGGTTGCAAGCTGCCGTCCGAGCAGCACACCCACCCCCGAGAGCACCCGATGAACCATTCCCGCAAACAGCTCGAACTCCTCGCCCCGGCCCGCACTGCGGACATCGGCATCGAGGCGGTCAATCACGGCGCCGACGCCATCTACATCGGAGGCCCGGCCTTCGGCGCGCGGGCCAATGCCGAGAACACGGTGGCCGACATCGAGCGCCTGGCACGCCATGCCCATCGCTTCGGGGCGCGGGTCTTCGTCACCTGCAACACCATCTTCCACGATGCCGAGCTCGACGGCGCCTCCGCCCTGATCCGCCAGCTCCACGAAGCCGGCGCCGACGCCCTGATCGTCCAGGACATGGGCCTGCTTGAACTCGACCTGCCCCCCATCCAGCTCCACGCCAGCACCCAGACCGACATCCGCCACCCCGAAAAGGCGCGCTTCCTGCAGGACGTGGGCTTTTCGCAGATCGTGCTGGCGCGGGAGATGACCCTCACCGAGATCAAAAAGGTGGCCGCCGCCACCGACTGCACCCTGGAGTTCTTCATCCACGGCGCCCTGTGCGTAGCCTTCTCGGGGCAGTGCTACATCAGCCACGCCCACACCGGGCGCAGCGCCAACCGCGGCGAGTGCTCCCAGGCCTGCCGCCTGCCCTACGACCTGTCGGACAAGGACGGCAACCTGCTGGCCAGCAACCAGCACCTGCTGTCCATGAAGGACAACAACCAGAGCGCCAACCTGCGCGCCCTGGCCGACGCGGGCATCAGCAGCTTCAAGATCGAAGGCCGCTACAAGGACATGGCCTACGTCAAGAACATCACCGCCCACTACCGCCTGATCCTCGACGACATCATGGAGGACGCGCCCGAGTACTCGCGCACCTCCGCCGGGCGCAGCACCTTCCTGTTCCAGCCCCTGGCCGACAAGACCTTCAACCGGGGCGCCACCGACTACTTTGTGAACGGCCGGACCGCCGACATCGGCGCCTTCGACTCACCCAAGTTCGTCGGCGAGCCGGTGGGCAGCGTGATCCGTCTGGACGGCAAGCAGCGCCGCCACTTCGACACCACCAGCGCAGTCGAGCTGCACAACGGCGACGGCCTCAGCTTCTACGACCGCAAGGGCGAACTGGTTGGCCTGCGGGTGAACCGCGCCGAGAAGATCGGCGAAGACTTCCGTGTCCACACCGCCGAACCCGTGCCGCCCGACCTGTTCCCGGGCAGCGGCCTGTTCCGCAACCGGGACCATGAGTTCGAGCGCATGCTCGAAAAGAAGTCCGCCGAACGCCGCATCGCCGTGGACATACTGTTCGCCGAGACCGCCGACGGCTTCGCCCTCACCCTCACCGACGAAACCGGCATCTCCGCCAGTGCCAGCCTGCCCCACGCCAAGGAGCCCGCCAAGGATGCCGAACGCGCCCTCGGCGGCCTGAAGGACAGCCTTGGCAAACTGGGTACGACGATTTTCGGGGCGGGCCGCATCGACCTGCAGCTGTCCGCGCCGTGGTTCCTCCCTGCCGGCGCCATCAACGCCCTGCGCCGGGATGCGGTGGAGCGACTCGAGGCCGCCCGCCTGGCCGCCCTTCCGCGCCTCATGCCGCGCCCCGCCGTCGAGCCGCCTGTGCCCTACCCCGAAACCGAGCTCAGCTACCTGGCCAACGTGCTCAACCAGAAGGCCCGGGATTTCTATCACCGTCACGGCGTCGAACTCATCGAGGCCGCTTATGAGGCCAACGAGCACACCGACGACGCCTCCCTGATGATCACCAAGCACTGCCTGCGCTACAGCTTCAACCTGTGTCCAAAGGAAGTGAAAGGCATCAAGCCCGACCCGATGACCCTGATCAACGGCAAAGAAAAACTCACCCTCAAGTTCGACTGCAAGCGCTGCGAGATGCACGTCATCGGCCGCATCCGCCAGTCGGTCCTCGACACCCCGGCCGTCCCGGTGGTGTTCCATGCCAAGGTGCCTGCGG
>Ga0075156_10001887_pt1 | contig 11521 bp, 9 predicted proteins | sample JI81AbrownDNA_FD_70966 | JGI IMG/M metagenome (GOLD analysis project Ga0075156, IMG submission 70966) | Wastewater effluent complex algal communities from Wisconsin, to seasonally profile nutrient transformation and Carbon sequestration -... | ecosystem: Engineered > WWTP > Effluent > Algae...
TGGTGACCTGGCGGCGGCGGTTGAGACGGTTGATCTGCGAGGGGCTGTCCGTGTTGTCGAGCGTGAGCAGATTGGTGATGGCGACGGGTCCGGCCTTGGTGGAGGGCACGGTGAGGAGGTTGAGGATTTCGCGGGTGTTGCGGTAGCTCTCCTCAGCCTGGAGATGGATGTCGTATTGCTCGCCGCTGTCGTCGAAGGTGGAGACGTCGAGACCGCCGACGAGCAGGCGCAGCGTGCCGGAGATGTCCTGGATGCTGGCTCCCATCTCGCCTGCTTTGTTGCGGTCCACGCTGCCGGAGATTTCAGGCTTGCCGGGAATGAGAGTGCTGTCGAGGTCGCGGATGCCGGGGAGGTCTTTGACGTCTTTGATCACTGATGCCGTGGCGCGGGTAAGCGTGTCGAGGTCAGGCCCGGCGATGAAATACTGCACGTTGGCGCTGGACTGGCCCGTGTTGAAAGGCGGGACAGAGAGCACGGTGATGCGCCATTCCGTGGGGAAACGCGGTACGATCTCTTTGCGCACGCGGTCCATGAGGGTCTGCTGGTCTTCGCGCAAAGCGGGATCATTCAGGCGCACGAAGATGCCTGCGAGATTCGGCGTGCGCTGGTCATTGTCCCCGATGGTGAGAAGTGTGCCGTCCACGCCGGGCAGCTCGCGGATCGCACGGGCGAAGCGCTCGGCCATGAGATCGGTGGCGGCGAGGCTGGTGCCCTCCGGCGTGCGGATGTTCACCACGAACTCCGCCTCCTCCACCGGCGGCAGGAAGCTCTTTTGCACGATCTTCATCAGCGTGGGCACGGCGGCGAGAATGCCGAAGCAGCCCAGCACGATGATCCAGCGATGCCGCATGGAAAAGCGCAGCAGCACCATGTAAAACGCCTCCACCGGGCGGTAGAAGATGTTTACCAGATGCTCCAGCCAGGCGTCAAACCGCGTGGCGTGGCCTTTGCGGAACATGCGGGCGGAGAGCGTGGGCGTGAGCGTGAAGCTGACCAGCAGCGAAACCGCGATGGCGAAAGCCATGGTGAGGCCGAAACTCTTCAGGAACATGCCCACAATGCCGCTGAGGAAGGCCACGGGCACGAACACCGCGAGCAGCGATAGCGTGGTGGCCAGGACGGCCATGCCGATCTCCTTCGGTCCTTCCACGGACGCGGTGAAGGAGTCCTCGCCCTTCTCTTCCATGTGGCGGAAAATGTTTTCCACCACGATGATGGCATCATCAATGACGATGCCGACCGCCAACGCGAGGGCGACGAGGCTGATGACGTTTAATGTCACTCCCTGCGCCCACATAACGCCGAACGCGGCGATGATGGAGGTGGGAATCGCGAGCGCGGAGATGATGGTGGCGCGTGAGTTGCCAAGGAAAATCAAAACGATCACGGCGGCGAAAATGGCCCCCAGCACCAAGTGCTCCTTCACCGCGTGAACGCTGGTGCGGATGACTTGCGACGTGTCGCGCACCATTTCGACATCGTAGCCTGCGGGCAGCAGTTTTTTAACATCGCCGAGCTTCTCATTCACCGCATCCACCACGGCCACCGTGTTTGTGCCGCTTTGTTTACGGATGGAGAGCACCACAGAGGGCACGCCATTGTTACGGGCCACGGTTTTTTGCTCCTCGGCCCCGTCTTCCACCCGCGCCACGTCACGCACGCGGACCAGACCGCCGTCCGCCTCGCGCAAGACGAGCATGCCGATCTCCTCCACGCTCCGTGCCTTGCCCAGCACGCGGAAGCCCGCCTCGCTGGCCGCATTCTTCACCGTGCCGGCAGGGATTTGCACGTTCTGTGCGCGGAGGCCGCGCTGCACGTCCGCAGCGGTCAGATTGTAGGAGCGCAGCCGCATCGGATCGAGCCACACATTGATCTGCCGCAGTCTTCCGCCCAGCAGCGTGATCTGCCCCACACCACCCACGCTTTCAAGCTGCCGCCGCAACACCTTGTCGGCAAACTCGGTGATCTCGCGCACCGGCTTGTCGGCCACGAGGGCGATGTTCAAAATAGGCGCGGCATCGGGATCGAGCTTCTCGATGATCGGCGCGTCCACCTCCTCCGGCAGATCGGGGATGATACGGGCGATGCGGTCCCGCACTTCCTGTGAGGCCACGTCGATGTTTTTCTCCAGCACAAAAGTCACCAGCACCTGCGAGATGCCCTCGCTTGAAATGGAGCGCAGTTCATCAATGCCTGCGACGGTGTTCACCGCCTCCTCGATCTTGTCCGTGATCTCGGTCTCGATCTCCTTCGGCGTCGCGCCGTCCTGCCGTGTGACGATGCTGACCGTGGGGAAGTCAATCTTTGGAAACCGATCCACCGGCAGCTTCGTGTAGCCCAGCACCCCCACGACCACGAAAACGAGGATGATGACGCTGGCGAAGACCGGGCGGCGGACGGAGATAGCGGCGAGCCATTGCATGAGCGTGTGAAGTGAAAATTAAGCGGCGGGTTCAAAGCGAAGCCCATCGGCGGCCTCTGCGCTGGGTTTAGCCAGCAACGGCTCACCGGCGGCGACTCCACGCCGGATTTCTGTGAAGCCCTCGCGCGTCTCTCCCACCTCCACGAGGCGTTCGGAGATCGTGTTGTCTTTGGTGATGACGAAGACCTTGCGGCGCGAGCCTTCGATGCGCAGCGCCCCCTCCGGCACCGCGACGGCTTTTTCCTCACGAAGCAGGATGCGCGCATCGCAAAAGAAGCCGGGCCGCAATTTGCTTTCCGCGTTGTCCACCGTCGCCTCAATCACCAGATCACGCGAGGCCTCGCGCATCGTCGCGCCAAGGAATTTCAACTTGCCCGTGAAGCGCTGCGCCGGGAACGCCGCCGTGGTGAACTCCACCACCTGACCGATGACCAGAGCGCCAACTTCCGTCTCCGGCACACTCAGCACGAGCCGTAGCGTGGACAGATCCACCACGCGGGCGACAGGGGAATCCGCCTTCACATACTCGCCTGGCTCCACCATGCGCTCCGCCACCACACCGCCAAACAACGCGCGGATCACGCAGTCATCGAGCGTCTTCTGCGCCAAGGCCTGACGTGCCTCCGAGGCCGCCAGTTCCGCCTCGCGCGCGGCGACTTCCGTGAGCAGCTTTTGGTAATCCGCATCCGCCACCGCCTTTTTCTCCGCCAGCGGCTTGTTGCGCTCCTGCTCGTTCTTCGCCAGCGCCAGCCGCGCCTTCGCCAGACCCACGGAGGCCGCAGCCTCCGCCAGAGAGAGCTTGGGCTGGCGCTCGTCGAGCTTCGCCAGCACATCGCCCGTCTTCACCACGGAACCACGTTCAATCGAAGCCGAGACCACTCGCCCCATCGAATCCGCCGCCACCACGGCGTCATTCTGTGCGGCGAGCTGCCCCGTCACACGCAGGAAACGCGGAAAGGCACGTTCAGCGGCCTGCACGGTGGCCCCTTTCACGATCACCGGCGCTACTTTCGGCTTTTCCGCCTGCGGAGCCGGTGCCGGAGCTTTGTTGCAAGCCACCAGCGCAAGCGCGGCAGCGGTTAAGATGCAGAGTAAGGTCGTTTTCATGCTGAAGTGCGTTTCTTGGAAAGGGTTGTCTTTGGCGTCCCGAGTCCCCGGAGCGCCATGTCCGCGATGCTGTCCGCCAGCCGAGCGATACCCGCCTCCGCCTCCGGCACGGCAAATCCAAGCCGCCCGATCACCTCACGGCTGTGGTCAAAGTGGACGCACATCGCAACAATTTGATGCGCCGCCATCTCCCGCCCATCCTTGTCCAGCGAGTCTCCCGCCAAGGCATTCACAATTTTGACGAGGTTCGCGAAATTCGGCTTGATGATCAGCTTCACCAGCTCGCCCAAGGCTGCCGTCGGCTGCCGCATCTCATGCGCCATCAGCCGTCCCAGCACCGGATGCGCCGTGCGTCTCAGCAGCACAAAGCGCAGGCAAAACTGAATCCATTCCCGCAACGACTGCTCAGGTTCCTCCGTCGGCTTCGGCGGCGGCTCCTGCTCCAGCAACTTCCGGTGCGCCGCCAGCAGCACCTCGCGGTAAAGCCCCTCCTTGCTGCTGAAGTAATAATTGATCGACGCCACATTCACCCGCGCCTTCAGGCTGATCTCCCGCACGCTTCCCGCCGCAAACCCCGCCTTCGCAAACACCACCCCCGCCGCCACCAGGATACGCATCTTGCGCGCCTTCGGGTTACGTTCTCGAGTGGGGCGCGTGAGGGTCATGGGCATTGGAGTTAAATGGCTGTTTATAAACGGACGTTCCATTAACCATGCGCAGACTCTTGTCAACGTGTGAGATGAGAATACCCTGCGGGTGGAGACAAGCGGGTCATCTACCAAGTGGCGTGGGCTATATGCACCAATTGGCAACTGGTCATTCAGGCTGCCATGCCTCCATCGCGTGACTGGCTGCTCCGAGCGCACCAGCGTCATCGCCAAGGGTCGAGGGGATGATGTGCGGCGGCATGTCGCGAAGGGCGGGCATGAGCGTAGCAGCATGGTTCGCGATGGCGCTGCAAAAACGCTCACCCAGGGCCACGCTGAGCGCGGACGAGAAACGCCGCCTGCTCGACCTGCAACGCCAGCACGCCGAAGTGCTGGGCATGCTGCCCGAGATCGCCGGATTTCAAGACCGCCCCGAGGAATATGGAAAGTTTTTCCGTAACATGATCCAGCAGTCCGCCGGCCTCACCGAGCCGCAGGGTGACTCCGTGGATGCCTATATGCGTCAGCGCGCGCAGTTGATGAATCAGCAGGGTCTGAACGCCGGTCGTGAGCCGCAGGACGCGCAGCTCGAAGCCGCCTGGGAGGCACGCCGGGATGCCTTCAACACGCAGACGGCCACCGGCCTGCAAAATCTGCTGCCACCCGGCGCAGCGCAAAAGGCGGGCATCTCCCCGGAACTGTTGGAATTCCTGGAGATGGACTTCGACAAGATACTCGCTCCCGGCACAGCCAAGCCTTGAGCCACGGCATTGCGATTGCGGCTTGCGCGTCCGACGCGCACCGCCAGCACGGGGCGGCACCCAATTTCAATTCTCGTGTTTGCCCTTCGTGTAATGGACGCCTCTGCCGCGCCCGTGGCGCGTCAGTAATCCGGCATCTACCAACTCGGACATCTTCGCCTTGAGCGTATTACGGTTTGCGGCGGTGGCTTTGACCGCCTCAGCAAGCGTTATGCTCTCCGCGTCGTCCAGCAGCCTCATGAGGGATGCGGCCAGCGGTGAACTGGCCTCGACACGCCTTTGCTCGACCTGGACCTTCACATTCAGATTGTCCTTCTGGCGCACCAGACAGCGCAGAAAGAACAGCAGCCAGGCATCCCATTCCACGCGCTTCTTCCGCATCGTCGCCTGCGTCTTTCTCAGCGCCTTGTAGTAGAACTCTTTGTTCTCCTCGATCACCGACTCCAGCGAGGCATACGGCACATAGCTGTAGCCGTGCCGTAGCAGGAGCAGAGTCGTCAAGACCCGCGACAGCCGACCATTTCCATCCTGGAACGGATGGATGGCAAGAAACCAGACCACAAACACGCCCGTGACGAGCAGCGGGTGAAGGTCGCCGTCTCTTTCGGCCTCGATCATCCATTCGACCAGCCGCTTCATGGCAAAGGGCGTCTCAAACGGCGATGCCGTTTCAAAGACGATGCCGAGCTGGTTTCCTTTTGCGTCGAACGCGGCCACATGATTGTCGAGCGTCTTGTAGTCGCCGCGATGCCGCTCGTCTTTGCTCGAAAACTGGAGCAGCGTCCGATGAAGCTGGCGGATGTGATTTTCCGTGACCGGGATGTGCTCGAAGGACTCGAACACCGTGTCCATCGCAGCCGCGTAGCCCGCGACTTCTTCTTCATCCCTGCTTTTGAACTCCTGAATTCTGAGTCCTGACAAAAGCGTGGCGATTTGCTGATCGGTGAGCTTGCTACCCTCAATGCGCGTGGACGAGCCAATGCTTTCAATGGTGGCGATCTTCTTGAGCTGCGAGAGCTGATCCCGTGAGAGGCGCTTGAAGGCACGCCACTGCCCTTTGAACTCATCGAGCGAGGCGATGAGCTTGAGCATTTCTGCGGTTATTGGCGGTTCTGGGGCGAGTTTTTGCAGCATTGCGTATCCATTCAATATCCAATTATATCCATTTCATCTCCAATTTACAAGCCTTCCGTTCATCACTGATTTTCAGGGGGGAAAGGCCTTTCCCTCGCCGCTACTTCGTGGGCGGCTACCCATTCCAACGGGAAGTGTCCCGTAACGCCCTCACCTGCCGCGTGACGCCGTTGACTGTCTCCCGGCGGTTCGTGTTCGTGCATGGCTCCTGATGTTTTCCCGCTGCAAGGGCAGCTTGGTTTTGGCAGAGGCCGTCTGCCCATCAACCCCCGGCCCGCTCCATTCGCTGCCGCTCCCGTGTTGGGGGCATGACTGGCAGCCTCATGACCTCCGCCTTTGCACCAGCGCCCCGCAGCGGGGTAAAAACACAAACCAGGAGCAAAACATGAATCAAAACACACTCACCAAAACCGATCTCCGCCAGTTCACCGGCACGGAGCAATGGCATCGCCACGGCATCGCACGCAACGTGCTCTACACCGACGGCGCACAATACGTCGCCGAAAGCGGCGGAGCCTACTGGCTGCTCGATGAGATCGCCTTCGCCCAATCCATCCGCGAAGTCGCAGCCGAAGCCTTCCAGGTCTGGCGGCTGAAGGTCAATCCTGACCACACCGCCACCCTCGAATGCGAGGATGGGAACTCGAACATCCGCTTCTCCAAGCGGATCGAGTTCACAGACTTCCCTCTCGATGAAGTGGCCTTCTACTTCACCGATCACGTCATCATGCTGCCGAGCGAATACTAGCCCGGCAGCTTGTCCGCCCAAGGCAACTTGGGCGGACATCTCTTTTCATCATGAATACTTGGAGGGGAGTTTCATCTGTCGGGAAAAGCCTTTCCCTCGCGCCTACGATGTGCGGCGCTACCCATTCCAACGGGAGGTGTCCCGTAACGCCCTCAAGAATCCACACCAGGCAACACCGCCACCACGAGCAATCCCGCCATTCGTCGGCGCGGTCGGGACACGCCCTCCACTGCTTCGCCAAACGGCCAGCTTGCTCCCCACCTTCCTCTTGGACCAAACCTCCGCCGGGCAATCCGGTGATTTCCTCAGCCCGCCTTCGCCCTCCTGCGGATCACCCTTCCTTGCCCCGGCTCGGTTCCGTCCGCTCTGATACTCTGAAAGGCGCGGCACGACGCGCCATGCGGAAGGGTGGAATCGAAGCATGGTTTGCTTCCTCGCATGAAGGCTGCGCACGTTGAGTGTGGTTTTGCTGGAAGTCAGGCCATCAGGTTCTCGTCACCGTTTCTTGTGGGCAGTTCTTCATGGCTCCTTGGGTTTCTCACTTGGAATTTTGGAAACGTAGCAGCCGCGCAGGGCAGTCAATGCCCGGCCCGCTCCATTCGCTGCGCTCCCGTGTTGGGCATGACAACGCCCTGCTTCACCGGCTGCTCAGCACGCTCCCAATCCCTTCGGGGAGAAACCACTAAACAAGGAGAACCTATGAATAACAAACCAGCCCACGAAATCAGAAACGGCGGAGTCAAAGTCACCATCTGGCTAAACGAAGACCAGGGCAAAACCCGCTACAGCGTCACCGTATCTCGCAACTACAAGGCCGGCGAGGAATGGAAGCAAACCACCAGCTTCCTCAAATCCCACCTGTCGAAGCTGAGCACAGCGCTTGCTCAAGCCGAGCAGTGGATCGCGGAACGCGAACCCGCTGCCGCCGAGGCACAAGCAGCTTAAACCTTGATGCCGCGCCTTCGGGCGCGGCATTCTTTTTTCACATCCAACTCTCCAAGGAGAACGATCATGACTTTCATTCAACTCGACTACGACACCTGGTTTGAACAGTTCAAACCCATCACCAAAACTGGAACCGACCACATCGCTTTCGATACCCACGACGACATTGATTTTCTGCGCACACAACCCAACTCGAAAATCTGGACTCTCATCGACTGCCCTGACTACAACACAGCGGTCATCGTCAATGGTTACTGGCGTATCAACCGTTTGGAATACTACGTCACCGAAGTGGCTCATGACGAAGCTGATGAATACAACATCGAGTGAGGTGTGGGGAAAAGCTTTTCCCTCGCCGCTACTGCGTGGGCGGCTACCCATTCCAACGGGAAGTGTCCCGTAACGCCCTCGCCCGCCGCGTGACGCCGTTCGATCCGCCTTCAGCAAGCCTTGAAGAGTCAAGGCGCGGCGTTTCAAACCACGTCACTGCCGCCCCATGTCGCACACCGAAGCAGCCGGACGCTTCGCTTCTGCCTGACCCTCCGCTTCGCTACCGGCTGCTTCCGTGCCAGTCAAACCCACCGCGAGCAATCCCGCCTTCATCATCAGGGTCGGGGCAAGCCCTCCCTCTGCTGACAAAGGCCAGCTTGCTCCCCCTCAACCTCTTGGACCGATCCGCAGACGCGCCGGACCGCGACCACTTTGCCCGCCTTCGCCCTCCATTCTTGTCGCCAGTCCTTGCTACATCTGCGGTTCCGTCCGCTCTGAAGCGCCTGCTCTCGCAGGCGGGGCAAGCGCGTCTCTGTGGAGACTTTCAAAGGATGCCTGCACAGGCGGGCCTTGTGGCACCGCCGCTTGCCCTTAGTTTTCACAAAACACTTCTCGGCAACCGGGCCGTTTCATCTACAATTCCCGCACACTATGAGCCGCAGATTCCACACCATTCTCGCCGTCACGCTTTGTCTGTTTCCCCTCATTCCATCTTCTGCGCAGACAGAGCAGCAGAAACAAACGATGCCAGTGCTGAAGGCCGCGAGCGAGCGCCTCATGCGCGGCGACATCGCAGCTCTCGACGAGGTGAAAGCCCTGCCGGGCGACGATTCGGTTGCCGGACTTCTGATGTTCTTCAAACAGAATTTCTACGTCTATTCCAAAGAGACCCAGAAAAAGGCCATTGCCGCCAAAGCTGCGCAATACATCACCGAATGCCCGACCGCCGCTGACTACATCAAGCGCCTCTTCAAGAAGGAGGAAGGAAGGCCCAAATCGGGAATGCTCATGAACTACCGGCAGACCACGCTGGACAGCCTGACCGCCGCGAACAACAAGTTCGCCGTCAGTCTCCTCATCGAACTCATGGACGAATCCAACTTGGAGGTGCCGCCCGGAGATTTTGCCGTTGCCATCGCCAAGATGGGCATCCCTTCTGCTCCCTTTACCAAGACAGAACTGAAATCCGCCGCCACGCCAGAGGGCGTCGCCAAATGGAAATCATGGTGGAAAGAAAACAAAGACGGCTTCCCCGACAAGTGATGGGCAGTAGTTCGCTCCGGCAGCCACGGTTTAGATGCTAAACGCCTTTAGCTTCTCGACCAAGATTGCCCGCCTCTTCTCGATGAATTCGAGAAAGCTGTCGAAATCATACGACGCGAGTGTCGGGATCGCGTGACGGTCTTTGAAGTTTGCATCACGGCTGGCGAACCAGTCGCCGAAATCTTCCGCGCTCTTCTCAAGATTCTCCCTGTCAGTCAGAAGCTCAAGGTTGAGGATGCAGTTGAACCATTTCTGATACTCCGTGATCTTCGCGTCATCATAGCCACGCGCTTTCAGCTTGGCATTCGTGAACTCTGATTTCGGGAACACATGGTCCTCATGGTAGTTTTTGTCCTTCCAGTCACGGTCAGGATACAAAAGCGCCAGGATCAGATAGCTGTATTTCGTGCTGTAGTTCGTCGCCAGCAGGTTCTCAATCTCGCTGTCGGTGAAGGATGCCTCAATGTTCAGCCGCTTGTTCATGGCTTCGTAAGGGAAGCTCTTGAAGTCAGCCTGCTCATCAATGACCTGCTGAAGATTGGTCAGCGTGGTGTCGGATGACCCGCCGAACGCATTTTTTAGCAGCACCAGCGCCAGCCACTTCTGCATGATGAGCTGGTTTCTCACATCCTCCTTGTTGGAGGACGTGACGAAGTGCTTCGCCCCAAGCTTGCCGAGGTAATAGGCAATAGGAAGCAGCGCGATCTTCGACACGATGTTCTTGTCACTAAAGCCAAACCGGCTCGCAAGCTGGATCGCCTCTTCGAGGTTGTCCTTGATCTTCGGCCAGGCGTTTTCGATTTTCTCCAAATTCGTCCGGTTGAAGTTCTTAACCTTGTATTGGATAGGCAGCCCCTCGGTGAGATACAGGCAGCCTTTCAGAACAAAGTCTTTGCCGAAGGAATAGCCGTTCCCGATGGCGTTGAGGTCATCGGTGAATGAATGGATCTCCTCACGCGCATTGAGGTTCGCCCACTTGGCAGTGGCGGTGGAAAGCAGGATGTCGCTATACTCCAGCTTCACGCCTCCCGTGTTCGCACGGATGAACGCTTCCACGACCTTGTCATAGTCCTGCGATTTCTCCTCGTAGTAGTTCAGCAGCCGCGCCGTGCTGATGCGGGAGTGCAGGCGTCCAATGTGGGAATTGGCGATGTCGCGTTCATGTTCCGTGAACCCGGCCAACTGCTGTTTGATGCTCCGCTTTGCATCTTCCGCGTCATCGAAGTTCAGAATGTCGCCCACTAGATACCAGTATTGCGGGGTGGTGTCTCTAGGGTCCGGCTGGCTGTCAGCCCTGAATTTGAATTGATAGGTCAGTTCTTCGGGATTGTCGTCCTTGATGGGTTCCTTCAACAGGTTCAGGTAAAGCCGGGTCTTGTGCCACCGGTAGTAGAAATATCGGTAGGAGCCTTTCAGTCCGATGAACAACGAGGTCAGCCGTTGCTGCCCGTCGAGCACAAAATAGATGTCCTGGTTGATGCCCTTGACGCTGGCTTCCTTGTTGTGCGGCGCTTCGGCGTCATAATCCCTGATGAATTCGTAGGCGACCCATTCGCTTTTGTTCTCTTCCTTGATCTTCCAGAACAGGAAGGTGCTGATTGGAAAGTCTCCCATGATCGAGTCAAAGAGCTTTTCGATAGCGTAGGTGCCCCACACATATTCTCGCTGGATGGCTGGCAGGAACGTGGTCCGGTTCAAAAATTCCGATACGACTTCGCTGATGGTCTTGGGGATGTAGCTCATTCTGACTTTCTCCTGAAGTTTAGGCCGTCTTTTCTCGTGAGGCGGTTTTTTCTCTTCTGGTTGTAAACGTGTTCCTGTTTTTGAACAAGGGCTTCTGGCGGGAAAGGTCTTTCCCTCGCCGCTACTTCGTGCGCGGCTACCCATTCTAACGGGACGGTTCCCGTAACGCCCTCGCCTGCCGCGTGACGCCGTTCGGCTCGCCTTCAGCAGCCTTGAGGGTCAAGGCGCGGCGAACCGAACCACGTCACTACCTGCCACGATACTGAACACCGAAGAAAGCCGGACACTTCGCTACCGCCTGACCGTCCGCTGCGCTTCCGGCTTCTTCCGTGTGAATCTTCCCGCCTTGCGGCGGTGAACTACGCCGACCGCTTGTGCCTCGCTTGTCGGCTCTGATGCCTCCCGGACGTTCGTGCCGTCAAGGGCATCCACCAGTCTCCCCAAATTGTCCTCTCTCGTGCCTCGCTGCGGGACTTTGGGG
>Ga0075156_10001888_pt1 | contig 11518 bp, 4 predicted proteins | sample JI81AbrownDNA_FD_70966 | JGI IMG/M metagenome (GOLD analysis project Ga0075156, IMG submission 70966) | Wastewater effluent complex algal communities from Wisconsin, to seasonally profile nutrient transformation and Carbon sequestration -... | ecosystem: Engineered > WWTP > Effluent > Algae...
TCAATTCAAAGGTGGAGCAACGGATATTTATGTATCTAAGTTATCTCCGAATGGTCGATTACTGAGATCATCGATAATGTTCGGCGGCTCAGGTGCTGACTCTGTTTCGGCAATATCAGTATCATCAGTTACCGGTGAAATCTACGTCGTAGGCAAGACCACCTCCCTCGACTTCCAAATGTCACAGCTATCACCGCCAATCGCGGCTGAGCAGCCCGACTTCAAAGGACCGACGGACGCGTTTATTGCCAAGCTGCCAAGTGGCTTGGGTAATGTGAACTATGCATCATACTACGGTGGCACAGGCAATGACGGCGGAACCGCTGTCGCGGTCACTCCACGCGGTGATGCATACTTTGCCGGCACAACGGTAGTCAATGACCTGACCGTATTTGGTGATGAATACCAGCCCTCACTCGGCGGCGGACGCGATGGCTTTGTCGCCAAAGTGGCCTTCGGCGCAGTGTCTCTTGCTACTCCTAATGGCGGAAATAATTTCTGCCCCGATGGCAATGTGAATATTCTCTGGGAAAAAAGAGACGGTCTGCAATCCATTGACCCCGTAGATATCGAGCTCTCCTCTGATAATGGACTGACATGGCCCAAAAAAATCGCGACCAATGTAACGGCCTCATCGTACGTGTGGCACATTCCGCAAGATCAAGCACCGGGCACCTCGTATAAGATTCGCATCTATCATATTTCCTCCGGTATCCGCGATGAAAGTGATGCTTCATTCAGCGTCGGTGTGCCGGTTGAAATTACCGAGAATCCCGTTAGTGACTCCGTCTGCCCCGGCACAAGAGTTCGCTTCAAAGTCAAAGGTACAGGCGCAAACCTCACCTATCAATGGAAATTCAACGGCAACAAAATCCCCAATGCAAACAGTGACTCGCTGGTCATTCCTACAGCACAAAGCGCTAATGGCGGTAATTATACCTGCGACGTAAGTGCAGGATGCCAGCCGGCTACCAGCCAGTCAGCTACTCTTGTTGTTAAACAAAAACCACAGGTCAGAACCCAACCCACGGGCGGTAAAATTCCGCTTGGAGGTAGCATCACCCTCAAAGTAGAGGCAATTGGCAAAAATCTAACCTATGAATGGCAGCAAGACGGCGTCAAAATCGGCGGCACAAATGCATCCGGAGCCGAATATGCAATCACCGGTGCTAACGCCAGCCAAAACGGTAAGTACAAAGTAATTATCCGCGGTGAATGCGGCGTCGATTCCAGTATTGCCGTTGATGTGGAAGTCTCTTCTTCCGTTGATGAACCCAACCTCCCGGGTGGCGTCAGCTTCATGCTTCGCTCGCCAATCCCTGCCAGCGATATTGTTCAGGCGACCATTACTTCGCCCTATAATTGCCCGCTGTCAGTCACTCTCAATGATAATCTCGGTCAGCCGGTGGCAAATGTCTTCAACGGCTATCTCGATGCCTCCGTCGCACAACCGCTTTCAGTAAATGTCAATAACCTATCCAGCGGCATTTACTGGCTCTCAGCTAAATGCGGCACACAATGGTTCGTTCAAAAAGTGGAAATTATTCATTAATTCCACCCGCAGATTCTCATAGAAAAAGCCCTGCTTGATGCTCAAGCAGGGCTTTTTGTTTGGAAAAAACCTATAAGGAATTGCATAAAAAAGGCAACCATATACTCACCAATGAAATACACACCGATTCAAAGCCAACGGCATAGTTGCGCCACGCAAATTCATGGTCTTTCATTTCTTTTTTGCTTAATTTTGCCCGTTATTGAATCGCTCAACATACGCGCATATCCACTTCTATTGCTTCATGCAAATACCCGAACACATCATCGACCAGGTACGGCAACGCTCTGATATTGTTGAAATTATCGGAGAATCCGTCGCGCTCAAAAAGTCCGGACGCAGCTTCGTCGGACTCTGCCCGTTCCACTCGGATCGCAAGCCGTCGATGAATGTAAGCCCCGATCTGCAAATATTCAAATGCTTCTCCTGCGGCAAAGGCGGTAATGTGTTCACCTTCATGACCGACTTCCATCGGCTCACTTTTATCGAAGCCGTCAAAACCCTCGCTGCGAAAGCCGGTATCGTCCTTCCGGACGAAGACAAACCCGATGACGGCAGCTACAACCGCGTCGATTCTGCCTACAAAGCGCTCGCTGCAGCTGCGCAATTCTACAGCGCAACCCTCGCAAAACCCGAAGGCAAAGCCGCGCTCCAATACTTTACCAAACGGGGATTTACTAAAAAATTAATTGATGATTTCGCGCTCGGTTTCGCGCCTGAATCGTTCTCGGCGACCCTTGCTGCACTCACCAAACTCGGCTATTCCGAACCCGCAATGAATGATGCGGGACTCATTCTCAAAAAAGATGAACCGGGCAGCAAACCCTACGACCGGTTTCGCGGACGGGCAATGTTTGCCATTCATGATGTATCCGGACGCGTCGTCGGCTTCGGCGCGCGGCAAATGAAGGACGACGGTCAGGCAAAATATATCAATTCCCCACAGTCGCTTGTCTATGACAAAAGCAAGATATTGTACGCGCTCTTTCAGGCGAAGCAATCCATCCGAACGCAGCAAGAAGCAATAATGGTTGAAGGTTACGCCGACGCGCTCACGCTGCATCAGGCAGGATTTCGCAATACCGTCGCCTCAAGCGGTACGTCGCTGACGAAAGATCAATTACAACTCCTTGCCCGCTACGCCAAAAAACTCTACATCGTCTATGATGGCGACACGGCCGGTGTCAATGCTGCCACGCGAGGACTCGAGCTCGCCGTCGAGGAAGGATTCGATGTGCTAATCGTGCAATTACCCACCGGCGATGACCCCGATAGTTTTGTCAAAAAACACGGCGCCGATCCATTCAAAATCTATCTCCGCGACGCGAAGCCATTTCTGGACTTCAAAATCGACGTGATGAAGGCGGGTAACCTCCTCGATTCTCCATCCGGCAAGGCAGAAGCCATCCGCAGCTTGGTGCAAATCATTGCCAAAGTGCCCGATACGCTGCAGCATGATTTCCTCATGAGCCGCGTGTCGGATCGTTTGGATTTGAGCGCCTCGCAACTCCAGAAAGTGTATGACGAGCTCACCAAAGTCCGCCGGGCAAATTCTGCTAAATCATCGCAGAAGCAAGGACCAATACAGCACCATGAGCCGCAGCCGCAGCCCACACAGCCGGCGAAAGCGCCCGATTCGGACAACAGTACTGCGCTTGTCAAGCAGCAGGAGCCGGCCCTCCTGACCGAACCTCTCCTCCCCGAGGAAAAACTCGTTCTGCGCATAGCGCTCACTGTGCCGAATGCCCTGCGCTACATGGTCGAGCAACTCAACATTACAGAAATGCTGTTTTTTACCGAATCCGCCAAACGTGTCTTTCTCCTTGCCAACGAAGCGCTTAGTCGTGGCGCTCAGAATATATTTTCGTCCCTTGTTGCCAATGCTTCCATCAGCGCCGAGAACATGCACATCATCACCGAAATTGCCATGCAACGCGAGATGCCAAGCGAAAAATGGCTCGATTTCAAGGTAGAAGTGCCTGCCGAAAATGCCCGCCGCGTGCTCACCGACTCGCTGATGAAGATGCAAATCAAGTCCATCGACCGCGAAAAACAGGCGATTCAATCCCAAATGCGCACCGTCTCCCACGAAGAATCTCTCACCCTCCTCCAACGCCTGATGGAAATTACCGCACAACGCGCAGAGATTTTGCAGAAGATGAGCGGGTAAGTGATTGTTGTTTCTGTTGCTTACATTCCAACCGTTCGCCTGCGGTCACCCTTGCCGTCCAAGCCACCTCAAGAATAGCACGCAGATGCCGCTGATTTTTTATGATTAATTAACGTGAGTTCGGAATAACCACCTCTCATACTATTCAATACTATAAGTGTGATAGATGGAATTACGATATACACTACACGTACTCCATCCCTGAAAGGGATGAACATCAATAGCCACCGATGAAATCGGTGGAGAAATGCAGTTTTCCTCCCAAAACCCCAACGGGGTTTAATGACGGTATGGACGTAATTAAACCCCGTTGGGGTTTAGGAATTACGTATCTATGTCCCCCGCATTTCATGCGGGGCTATTGAAATTGAAGCCCGTTGGGCTTCTCGAATACAGGTGTGGTCTTCTTTTTCCGTCGTAGGGGCGAATCGCATTCGCACTGGTCATGCTGATAGGGCGAATGCGATTCGCCCCTACAACCCAACATTTTCACGAAAAGATGTCCGAGAACTTACAATTTCAAACAAAAAAAAAGCGGGAAATTCAATTAAGAATTTCCCGCTTATCTTTTTATCAACTAATGACTTAGTAGTCCATTGCTGCAAGCTTTGCGATGTTTGCCTTTACGTCATCTGCCGATGCGTTGAGGGCTGCTTGTTCGTCCGGAGTGAGGGTGATTTCGAAGATTTCTTCGATACCGTTTTTACCTACTTTTACCGGAACGCCGACGACGACGTCATTGAGGCCATATTCACCGTTCAATGCAACGGCGCAAGGGAGGATGCGGCGCTTGTCTTTAACGATACATTCGACCATTTGCACAGCCGATGCTGATGGCGCATAATACGCGCTGCCTGTTTTGAGAAAGTTGACGATTTCAATACCACCATTACGCGCGCGGAGTACGATTGAGTCAATGCGATCCTGCGGCATAAGCTCGGAAATCGGTACACCGGCAACGGTCGTGTAGCGTGGAAGCGGCACCATAGAGTCACCGTGACCACCAAGAACGAATGCCTGAATGTCCTCTACGGAGACGTTGAGTTCCATCGCGATGAAGGTACGATAGCGCGCAGTATCGAGCACACCTGCCATACCAAGCACGCGGTTACGTGGAAGACCGGTTTTTTGGAGAACGACATGTGTCATCACGTCCAAAGGATTCGACACGATGATATAGAATGCATTCGGCGAATATTTGAATGCCTGCTCGGCGCATGAGCCAACAATTTTGGCGTTCGCTGCGAGCAAGTCATCACGACTCATACCCGGCTTGCGGGCAAGACCTGCGGTAATGATCACAAAATTCGAATCAGCAGTATCTTCATAATTATTTGTTCCGCGGACGCGTGTATCGGATGCGAGTACCGGCATAGCTTCGAACATATCCAAGCCTTTCCCTTGCGGCACACCTTCAGCGATATCGAGGAGCACTACCTCATGCGCGAGCTCGCTGTAAGCGATGCGTTCGGCGGTTGTAGCGCCTACGTTCCCGGCGCCAATCACTGTCATTTTCATATCTTTACTCCAATTATTAATAAAATAAACGTTGAGAATTAACTATGTAATGTTTGTAACTAAATATTTCTCAGTAAGATAATCGTGGTGTTGATTTTTATCATCCAACTGTTCACTCGAAATTACCCCTGTTAAGCTCTGTACTAAAGGGCTGATTTTGATTTTTTTCTTCGGACTTGACGTGAGAGAAATGAGATAACTTTCGATGAGTTTTGAGTGACTTACACGATTATCTTTCGCATAGTCTTTTGCTTGATCAATTACCCCTTTGTCAAGATGTAATGGTAGCTTAGTATTCATAGTATGCGTGCAGCACAGTTATAATAAAACCATTCACCACCAACCATTAACCATTAACCATTAACCATTAACCATTAACCATTAACCATTAACCATTAACCATTAACTATTCAATGCCTGCAAGAATTCACGATTGCTTCTCGTGGCTTGGAGGCGTTCCTGCATAAGCTCCATTGCGTCCATCGGTGTGAGCTCGCTGAGCACTTTGCGGAGAATCCAGATACGGTTGAGTTCTTCCGGTGTGAGCAACAATTCCTCATGCCGTGTACCCGATTTATTGACATCAATTGCCGGGAAAATGCGACGCTCGGATAATTTCCGGTCGAGCACAAGTTCCATATTTCCCGTTCCCTTAAACTCTTCAAAAATCACCTCGTCCATTCTGCTACCGGTGTCAATTAAGGCGGTTGCGATGATTGTGAGCGAACCTCCTTCTTCGATATTCCGGGCTGCGCCGAAGAAACGTTTTGGCTTGTGCAGGGCGTAGGCATCGACACCGCCGGAGAGAATCTTGCCGGAGTGAGGAGTCACCGTATTGTGCGCGCGGGCTAAACGGGTAATCGAGTCGAGAAGAATAATCACATCCTGCTTAGCTTCCACGAGACGCTTGGCTTTTTCGAGTACCATATCGGCGACCTGTACGTGGCGTTCAGGTGGCTCGTCGAAGGTAGAAGCGAGGACTTCTGCACGAACGGAACGTTGCATATCGGTCACTTCTTCCGGACGCTCGTCGATAAGGAGCACGATAAGCTTGGCTTCCGGATGATTACGGGCGATAGCATTGGCCATTTTTTGCAGGAGCACTGTTTTGCCGGACTTCGGAGGCGAGACAATCAATCCGCGCTGACCTTTACCGATCGGCGATAAAATATCAATAATACGGGTTGATGCTTCGGTGGGTAATGTTTCGAGCTTGAGGCGTTTGTCAGGATAGAGAGGAGTGAGGTTGTCGAATATCGTTCGGTCGCGCATGATGTCCGGCGACACAAAATTCACTGATTCGACTTTGAGGAGGGCGAAAAACCGTTCGCCTTCTTTCGGTGGGCGCACATGACCGCGAATGGTATCGCCGGTACGGAGCCCGAATTTTTTAATTTGCGATGGAGAGACGTAAATATCATCCGGCGAAGGAAGATAATTATAATCAGCTGCTCTTAGGAATCCATATCCGTCGCCTAATGTTTCCAAGACACCTTCACCAACTGTACCCTCGGACTGTAAATCTTTGCTTTGCTTGAGTGATTGCGCTTCGATAATACGGAATATCAGGTCTTGCTTCCGTAAGTCTGAATAATCATCAATATTAAGTAACTTGGCAATTTGGGTGAGTTCGACGATTTTTTTGGCTTTTAGGTCGGCGATGTTAATTACATGGGAGGCGGGAGTATCATTTGCCATAGATTCCTCTGGGGTTGTGGATAGGGGTTAATACAAAAGTGGTCACGTTGCAAGAACGCACACGACATGTCTGTTGAAGTTTAACGAGCATTTGTTGTAAGGATTTGTCGATTTGCGAAGGAGAACCTTAGCGGAGCTTTTCTGGCAAAAACGAGGGTGTTAATTCGTTTTGCGGTTAGTTTTCATGCAAAGTTAGGACGTTTTTCCCGATAAGCAAAGAAAAAAATTATTATACTGCTGTTACAGCACTTCTACTCTCGGCTTACGGGTGGAACTTCTTGCAGAATTGGGGAAATGCAGGTAGTAGGTTTGGTGCAGATAAGTGCATGCAAGGGTGTGATTTTCCAAAGAAACTAAAAATATTTTGGGTAACAACTGAAATTGCCGTAAGTTATAATTGTTTAAATTGTTAAGTCAAAACATCAATTTCTCCTCTATTTCTCGAAAGGGGTTTCATGCGCTTTCTACTCTGTGTTTTCTTCCTTACATTTCAATGGGTATCGGCGACTGAAAAGCCCGTGATGCCGAGTTCGCCGGCACCGACTTTCACGGCTAATCACGGACAAATCATCAGCACTGCAAATCTCCCCGTGCCCGAGATACGATACGTCGCCGGACAGTCCGGAAGCGTGCAGGCGTATTTTACCCCTTCGCGCGTCAGCTATGTTTTCCCCAAGGTTGAGATGCTGCCCAAGCCGCAATTGCAGCATCTTCCCAAAGTACTCCCCAAGCGGCTCGACTCGATGCACGCCGTCATCACCGAACTCTATCGAATGGATGTCGAATTTATCGGGGCGAATCCCAACGCGCAAATGGCAGGAACGGACCAAGCAAGTGATTATACTAATTATTACTTAGCTCACTGTCCCCAAGGAATTACCCATGTTCCGTCCTACGCAAAGCTCATCGTGCGCGACCTCTATCCGCAGATTGACGCTATCTGGAAAACGACCGACCATGGGCTGAAATATGAGTTCATCGTGCATCCCGGCGGCGATTACCGTCAGATCAAAATGCGCTATACGGGTGCAGACATTGCGCAGAATGCAGGGCTTATCACCGCGACTACGCCACTGGGAAGCATTCGGGACGAATCGCCGGTGTCATTTCAGAATGGAAGTGAAATTCGCACGCAATTTTCAAAAAATAAAGATAGTTATGGGTTTAGCGTTGGAGAATACGACCGATCCCAGACGCTGGTTATCGACCCCATGGTCGTCTGGGGCACCTACCAAAATGGCCCCTACAGTATTGAAGGAATGAGAGTGGATGCTGATGGCAATTGTATCATTATGGGCGGTGTAATTAATAGTACTTTCCCGGCTTCAGCAGGCGCATTCCAAACCTCATTTGTCGTAAATCCCATGTCCGGTCTGGGTAGAGATTGCTATGTCGCGAAGTTCAACAATTTAGGCGTTAGACAATGGGGCACATATTACGGCGGCACTGCATTTGAGCCGTTTGGAAGCCAATATTCCACCAATACACTGGCTCTGGATGCCAATAATAATATCGTATTTGTAGGTACTACCACAGATGGAACGTTCCCGTTGAACAACGCATTTCAGGGAACATTTGCCGGGAATACGGACATGTATGTCGTGAAGCTCTTTGCCGATGGATCTCGTGACTGGGCAACGTATTACGGCGGCGGTGGATTCGACGAAGCATGGGGCGTGACAGTAGATCCATCGAATAATATCGTTGTCGTCGGATGGACACAATCGACCAATTTTCCGACTGCAGGTGCTGTTTTTCAATCGACAAACGCTAATACAACCGGTATAGGTACCGTTGTAAAATTATCGGCGGTAGGAGGTCGGCAATGGGCGACGTATTTTGGAAAAAATACCGCCGGAGGTGGCGCAAATTTTAACTATATCAATGCCGTAACTACAGATAATTCAGGTAATATTTATTGTACCGGAGAAGCATGGGGGAGTGGATTCCCGACGACAGCCGGTACGTTTCAACCGGTGAATGATACCAATTTTTTTAAAATAACCGTTGCAAGTCTTGACCCGGGCGGACAACGGCGCTGGGCGACCTTCCACGGCTGCGGCATTGGTAATGATATTATTTGTGATAATAATAATCTGTATGTCGTCGGTACGACGCAAAGCGCGACACTCTTTAATGTCACTATTGGTACCTATATTATCAGCGGCACGGCTGATGTCTGTATTTTCTCCCTCGGTTCGGGTACCGGGAATAGAAATGGTGGCTCGTGGTCACGGCTTTTTGGCGGATCAGATGTCGCAACCTGGGTTTATGCCTCTACCGATTTTGGACAAAGTATTGCCTTCGGAACAGATAATGATATCTGGGTGGGCGGCTTGGCAGGGCTTTCGAATAATTTTCCGGTCGTCAATGTAGTTACAAATCCACCATGGTCTTATAATATCCAACAATCTCATAAAGGCGGTACTACCGATGGCTTTTTTGCTCGATTTAGCAAAACAGACGGTGATGTAAAATATTCCACTCTTTTTGGTTCCGGAGGCGTCGAAACCGCCGGCTATGCTATCCCTTACGGCAGCTCTAATTTGTTCTATGGAATTACCAGCAGTAATGCCTCTAATCTTCCTATTGCCACCGAACGGAGAATTGGTACCCCTTACAACATCACCATCGCCAAAATCTGCACCTCGTACGGCACACTCACCGACGCCGGCTCGGATGCCGTGCTTTGTTCGGGCGATACCGTACAAATCGGCGCTGTACCCATCACCGGGAATACGTATTCCTGGACATCCGCTGCACCGGGTGATCTCTCAAGCTTGGTCATCGCCAATCCAAAAGCATTCCCGACCAATACCGGCACTGCACAATACAAAGTCAAATACTTCCTTGAGCAAACAGAGGCAAACGGTTGCTACGGACGCGATACCGTCGAACTCACCGTGCGACCGAGTCCTGCCGTCACGCCGCTCCCGCAGAACCCGCAATGCGTCGGCAGTGTTGGCACCTACGCACTCACCGGCATGTACACTCCCGCCGTCACCGACCGATTTACCTGGGAAGCAGGCGGGGGAACGCTCGTTGGTAATAATACCGAGCAAACAGCCAATATCCGATGGACTCGCGTCGGCATCGACACCGTCTATCTGACAGTCACCAATAATCTCGGATGCGCCGCCCGTGTCAAGCTCCTCGTCGAAGTGACAGCGCTCCCCGTCGTCAATGCAGGCAATGATGCCGAAGTATGTGAAGGCAAAGGGATCCAGCTCAATGGCACTGCTTCCGGCGGAGTCGGAGCGCTGACCTATTCGTGGGTGCCGACGACAGGAGTGTCATCAACGACTATTCTCAATCCTGTCGTGACGCCGAATCAAGCTATTACTGATTATATACTTACCGTAATTGATTCTCGTGGGTGCGTGAATACGGATACCGTTCGTATTATCATGAACCCAAAGCCAGTCGCCTTCGCAGGAGATGACAAGCAAATCTGTGTCGGCGAAAGCGCGCAGCTCTCGGCGTCCATTACAAGCGGCATTCCGCCGTATGTGGCAACGTGGACACCGACGACCGGACTCAGCAATCCAAACATTTCCGACCCCGTTGCTAAGCCGACCGTCACGACCGATTACGCCTACTCCGTTACCGATGCAAAAGGATGCAAAAGCACCGATACCATCCGCGTCGTCGTTTATCAAAAGCCGACTCTGACCGCCACACCAAGCACCTTAGACTTCGGTAAATTAGACGGATGTACATCTTCCATTGAAAAAATTGACTCCATTGCTAATACAGGTTCGGTGGATGTGACACTCACAGCCGCAACGCCCGATGACCCGTCTTTCAGCGTCAGTTCAGGATTCCCGATTAAGATTCCTGCAGGACAAAAAGCTGGTATCCGGATTCAATATGCGCCTGTCACAACCGGACAAAAAACAGGGAAGATCACCTTCGACGGTTCGCCCTGCGGGATTGTTCTGCCGGTCAATGTGATTGGCGAAAAACTCAATCTTGCTGTTAAAAATGTGCCGTCAACGGTAGATTTCGGACAAAGTATTACCTGCACCAATCGCTCTGCCGATACGCTCATTACGATTACCAATACCGGCACCGATGTGCTCACACTTACGCAACCCGTTATTCTGCCTCCTTATACGACATCTGCTACGTTCCCGGTTACCATCAATGTCGGCGCTGATACCAAGATTCCGATTCGCTATGCGCCGATGGCTGACGGTAATTTTGCGCAAACGCTCCGCTTTCCCTTCTCGGCAGGCGCGTGTAAGGATACAATTAAAGTTGCGATGAATGGCGTGAGTGTGTCGCATAGTATTACGGCTAATCCTACACCGCTTCAATTCCCTCCACTATCCGGCTGTGAATCCTTTCGCGATACGACGATAGTTCTTGAGAATACGAGTGTTGTGGATGTGAGAATCGACTCCACAAGCGGCGGCGGGATGTTCAAGGTCACGGCGCCTGCTATGCCCTTTACCCTCAAAGCAGGCGAAAAACGCGATGTCACGATTCGCTTCCAGCCGTCAGCCACGGGTACGATTCAGGATGATGTGGAATTTGTCTATAGTCCGTGCAGCAAGCGCGTGGCAATGCACTTTTCG
>Ga0075156_10001891_pt1 | contig 11510 bp, 12 predicted proteins | sample JI81AbrownDNA_FD_70966 | JGI IMG/M metagenome (GOLD analysis project Ga0075156, IMG submission 70966) | Wastewater effluent complex algal communities from Wisconsin, to seasonally profile nutrient transformation and Carbon sequestration -... | ecosystem: Engineered > WWTP > Effluent > Algae...
TAAGTGATCTGCAATTATGATACTGAACATATGTATAATATTGATGAAACTGAACTTGCAGTAAAACCTGAAGAATGAGTGTAATTGAAGAGTCAGTTGCTTTTGTTGCATTACTGAATAAAGAAAAAGAAGACTGCGTAAATGAAAAAGCATGCATATTATTCCTTCACAAAGAGCAAATTGCTGACACATCCGATGAAGAAATTGAAGATGAGGTTGATTCATGCAGAAATGGTCACCTATAACCTTCTAACATATCTCAAGCAACTTTTTTATCATCGTGGAGTGTGCCAATTGCACATTTCAAACTTTAATGGCTGCATTTATTAAAAATTCAGTGTGAATGTTTGGTACTTAAGAATTTTTTTCATTTGCATGTAATTATTTAAGTCTACTTACATAGTCTGTCCTCTGTGTAAGAATATAAGACCCTTTAGTACTATTCTATATAGCCGCGTAGAGTCTACAGTATTCTCTTTGTAAGCCTATTCTCGATTTAAGCTGAAAGGGCTGATGTACACCAAAGCAGCTTAAATCGAGAATGTAATGTATCTCCATTATCAATATTGATACACTTACCTACGATTTATAGATTCAATGAGCTTTAGCGAGTTCTATGTAAATCTTCTTTATCTTTGTTAGAATCTTCAATTGACTTGATGTCATTCACCAAAAAAATTCGAAGTCAACATGTCATAGGGTGTATTTCAAACAGAAAGATCGACAAATTTTCCGAAATTAAGTAATGGTATTTTTCTGGCCAACAAACGCACGCAAGTTGCCCTTCGCATCCCTCTGCGAAAAACAACTTTTTAAAGGGAACAGCAAACCAATCAAAATTCTACGCGAATCTATTTCTCGTGACATCAGCGATGGTCAGAATGATGCAGATGCCATAATGAAGCTTCCATGAATCCCAGCATTATGAATTACAAAAACACAGAGGCGAATGATTTCAGCATGCTGCGTGCACTACACCCATCCCCAAATACTAATCATTAAATAAATTTGTCGGAAAATCGATAATATGGATGTAAGAAAAATTTGCAGAAAATAACAGACAGTGCAGTCAGACAACGCAGAGTGAACAAGGAAGGCAGGAAACATCTGGAAACACAGGGCAATGGGACATGAATGAGAATCACAAGATTTGATAAAATTGCTGACAATAATGGAAATAGCTCAAGTTGAATTTATGAGATCGAGCCTGAATTTATTTTAGTTTACAGCTAGATTATTTCTACATTTTCAACCTAAATTTAGAAATTACTATATTTCACTATGAAAGATCACACAGACAGCAAACCTGAAGTTGCAGAGGGAAGTCAGAGCGTACTTTCACAGGTGAATTATTTAAGGTGTAGCTCTCAGAGTGGGATCATAGGGTCCAAAACTGAAGGAGCATCTAGGCCCATACACAAGTACACAGTTCAAGAATTGGATTTGACGAAATGCATACTAAATGAGAAACTAGCCAAGCCGGAAGTACATACACTAGAAGAGGAAAGGGTGTGGGAGTACAGGATGAGTGAACTCATGAAGATGGAAAGAATACAGGAGGGCAACTTGTGTAATCTGTTTGGTGTTCTGATGTCACCATGTGACTCTTATACCTAAAAGTAAGTAGACAAGTACTCCGACCTAGAGAAGAAAATGGATTCAATGGGGCTATTGAACCTCATCAAGAAACTGGCTTAGACAGGAGGTACTAACAACCTTCACACAAAGCTCAACAAGGCCATGGTAAATATTAACCTAATGAACCTACACAAGGACAGGTTCCAGAGCATACAGGATTTCAGAGATCACTACCTAGCCATGAAAATGTGTGTGACATGCATGAACTACAGTTTGGAAGATGCGTAAATGATGCGCAGACTGTCCTAAAAGAGAAAGGGGTGATGAACCCTAGAGATATGCAACATAAAAGGCTATTTATCAGGTAGAGGATGAACATCGTGAAATCATGTTCCTTTACAATGTGGAAAGACAGAAATATTCAAAGTTGATCATGGAAAATGATATGTTGCAATTAAACCATTTGAGAGATATGTGATTGATAATGTAGAATCCTGGTGGGGTGGAAAAATAGATATGGCAATAGTGGGAACAAATTCATTAATGTGTGGCATTCACAACCATAGGCGAAGACAAGAAAAAAACTTAACATGCTATAAATGCGGGAAAACATGGCATTATTCAAATGAATGTGACAAAGAGCAGTCCATAAAGACATCCAATTAAAAGGGTTCAAGATTGTAGTATATAATGAAGACAAATACGACAGCAGTTCTGATGAACATGGGGATAGGGCCGACATCACGGTACCTAGTTACAGTGACCTGAATGTTCTAGAAGAGGTGGAAGAAGGAACTGAATTCGAAAACTCGAGTGATGAGGATTATAGCAAAGAAGACAGCGATGATGATGATGAAGAAAAAACATCATCCCATGAAGTCGATTATGAAGGATTTTCTTTCCTACTTCAAGATGTACTGCGCTCTACCCACAAGACAAACTGGCAATTATCATGAGTTGGATCTTATTTGACAGTCAGTATACAGTCAACATATTTTCAAACGGAAAGTTTCTGACCAACATTTGAGATACAAAGCATGTCCAAACAATTCACTGTAATGCAGGCAAGGCTATTGTAAATAAAACAAGTGGACCTGAAAAGGATATGGCAATGTATGGTATCACCCCAAGGGAATTGTGAAAACTTTGTCTCCACACTATGAAAAGAAGAAGCACAGGGTGACCTACGACAGTTCTATGATGACTGGGTTGTAGTGCACAAGTCAAATGGTACTAACCATATATTTAAACGTTCTAGAAAGGGGCTGTTCTTCTCTGATGTTAAGCATGTGGTGCGCATGTACTAGTCAACACATTAGAAAGGATTAAAAATTAAGATGCAGTTAAAGAGTACTCTGACACATGTAAGGCCTATCAACACATAGTTGGAAGGCAAAGTACTAAGCTCTATGTTAGGAATATAGAAAAAACATGCTACCACATTGCCCAAACACAAAGGCACACAGCATTTGGGCAGAAGACATTCTGGGGCCTAACACAGGTTTGTAAAAATGCAATGGGACAAGAAGGACACCATCTCATTTTTCACTTAATGTATGTGATGAAATACTAGAAGAACTATTCACAAGAAACTGAAATATCTCACTAGCCATGGATATATAAACAGAATACCATTCATCATGACAACATCAAGAGCCATACATTTTGAAATGGAAGAGCTCAAAAATAAGAGAAAGCGACTGACAAGAAATGATTAATGATGCACCTGGTGAGTTATGTTGATTGTTTTGTGTGTTTTGGACCTTTTCATTATTCTGACCTCCCCTTGCAAAGTCGTAACAATCCCACCTGCAGACTGATTATAAGGAGCTGTAAAAAGATAACAGGAATCAGATGATGATGGAAAAAGTAAGTTATTTTAGTGCGCCTTCTCTGCTATGTTGTAACTGTCTAAAAACTCTCTTCCTGTAACTCTCCATAACTGTAACTATAACGAGTATTATAATCCTGTCACTCCCCGTTTGATATGAATGTTGTAGTTCAGCTCTCCCCATTCTTGTCACAAATTGATAAGGTATCACCTTGCCAAAACAATAACGTTGTAGCATAGGCCAAACCTGGTGTAACCCCAATGCTTACTCAATATATCAGCAGGATATATTTCCCCTCTAATATGATAGAAACCAATGATCTTTGCTGCTATTGCTTCCCTAACTTGATGGAAGGACAAAGCAGTATGGCGTTTGTGAAGTTTAGACTGAGGTAATGTACCACTTTGTACCTCAGTCTTGTTATCTCCAAACACATAGCTCTTTGTTTGAATAGGAATGCCAACGTAACTCAATGTCAGATGCAGGTCAATTAGCTGTTCCACACAAGTTCTATCTGCTAAAAAATCTGATCCATATGTTGCAGTTTCCATGGTTGCTTGTTTCTTGGAGTGCCATTCAATGGGAGTCTGATTGACCAAATGAAGTATTCAAGTTACAGAATTACCCAATGCCATGTCATGGTATAAGTTAGCACCAACATAATGTGAAAATGTGACAATGTTTCCCAGAGGCGCCAGAATGTCTTTGGGGATATCTTCATGTACATTACCATAAACCGATGTTTCCCAGTAAAATTTGTTTCCCAGTCAAATTGGAAGTCAGGTAGGTCTGGGAAATCTGGTTGACAGGTCTGGAACCTGATCATACCATGCTTCATCCTCTATAGGTAAGAGCATACTCTCTGTGTCCTTTCCAAATGTCCTTTGCATGGCGAAGACCTAAAGCTTGAAAGTGTCATCACTGCAGTAGCTATGTCAAAGCATACAAAAGAAACCGCGAATTGTAATGAACCTACGATTGATTGGTAATTTTGTACCCCACCAGGATCCAGTAGCTTGCTGGTATCAAGCTTTGGGTCGTCAACTTTCTCAAGTGTGGAATAGACTGAAGGCTTTGGCTTGAATCCAAATAACTGCATATGATTTGCTACTAGGCATTCAATTTTATTTAGTTGGTGCCACACACAGTACACCATGATCATCTTGATTGAAATCTACAACCAAGATGAAATTTGATCAGGCCAGAGCCTTTGAGTTTAAAACCATTTTTGGTTTCTAATTCGTTCAAAAATTTGCTTATCGACATATATGTGACGTACTCATATTGTTGTGTGCCCTAATCCAAATATCAGGTTCAGCCTGACATGGAGTGCCAACATAGTCCAGACTATAGAGTGTTTTGTGGATGGTCATTAAATGCCCCTCCTTACCTCTAACTCAGGTCCTGCAATGAAGCACATCTTTTCTTTTGTTTCTGCTTCTAGGTACGCGTTCCTAATATCTGTGATCCATACTTGAAGTTTATTCAACTCTGCAATTAACAGGAGGAGTTTTATGCCTAAAAGTGATACTACTACTAAGTAGACACTATCAACTGGGATGTCTGTAAGATGCCTATCAGCTACCAACTTGCCTTATGCCTCCCATCATGCTTCGCATCAGAGATAAGATGGACTCTGAATTTCTTGAATCCCTCTGGTACCTCTGCATGCAGACCTAAATCATAGAACATCTGATAGTCGCTAAGCTGCATCAATTCTAATTCCATAATGTCTTGCCAATTGGTGTTGTTGTTCTTATTGTCAAGTCTTTCCCCATTAGCACAATCATGAAGCACCTCAAATCCATACTTGAATTTAGGGGCAGAAGTAAATGAACATATTCTTGCTTGATTGGTTGCATGAAACAGGTTCTTTTGCCTCTTGGTAATTGGTTTGAAGTGCTTCCAACCTTGAGTATCAAGCAAATTGTTGTGTTTTGAATAGATTGCACACTCAACAGGACTATCTGATGCTATTTTGTTGAGTGGTTCTGAAGAAAGCTCCCCATGCTCCCATGCAATCAATATGATGTAGCTGGATCCCTTCCAGTTAGGATGATTGATTGTTAGTGGGCCTTCATGTGCAGTGATGTTCTTGAACTGCAACAGGACCTTGTTTTCATTATCCCTTTCGATGTATGCCATGAGATCATTGTAAGCTATTACCTCTTCAAACTGGTCAGTGTTGAGAGAACAATTGAATTTGAGCAGGGTTGGATTATTGCCAAGCTGCTCCCCATAATCCCTAATGATTTCGACAATCTTGGCGCGATTTTGCTGACCATCTTTTTGAGAACCCATGAGGAAAGTATTGCCAGTCAAATCACTGGGGTTGACAAAAATGGCATCAACAAGTCAGAGCACTCCCCATCGCAAATCAACAACCACGGAGGCACAGTGTTAACATCAGGGCAATATGCATGCCATTACACTCAGTACAGACACCATCAGCACTCAAATTAACCAAAGCAGGATCAGTGGCAGCATGGACATAAGAATGGTGGATAATCTTTAGGGTGTCCTCAGTGATGATTTTAAAAGTCTTTGCATGTCTATCATGCTCAGCAATACCAACAAAATCGACGATGCCTTTCCACAGAGTCTGATGCAAAGGAGGCTTCTTCATTAATGGAGTATTTTATAGGAGACCACCATGGGAAGCGTAGGAGTGGACTAATGTCAGCTGCAGATCCTGTAAGTACCTCAAGTGGGGTCCTATTCTTCATTGAAGAATATGCAGTGTGATTGCACACAAAGCATGTATACGTCAAGTCAGGTAACCATGAATATCTTGGAGAGCCAGTTCTATCCATGATGGTATTGTCAATGCACTTGATAGTCTGCCAATGACACTTGGCAAAGTTTGATGCTGGTAATGAGGCTCACTTTGCCAGTCACAATAACCAATGCACATAGGATGTCAAGTACTTTATTGCTGATTTCTACCTGTGCACAGTTTTGTAGGTGCACAACATTGTCAAATAACATTCTCAAGGGTTTTAACAAACTGTTTATCTCTTTTTATGCCATAAACATCAGTTACAAGGGATTCAACACCAACAAAGATTTGTGCTGATGTGGATCCACTGTCAACAGCCAGGTGTCTGCATACACAGTGTCTGTTGCAATATCCTCTTGCCTACAATGCACACTCATAGCTGGGATTGGCGATTTGTAATGTTTGCATAGGATGGTACTCATAGGGATATGGGCATACTGTGTGGTGGCTTTAAAGGTACATTTGACTTTTTCTGCAGGAAGCCATGCAAAGAGAGGACATAAGGAATCATAATTGCGCTCCTTGCTCTGTAACTCCTGATCATGTATCTCAAGCATCATTGTTGGGGATATGATGAATGATTCCAAGTCTTGATCGTGTAGCTGTGAGAAATTCACTATATGTTGCTTGCAATAACTACAAAATTCATTGAATAGGGATGAGGTGAATTCATCATTCATGTTCAAGATGACATCAAACCATTCATCAGTATTGCCATGGATGTCACTGTCAAGGATTGAGGGGTTCCATTTTTCATCATTTGTTAGGATAAGGTGTGGAAAGTTTTCCCACTCATCATCAGTGTACGGTCTTATTGGCATGTAGGGTAACCCACTCTTGAAATATAAAGGAATAATGTACCCATATGTTGCAACCTGCTAACTTTCATAGCTTTGTCATTGACATCATGTTTGTACCATGCCAATTGCCCTGCCAAATGGATAGTTTTGCTTTTACCTGCAAGTGCATATTGATGCATGATGGCAATGACTTGTCCTCATTGGGTTGGTACAACACCTACAACAGTTCCAGCAGGTATGTCAACTTTTTGGTGATTGTCAATACCTTGGATGTCCACCTGCCTTCCGGTCTTGTTGATGACTCTTACATCTTCACCCGCAATACCACCATTAGCTCCGCAGTCAATCAGGGATCCCTTTCAAAAGAAATTTGGTGACTGGAGAGCTTGTACATGATTTTGGTCATGTTCACCTGTCTGTAGGTAATAACATTTATATTGAACTTTGATTATGTAATGGAGTTTGATTTGGAGTATGGTGTCTTTTTACCAATAGAGCATGATGCAGAGTATGATAAAACACGCCAAATGTCACCTGGGGGAAGGACTTTTCTCTGGGTGACATGTGCAAGGAATGTGTGACTCTTTGTTGTCATCATTATCTTGTGGTTTGACATCCGTAACAATTTAGATGCCTTGTACAACTGATTGCCAATCTTGTATATGGGAGATTAAGTCATTTGCACTCATCTTATGTAGATTGATGGAACATGATGGCAGTGCTGTGGGAAATAATGCTAGCCTCTTGAGATCTTCAACACAAATGATTGTTGATTTTGCCTTGGGGGGTAATTGATTCCATAAATATGAGGAGTCAACTCTTGTCATTGTTTGTCTGATACATGTGGCACATTTTGACCGTTGAAGTGTTCAGTGATGTTTGCCTGAATGACATCTAAATCTGAATCAATGTTGTAGTATCTCACCAACATGTCATCCTCTTCAGTGATTTCATGCTTGTATACCTGTTGATAACTAGTTTTTGATGACTTCTTCATATTGAATTGCAAATCATACTTTGTTGCAGCCAATAATAGGAGGTTGCAATATTGCAAGTAAGTGAGGTCAACCCCTGACTGAGCCTTGTGTTGAGCCGCTTGTTGTTTTACCGCATTTAGTTCAGCAATATTGTGTACTGCATTTTGCAGCATGGTCTTCGTTGGAAATTCAGAGAAATGATCTGCAACTGGTACAAGAGCATGGTACTTCCTGACTTGGTCCTGCCAATGTATTATGAAGGCATGTGTTCCATTTTTCCAAATGCCATCCCCAAGTCTTGCTGAAGTAATATAGGATCTCAACTGCTAGATGTGATTGCGGTTTGCCTTTTAGGAGACATTGTGGAAGAACTTACAAAGGATGGACCAATATGAAATTGATCAAATTCCATACTGGTGGTTGCTCTCCAGTCCAATTCATTATTGAATGTACAATGAATGTTGGTCATACAGTGGGTGTAGTATGCCTTGAAGGTTTTGATCAATCCACAGTGTCCACAGTGAATTTGAACCATGTTACCTTCAGAATCCTTATAGTGGAGTTCTTTGTCAATAACCTTGTCATCTCCTGGATTGTCTCAATAAAGTCATGCTTTAAGCTACCTACAGAAGCTACCCCAGCGGTTGCTACTGCTGATCAAGCTAGCCTGAAGGTGTCTGGGAGCTACCACTAGAGATTTTCTAACCAAACCAAGGTGCTGATGTTTCCGAGTTGTCTCTGTGACCAGTTAAGTGAGAATCGTGAGTCTGTTAATCTGACAAGAAATGATTAATGATGCACCTGGTGAGTTATGTTGATTGTTGTGTGTGTTCCAAACCTTTTCATTACTCTGACCTCCCCATGTGTAGTCACTACAATCCCACCCAGAGACTGATTATAAGAAGCTGTATAAAGATAACAGGAATCAGCTGATGATGAAAAAAGTAACTGATTTTAGTGCGCCTTTGCGGATATGTTGTAACTGTCTGAAAACTCCCTTCCTGTAACTCTCCATAAATTCATGTCTGACACTATAACGAGTATTAAATTCCTGTCAGTGACAACAATCATTACAGCCCTGAGACAAGAGATTGATGCATATCAGGCAAGAGGCTTCAAGATACGCCACGTATTGGGTGACCAGAAATTTCAACATACAAGAAAACAAATTGAGCATATGGGCATTATACTTAACATCACAAGTCTGGATGAACATATCCCAGAAAGAAATGTATATCATAACCATGAAAGAAAGAGTATGAATGACAGTCAATACATTGCCCTTGAAGCAATAAACCAACAGGTTGATAGTATAAGCAGTGTATAACGCAGTATTTTGGCTAAATTGTTCTCCACACAAGAATGGTACACTTCAAACACTAAGCCCATGTACAATAATCACCAGCTCAAGAATCAACTCTAAAAATCACTGTACATTGCAATTTGACACATACTTACAAGTAAATGAACCCCACAACAATTCCCTTATGCCTAGAGCAGCAGGTCTTATAAGTCACGCGAAGACACCTATGTAACCATCAACAACATATACAATGTACATGAATTAAATGCAGGGCAAATAAACATCAATCCATAAACCAGCAAGGAGACAACAACAGACGACCCACCAACAAACCACCCATACAACCTTAAGCCAAGACCTACAAAAAGAAAAATATAATATAAAATATTAAATGACACAAACCTTACAACAATCAACTTTTGCCAGCTTCACCAAACCACATGTACTTGTAATGATGAGCATAGAGAGGGTGTAAAAAAATTGGAAAAAAGAAGCAATTCACCACTAAAAAATTAAATCCGCAACATAAGCAAGATGCACTGTTGTCATAGAAAAAGGAAGACAGGTCATATGATGATTTGGCCCAGGCAAGTGGAGCCTGTCCAATCAACAGTAATAAAGTATTTTTCTGATAAATAAAAAAGTGTTCAATGTCAGTTTTGACAAAATATTTGAGGCCAAAGACATCAACGGCCAAGTTTGAACGTGATCGGTCAGGTGGTGTGATGCCACAGACCAGGTGTGTGTTTAAATGGGAGATATCCATAGTGGGAAAAATGAGCACGTCCCAACCTGTCAGTCTTAAAGCCAGAAATAATTGTTTGTCGAACCGCCAAGAATATCTGGGAAAGTTGCCGCATTTGTATGACCTGTAGAGTTGATTTGTTGTGACAGGTGGAAAAGGTGTAATCACAGCTACCATCGTTCCAGCAGTAGGAACAGGCAGTGCAATAGTTTGACTGGGATTCCTATGTTTGCTTGGGACAAACTTATTTGTTGCTTCCTGGTTGGGCATTGTTTGCTGTCCCAAACAAAGATGTCATGTTTTGGAACTGTGTCATCATCTGGGCCTCACAATAATGAAGATCCAATTCTCTCTGTTGCAACTTGTTTGCAATTTCGTTTACAGTTGCAGGAGTGATGGTGGAATTTCCAGGTATAAAGCAGCATCTGTTGGGGTTTGTGGTCCATCTGCGGATTGAAAATAGTGTCCTATCACCCAGTTTCAAAGCCAACTATTGATGAATGGGAAACAAGCCAAGAACGGAATCAAACTGTCTTATGAACATCATACTTGGGACACACATATTTAATGGTTTGAGAGAGCTGAAGAAGCAATGCTTAAGCATTATCTCTCACTCAGAGAACCCAAGGAAAAGGGGGCAGATCACCTCCTGGAAGAAATCGACTCTAAATCTTTCTATGACCTATTTGATCGTCATCTAGGAAATTCATGATGCGAACAAATCCATCCTGAATACAACAGGTCTAGGAGGCAAGGTTGAGACTATTAAACTTTCGCAATTATGGAGCATTTCCATTGCAGCTTCTAAAAACACTTTAGAAGCCACTAGTCAACATGATGTTTGGACAATACTACACGACACCCTTCTCAGAAGATTCAGATATGTCAGCTTTGATACAGAAAGCCAACCCATGAGGCCTCTGTTACGTAATGGCACTGAAATATTGAATGAAGGCACAGATCCACATCGTGCTTTCGGACATGAAGGTGCTGAATATTCCATAGCAACTGTCATACGCAATGCCTCTGCATATGCATGGTGGGTACGCTTTGTTTTGAGAAAGAGGAAGAAGATTTTCGCTGCAGAAAACAGAAGATACATCAGCAAACTCGCGATTTGGACTCGGAGTTCCTAATTCTATGGTCAGATTTTCATGATCCTGGGGTTAGGGTTTGATTCCAGAATGACTATCTGGAACTCTCAGCTCAAGTAGAGTTCAGGCAGCCCTGCCATACATCAATAGATTTATGGAGTGCTTCTATAATTGTTTCTATTATTTTAAATTCTTCATCTACAGCTCCCAAATCCGTGTTGTCTACAAACTAAAGGCACTTACACAAAACTCAAATCTGGAAATTGGTTTTCAAATTTGACGCCACATTTCTGTTTCCTAACAGCCCAATTTCCTTGGAAAATCCCTTTTACAGGAATGAAAAGAGTATTCTCGCCGTATCTTATAATCAAAGTTTAAAATACCATGCTTTTAGAGTGTTCT
>Ga0075156_10001894_pt1 | contig 11506 bp, 5 predicted proteins | sample JI81AbrownDNA_FD_70966 | JGI IMG/M metagenome (GOLD analysis project Ga0075156, IMG submission 70966) | Wastewater effluent complex algal communities from Wisconsin, to seasonally profile nutrient transformation and Carbon sequestration -... | ecosystem: Engineered > WWTP > Effluent > Algae...
GTACCGCCATTGGAAAAGGTACAGAGGTGAATCGGTCTCAGGCTGCGCAGACAGCTGGGGCGTCGAAGCAATCCTGCGGCTATCCCAGTAATATTCGCGATGGCCTCGCTCCTGCCCAGTATTTTCGTATGGCAGAGGTGCTTCTTGGCGACTACGATCTGATTAGCGCCAAACAATGCCTGCAGAAACTGAGAAGTAATAAGGCCTCGTCTGAAGCGCAAATATATGCCGACTTATTAGAAAAGACTGCAATGCCAAGTGAGTCAGTTCCCGAAGTGGACTTGAAGCTTCTGAAAGAGGCAGAGAAGTTGGAGAAACATGGTGATTTCGAGCAAGCGAAGGAAAAATGTCAAACGTTGATTAGAAAGTTTCCGCGATTTGAATGGGCCTATATGCAGTTAGCCAATCACTATGCCCATTATCGACGAGATCAAAAAGAAGCAGAAGATTTGCTTGAGAAGGCCTTGAAGCTCAATCCAAACAATATAGACACATTGCAGACTTGTATTACTTTAGCTAAGAACAAGCAGCAGCATGAGAAAGCGTATGAATACTGCCTTCGCCTGCGTGCACTCGATCCAACCTACTCGTCTTACCAATTAGACTGGGAACTAGACAATCACGATCGCACTGCTAGTCTGAGAAATCTGGTTCACAGAGCTGCTCCACGCATTACAGCCGTGGCACCGCAGTCAGTGCCTGACACTGCGCCACCGAGCATACTACCAACCAACCGCGCTACAGCAGAAACAGTCATCGCCACAATGCGCTCAACTATGCTGGCGGCGATGAATCAATCGGCTGAACGCGATGAAAAGTATCCGCCACAGATGATCAATGATAAGGGCGAAGTACAAATTGCATTTGGACCAAATGTCGATGCCCATGGAACATTTTGCAGCAATCTTCTACCGGTGCTAAGTGACCACCGCACCCAGTATTGGAACGAGCAGGGTAAGCAAGCCTTTAGCAGATCCTTTGATGACGGCAAGGACTTCTCTGAAGGCCTGGCTGCAGTAAAAGATGGCAAGTGGGGATTCATCGACAGCACCGGGCAGTTTGTAATTGCCAACAATTTCGACTACGCCACGTCATTTTCTGATGGCTTGGCTGCCGTTTCTATTGGTGGGTCCTGGGGCTTTGTAAACAAAAAGGGCGAAGTCGTTATCGAACCTGTTTACGAAGAAGTCAAACCTTTCTCGAACGGCTTAGCACTGGTTAAACTGCGCAACAAAATTGGTTATCTAGACAAGAATGGCCAACTGGCTATAGTTGCAAAATTTGATAGTGGTCGCTCATTCTCTGATGGTCTAGCCGAAGTTGGTTTTCTAGACAATGAAAAACACGAACTGCGACTTTGCTATATAGATACGGCTGGCAAAGTTTGTATCGACACTTCCAAAATCGAAGTCTCGGCAGAACCGGACGCCAAAGAGCAAAGCATTTACGACCTTGATGATGGAAAAACAGTTTTCGGTTTTAAGTGTGCAACTGGTATGAGTTCGAGAGAGAAACTGCCACGTGATTTTCAATGTGGCCTTGCGGGAATCAAACTCGGCAAGAACTATGGCTACATAAATAAAGACGGTAAAGTTGCGATAGGGCCGGTCTACCGTGTTGCCTATGATTTTTCTGAAAATCTTGCGACTGTGCAACCATCTTCTAGTTCCTATAAGGCTGCTATCGATACTTCGGGCAATATGGTGATTAGGCCGCAGTACAGAGAGATAAGCCAATTTCACAATGGCATCGCTGCTGTCAATCAATGGCAGCAATCAAGTATGAATGCCCTGTGGGGGTTTATAGACAAAAAGGGTACGGCGATACTGCCGCTTCAGTATTTTGAGGCAGCGCCGTTTGTTGGTGGGCTGGCCAGAGTTCAACCTACGAGCATGTCTTTGGCTGCAGCGAAATTTGATGCAGTTAGACTAGTACCATTAGTGGTTGCATTGCCTCCAGATACCAGTCTCTGGGCTCAGGCTGCGACAAGAAAAATAGCAGCAGCCTGGCCTGCCGAAGTCGCTTGCGATGTGGAGCAACGTGCGCGCTTCACATTCAAATTAGATCAGGCTGGCAACGCCTATGACATCACCTTTATCGAAGGTTGTGCTTCACCCAAAACGATTTTAGCCACTGTGCACTCAGTGCTTTTTGCCATGCCGTTTGAAAAAAGAGATGGGACAGTTTCTATTGTCTTGGACCTAGAAGCACAGAACGGCAGTAAGCCAAAAATTACGATAAATTGTGCTGGCAGCAAGGTCGAAGCGAAGGTGAAAGAGACCGAAGTAGAGAAGGAAGTAGAGAAGGTAGAAGGCAATGCGGCTGATTCCGAAGACAAAATACTTAGCGGCATGCCAGGCAAACGAAAGTCGCAAGTCGGAAGAATTGTGCGACAGTGGATGAATGAAAAGCTGCTTTATCTTTGTGAAAAGTCGGCGAAGTATCCTGACTCTCCTTCAGTTAAGGCTGAGCTTGTAAAAATTTTCAAAGCCTTTGCCCTTAATCCGGCAAGTGCGCATGACTGGCTCTGTATTGCTCGTGGCAACCCACCAGAGCTGGCTTTAAGGCAGAATCCAGATAACATTGACGAACGCAATTGCAATGCACCAGTTGGAGCCGTATTTCAGGCTTGGAAATTACAAAAGAGCGAAGACAATTTATACGAGCTGGAGGGCGCATATAGGCACAAACTGGCACTTGATCTCTTGCACTCAAAGGGCGACAATCCACTCTTCCTTGGTATAGCAGCTGAGTTGATGGATCAATATGCAACAGCGGTGAAGTTCTATTCACAATGCCCTTCGTCATCGCTCTTCGCAAAGAAACTGTCGACAAGATTTTCCAGTGAAGTTCCACTGGCGAATCTTGGTAAATTAGCTGGTAGTGCTGTGAATAGTCGAGACTGGAAGGCCGTAATCAATTGGTTTCCCATTGATTCTGAAGTGCTGATTGCCGTACTCAATCCACAATCGAATACTAAGAGTGGGAGCGGTAGCTTGGTTTCGTCTCTTTTCGATTCGCTTCAAGCAATGCTGGGGGCTGAAAAGGGTGAGAAATCGGACATTCAATTCGCGATACATGGAGGAAGAAATTTTCAGTCTCCTAAGGATATCGGCGTCGGAAGCCAGGCTGGTGCGGAAATCAGAATTTTTGCTAAGACTCCACCTGATGTAAGTTCTGTTCCTACCATTGAGAAAACAACTGCGCTAACAGAACGTCTTGAAGGTTTCGACATTGTAACTGCGGAGATGAAGTACCGATATTCACAGTCGACGCTTTTGTTCATTGCCAGACCATTTGCTAATGTTGAAATCTCTGCTACTGATCGTCACTACCTGCGCCAGATTCTCTCTAGGATCAAAAGTAAACCGACCGACCGAGCTTTTCCCGACAGTCTTCCTGAGTGGGCTACGATCGATTTGCAGTCTGATTGCTGGTCACTCAGGCACTACGACAAAAGCTGCGCACCATTTGATCGCAGCGCGCCTCTGACACTTGTTGAGCCTGATGACCTTGAGACCAGCGACGGCATAATTACAGACAATTCCTGTACTGGTTTCACATTTTGCGGCAACAAAGACGGTACTTTCAAAGTTTGTTTTCTCGGCTCCAATCCGAAGACGTTGAAGGCATTAACCGATGGCTGGAATCATTACTCAGAAATCAACACAGGTCAATTCTGGGGAACAGGGAAAGGTCCCCAAGACTACAAAATGAGTCCGCTCAAAGTGACATTTTCTGCCGACAAGAAAACCGCTACAGCTAGCGGCAAGACTACCGAGGTTACTGCTCCGATGCTCAACATAATTTTAATGAATCAGCTCGGTTGGTTGGTCGCGTTGTAAGTCATTCCATGACACTATCCAGCGACTCAAGTTCAAAGACTTACGAAAAGTATTTTATACCACACCTAATACCCAGGCTCTTTCTTTGTGAAAGCACCCATGCGTTCATTTAGATAGAGGAAGGCGGCATAGACTTCGTCATATTCCTGACCAGTGAGATTGTTCAAAGCCTGCATGTATAAGTCGTAGGCTGGTTCGAATTTTCTTTGTACTTCATAGGCTTTGCCTAGCTGAGTTATGAGAGAGCCTTCTTCTGCTTTGCTGCCACCACCGGCGCGCCATTCTTTGAGAGCACGTTCAAAGAACTGCTCGGCATAAGCATAGTTGCCACCAGCCATTTGCTGATTGCCTTGGGCAGTCAGTGTGGCAATGGTTTTGCGTAGAGGGGCTAGTCTTGGATTTTGCAGATCGATAACCTTGGTTCTGGGAATTCAGAATTTGCCGTCAATATCGATTTTATACCCGCAAAAGATTACTGCTGCATTGCCCGTAATTTACTGCGGGGGTTGACCCTGCTGTGGCATTCCTTCAGGAGGCATACCCTGTGGAGGCATCCCTTGACCATTCATATTACCCTGGCCGTTCATGCCGTGCCGGGCAAAGCCGCGACCGCCGCCCCTGAATCCTTGGCCTTGTCCCTGACCACCCATAAAGCCTTGGCCGCCAGTTCCTTGCCCACTAGTTCCTTGCCCACCTTGGCCCTGGCCTCCGCTTCCTGGGCCGCCTTGCCCACCTTGGCCTTCTCTGGCTTCTCTTGCTTCGCGGCGCTGTTCCATAAATTGACGCATCTGAGTTTTTTCGGAGTCACTCAGTTGGCCATCATGGTCTGTGTCAAAGCGCTCTCTCATTTTTTGCATGAACTGCTCACGCCCCTGACCCTGTCCGCCGCCCATGCCTTGACCGCCAGCAGCTCCCTGCCCCTGACCTTGTCCACCCATGAATTGGCCTTGTCCCTGACCAAACTGTCCTTGTCCGCCTTGGCCCTGACCGCCCATTCGCTGGCCCATGCGCTCACGGAAGCGACCGCCAAATTGTCCCTGGCCCTGACCTTGTCCACCCATGAATTGACCTTGTCCTTGACCACCCTGACCTTGAGGTACCTGACCTGGACCATCCTGACCGTAGCCACCTGGTGGTTGGAATTGACCCACATTCGGGGCCTGATTCTGCGCCTGCGCCGATTGGTTTATGCACAAGGAGACAAGAGCGATGCCAAAACTCAAAACCTTGGTGGGCCGTTTCATAAATGCACCTCTGCAGCAGTACTTATATTACTCATACCAACTAGTACGTTGGCCGGTCGCAAAAAGTTCAACCTCTGCCGCTCAAATTACTATTCTTAATGTCGCTAAAGCAGTTGAATAATTCTTGCTGCCTTGCAACAAGTTTGAAACAAATTTTTCATACCATGACGTAATCGCTATGTAATTACTACTTTTCTTCGCACCAGTGAGGCTTTATGGCTGATCAAATTGTGGCGCCTAAACGTGAGTCCCAAGCTGAGCGTTCAGAGCCGGTCTCCGATAACGTTAAACCATCAGGCATTGAGGCTGCCGCTTTATGGAGTGAGGCATCACGGGTTTTGGCGGGCAAGAGCAGCAATAAGCTACCGAGCGCGTTTGCTGATGCTAGCAGCTTTACGCTAGCCGACTCAAAGTCGACAACTTCTGACTCCAAGCCTACAGCTTCTGACGCCAAGCCTACAGCTTCTGATTCGCTTCTTAAGGTGCGCGCATTTCCTGCTGTCAGAGAAATTGTAGATGCTCCTAATCCGATTAGAGAAATAGGCAAGGGCATAGACAAGCTCAGTAATTTAGAATCGGTGGAAATTAGTCGGCGTGCCAATGGATGGCAGCATGTCAACGCAAAATTAGAGAATGCCACCACTGGTGACGCGCCTAATATCAGTGTCGGTCGCCATCGACCTGTGGCCAGTCATATGGATAGAAATATTAGTTTCGATTTGGCCAAAACAAATGATGGCATTCGTTTGGCTAACATGAGTGGTTTTACTACTGATGTTCAAGGTCCAAGAGGCCGAATAAGAACTAGCACGACTAATGAAATGACCCTGGGCCATGATGCTTCTGGTCCGTATTTGCGCTCTACTGCTAGTACCCAGGGCCTCCTGAGAATGAGAACCAATACTATTTCATTGCGCGAAAATGACTTCAACAAAGACAGCCCCATGCGCTCGATTATGAATCAGCCTGAGGCCCTGAAGCAAGTAGGCGAAGCAATGCGGTTGTTCCAAAATACTGATGATGTGCAGCGCATGTCTATGAAGAAAAATGGTCCCGGACAGTTTGACGTTGCCTCTGAGGCACTTAGAGAAAAGCATATCGAAATTAATAAGCGTCTTGAAAATAGCAAGGCCACGGTCTCTTCTATTGATCTGGAGCGCACGGTATCGGCCACCATTCATAGCGGCAATGATGCTGTTGGTTTAGCCAATATCAAAGGCATCAAAGTCAACGTGCAGACCGAGCTCTTAGGCCTGAAGACCAATATGACAATTGTGCCGTCGGCTATCAAGTTAGAAAATGGGGTAGATGGAAAACCAGCAGTGCGGCTAGAGCTGGCGATGCCTGGTGGCGTCACTACTCAATTTTCACTGCCACTTTCTAAGTTGAGAGAGGCCCAGAAGAAAGCAAGTTGAGCTTCGAAAACTGTTTGATTTAGCCAGTATTCTGCAAGCCTTCAGCGACGCCATTAACTGTCATCAATACAGTTTCAAGCAGTTTGTCTTCTCTGACATTTGCTTTTGACTCGGCTTCTTTGCTAATGCGCTCGCGCAGTTGGGCAATCAGGCGTACTTGCAAATAACTTAAGGGGTCAACATAAGGGTTGCGAATAGCAATTGAGTGCTTTAGATAAGGCACTTCTTCAAGCAGTGATTCGTGCTGCGATACGGCCAGAACAAATTTCTTGGTGCATTCATACTCGGCGAGTATGCGCTTGAAGAATTTTTCTTGCAGGTTTTTGTCGACCAGGTTTTCGCTGTAATAGGCCGCGATATCCATGTCGGCGACAGCTAAGGCGTTTTCGAGTTTGTTGATTAAGCCCCGGAAGAATGGCCATTTAATGTACATTTCTTGGGCCATCGCCACTGTCTCAGGGCTTGCTTCAGTTTGTCCTGCGCAAGTTTGGAAGGCACTGCCGAAGCCATACCAGGCTGGCAGCATGTAGCGGCTTTGGGTCCAGGCAAAGACCCAGGGAATAGCTCTCAAGTCGTCAATAGAGCCAGAACCAGCATTACGCCTGGTTGGGCGAGAACCCATCTGTAATTTTGATAGCTCGCCAATAGGGGTCGATTGACTGAAGAATTCGACAAATTGAGGGTCTTCGTAAACAAGAGAGCGATAGGCGTTAAACGAAGATATCGAAAGCTGCTCCATGAAATTCCACCACTGAGCCGGTTCGCTATCGCTTTCGCCATGGGGCTGTGCTGCGGTTGCTTGCAGTACAGCAGCGGCTAGCTGGTCGAAGTTGCGCACGGCAATGTCATGGAGAGCGTATTTCGATGATATTACCTCACCTTGCTCGGTCAGCTTAATTCTACCGGCTACCGTTCCTGGTGGCTGGGCGAGAATGGCCTGGTGAGTTGGTCCGCCGCCTCTACCAATGGTGCCACCCCGGCCGTGGAAGAGTCTTAGCTCAATGTCGTTTGCTTGGGCTATTGCCACCAGCTTTTTCTGAACTTTATATAGTTCCCAGTTGGCTGTGACTATGCCACCATTTTTGCCGCTGTCTGAGTAGCCAATCATTATTTCTTGCAGATTACCTAGCTCTTCGAGGTATCTCTTGTAAATTGGATTGTCTAACAGTTCCTGGAACATTTGCGGTGCTCGCCGCAAATCTTCGATGGTTTCAAAAAGGGGGACGATGCTAATTTTTCTATGGGGATGATGCTCTGATGCCCAAATTCCAGCCTCTTTAGCGAGGAGCAAAATTGATAGCAAGTCGGATGAATACTCGGTCATGCTAACGATATAGGTATCTAGTGCGCAGGAGCCATAGAGGTCTTGGCCTTGAGCCAGGGTGCGAAATACTTCGATGGTTTCGTTAGTGGCCTGCGAAAAATGCAGGTCGCCCGGAATTAGTGGTCTTTTGCTCGCTAGTTCGCTTGTCAGCCAAGCCATTTTTTCTGTTTCATTCAGGCCCTTATAGCCATTTTCAAGAAGTGCCTGCGACTTTGTAATTTCATCAAGGGCATCGCGGTGGCGGCTGCTGTGCTGCCTAATGTCGAGTTTCGCCAGGTGAAATCCAAATATATCGACCGTGGCAATTAGTCGATTAAGATTGAGCAAGCTATCGCGACAACCGGCTTTGACCAGGCTTTCTTTGATTATGCGCAACTCGGCTTTGAACTGAGCTGCGCTTGAATAAAACTCTCCGCTAGTGCCTTCGCATTTGTGATCGCGAGTGTTGCGCAACTTTGCCTGTATGTATAGAAGCTTGAGGCGATAAGGTTCTAAAGCGTAGCGATGACCGTATTTTTGTGTCACTGCTGGCAGTGCCTGGCTGTCTTGTTCTAACGACTGGCTAAATGCTGCAGTTTGATCAATCCAATTGGCCGATTGACTAAGCTCATTGAAGAGCCGCTCTAAATCTTTGAGATAGCGATTGAGTATGACACTGCGCTGATAGTCGAGAGTCTGGAGAGTGACGTCTTTGGTGACGAAGGGGTTACCGTCTCGGTCTCCACCTATCCAGGAGCCAAAGGTGATGAAGTTGCGATTGCTGTTGCTGTTAGTAATAGCGTTAGTGGCTGCGCTTGTTTCTAGACTAGTATTAGGATTACTCTTGGGATTAGTCTTTGGATTAGTTTTGGCACTAGCCTTCGAGTTTGGCTCTAGAAGGGCCTCTACTTTCTTACATTCTTCTTCTAGCGACTGGTGCACATCGATTACTGCGTCTATGACAACATGGTCAAAATGATAAATGCCGTAGCGCACTTCGTCATTGACAGATGGTTTGAAATAGATCACATGGTCGGTGAGCCAGAGTGATTCGACTACCGATCTAAGGCCGGCTTCGATAGCCGCTGATTCGTGCTTCGATAGTGGCGGATGGTCGCGCTTGTATAGCAGTTGAGCCAGCTCAAGCTGCTTGAGCATAACGGTGCGTCTTGTCAGCTCAGTGGGGTGAGCCGTGAAGACAATTTCAATGTCAAGATTGTTCAAGACATTTAGAAGTTGTTGGGGCTCTAGATTACTGCCACCAAAAAATTCAGAGAGTGAGTCTTTCTCGTATTTACGCTCGCCGCTACTGTCGTGTTGGGCGCGGCGACGCAGCCTGTGATTTTGCTCAGCTATATTGATGATGTCAAAATAAGTGAGAAAGGCTTTTATCACTTTAATAGACGTATCTAGATCAAGAGCGCTGAGCAATTCTTGCAGCTTTTGATGATGGGGCTGGTTCAGCTCTTCATCGATGCCCTTGTTGCGGTGCATCTCTTTGAAAAGGCTGCGAAATTGTTCGACATAGCCAAATACTTCTTCGCCTTCAAAGCGTTTAATTGTATCGCCCAGTATGAAACCGAGCATGCGCACGTCATCGCGCAATGGTTTGATGCGTTCTAGCAATTGGTCGCGCTTTTCGGTCATCTATTTCTTCTCTATATCGGTATGGCGGAATGACTTGGCACCAGCTCCGTGATAGTCGCTGGCTTTATGACCAGCGCCTTCAATTTTGTATTTGTAGGTTACCAGGCCCTCTAGGCCTACCGGTCCGCGAGGTGGTAGTTTACTTGTGCTGATGCCCACTTCTGCACCAAAACCATAGCGAAAACCATCGGCAAATCTAGTGGAAGCGTTGTGATAAACGCCAGCAGATTTGACACCATTGAAGAAATTCAGCCAGGCCTGGTTATCCTGGCAGATTATGGCATCGGTGTGGCCCGAGCCATATTGATTGATATGAACTATGGCTTCATCCACTCCATCAACTATTTTGGCTGAAAGGCAGAGGCTGCCGTATTCTCTCGACCAGTCAGCTTCTTCTGCGACAGAGATTGCCGCTGGGGTCTGTGAATGTGTTTGTGAATTAGCTTGTGAATCGGGGGATTGCTTCGAGCTCAAACCCGAATTGCATAAGGACATTAAGGCGCTATCGAGTCTAAGTTCCACTCCAGCTTTGTGCAGGGCTGTCAAAATTGCCAGCTGTTTTTCTTCTGTGAGAGCTTTGTCGAGTAACAAAGTCTCCATGGTGTTGCAAGCTTCAGGATAGTCACACTTAGCGTCTACAGCGACAGCCATTGCTTGCTCGATATCGGCACTGTGGTGCACAAAAACATGGCAGATGCCTTCAGCGTGGCCGAGCACGGGAATTTTAGTATTTGACTGAATGTACGATACCAGGCTGTTTGAGCCGCGGGGAATGATCAAGTCGACATACTGATCGGCTTTCAATAGAGCAGCGACATCGGAGCGCGACGCTAGCAAGGCAGCGCTGCTTTCGGGTAAACCTTCAAGCTTGAGAGCTTCTTGCAGGCAGGCGAACAAAACTTTGTTAGTGTGTTCGACTTCTTGTCCGCCTTTGAGCAAAATGGCATTGCCAGATTTAAGCGCTAGAGCGGCAATTTGTGGCAGCACATCTGGTCGCGCTTCAAAGATAATGCCGATGACACCGATGGGGCAAGTGACGCGGTAAAGGCGTAAGTCTTTATCTAATTCTTTGGCATAATCGATTGCCCCGAGGGGGTCTCTCATGGCTACGAGGGCTTTGCAGCCTGCAATCACTGTATCGATTTTGCTGTTGTCTATGGCCATGCGTCCGCTCTTGAACTCAGCAGCATCTTTGTTCAGTGCGTCTTTACCATTGGCTTCTAAAATTTCCGCCCGACGGCGGTCGAGAATTTCAGCGAACTGCAATATTGTTTGGTTTCGTTTTTCCACGCTAGTCGAAGCCAATGCCGGAGCGGCCAGAGCTGCTTGTCTGGCTAGTTGCATGACGTTGTTTTCTACATTGTTCTCTTGGCTGGTTTCGCTAGGAAGTTCTGTGGCTGTCATTTTCGTATCCATGTCACTGCTTAAGTATCAAGGAAAGCAATGTTGTCCCGTGTAATCAAGGCGTCATAGTTGCGACTTTCTTTCAATTCGTCGAGAGCTTCTGAGTGTTGGCCTGATACAAGACGGGCTTCGTCACTTGAATAATTGACAATACCGCGAGCAAATTCATGACCATCACTACCGGCTACACTTACGACGTCGCCGCGTTCAAAAGTTCCCTTAACTTCGGTTACTCCGGCCGGAAGCAGGCTGGCTTTCCCTTTTTTTAGGGCTTCTTTAGCCCCTGGGTTTACCACCAGAGTGGCTTTTACTGTGGTGGCAAAAGCAATCCACTTTTGTTTACCACTGAGGCCACCATGAGGCAGGAATAGTGTGCCTAGATCTTCGCCCTTAAATATTCGGCCTATGGCATTTTCGGTTTTGCCACCGGCGATGATGGTGGCGCAGCCGCTTTGCGATGCAATACGAGCAGCGGCTAGTTTGGTCTTAATGCCGCCGCGTCCGGGCTTGTCGCTCACTACTTTTGATTCGGCCAATTGCTCGATTTCAGGGGTGAAGTTATCCACCACTGATATTAGTTTGGCTTCTGGGCCTGAGCGCGGGTCGGCAGTATAGAGCCCTTCCACATCGGTCAATATGAGCAGCAGG
>Ga0075156_10001896_pt1 | contig 11503 bp, 14 predicted proteins | sample JI81AbrownDNA_FD_70966 | JGI IMG/M metagenome (GOLD analysis project Ga0075156, IMG submission 70966) | Wastewater effluent complex algal communities from Wisconsin, to seasonally profile nutrient transformation and Carbon sequestration -... | ecosystem: Engineered > WWTP > Effluent > Algae...
GTCGATGCTCACTCGCGCTCCGTGACACGCCCATCCACGACAGTCAGCCTGCTGGGCCGCCTGAAGGTGGGGTGATCGGGGCTGATGGGGATGTCATGCGGCTGAGGTGCCAGCTCAGGGTGCATGATGACCAGCGCCTGGCACATGGGGCACAGGCCCGCGGCTGCCTTCAGCGCCCTGACCTCACGCTGTGCTTCGAGCAGCTCGAGTTCCAGTCTTTGCTCTCGCACGCTCATCCCTGGCCTCCTGACGTTGCAGCGCCTTCATTGCCCTGCAGTCCTTGCAGTATGACGCTCCTCGAGGAGTCCTGCCCGTATTGGCCGCAGTCATCACGTGATCGCCAGCCGGGCACAGGACCCGCTTCTTGCGAGCAGTCTGCCTGCGATTGGAGATCCAGTCCAAGGGCGACAGGTGGTTGGGTCGGACGCAGGACCGATGGGTGCAGGTCTTGGGATCGCATGAGCCATCATCCTTGTGGCACAGATGGTCAACGTCGATGTCCTTGCCGGCGATCGGCGACACGAAGGCGATGTAGGCGGCCTTGTTCGCTGAGAGGCTCTCGGTACCCGGCGGGAAGAGCGATCTGAACCGCCTGGGGATGTGGTAGACCCCGTACCCCTGCGGCGTGATCGATGAGCCCCACATCCAGCAGCACGAGCACAGGAAGTTCCCCTGACGCGCGTGATGACAGCCCAGGGTCTTCATGGCCACGTCGTCCTGGAACTCCTTGAAGAGGGGATCGGTGACATCCAGAGCGAAGACCTTGGAGGTCCGTGGCTTCTTGGATCGACGTGGCTTGGCCGCGAGTGCAGTCTCGGTCATCTCCACGCCTTCGCTCGGGCCTTGCGGGCCTTCTCCGCCTGTCGCTTGGCACCGCGCTCGGTCAGCGCCCAGCCGTGGGACAGGACTCCCCGCCAGGTCTCTCCCCTGCCGTTGACGACGCACGTCTCGACCAGCGACCAGTGGTAGCCGATGACACTCTTCTCTAGCCTCACGCTCCAGCTCGGTGACTTCATGGTCGTGATCATGCACTGATGCATTCCTCAATGCAACGACCGTCGACGTATCAATTGTGCCCTGTGCTCGCGTACGCATCCTGGCGGGCTCCAAGAGGGCCGAAGGCCCGGCTGGAGCCGCGTGCAGACTCCGCTCAGTTGGCTGCAGGTGGGGCTTCTTGCTCGCTCGCTCGCCTACAGCGCTGGATCGTATCACATGGTTCCAAGCTGATACGGTGCCTGGCGTGTCGCATGACCTCACCGGCACAAGACCGTGTAAGCACTTGGTAGTTGCTGGTACGCATCCTAGTGGTGTATAGTCCCTGTTCTGGGGTAGGGGAAGCTCTACCTCGGTGCGAAGGCCCTGACGGACCGATAGCCAGCACTCCGGATGCTGGAACGGGAACCTCAGGGCCTTCTGCATGCCGTGATCTGATCGTTATCGCAGATCGTCAGCGCCCCTGCCGAACCAGTAGCAGGATGGAGACCCCACCCACCTCCTAGACCCCGGAGGCACCCTGTGTCATATGCCGACGCCACCATCTACGACTTCGCCTCCGGCCGGGACAAGCACCTGGCTCCGGAGGCGCTGTTCATCTCGGCCCTGCTCGACCTGGGCCAGTTCACCCCGAGCGTGTTCGGGATCAAGGACCAGCACGTGCTGGGCTCGAAGCAGGTCTTCGCCTTCTGCGTGCGGTACCAGACCGAGGCTCACAAGGCCCCTGAGCTGGACCTGGTGCAGCGCAAGTTCCCGTCCTTCGCCTACCTCCCGCAGGTCGACCCCAACTGGGCTGCCTCGAACCTGAAGGAGGCGTGGGCGAACCGGACTCTCCGCTCGATCATGGCCACCGCCACCATGGAGCTGACCGGTGACGAGCCGGACGTGAAGGCGGCCTACACGATCCTCAAGGAGGGCGTGCAGCAGGTCAACCCCTCGACACCCCGCATGGGTGGTGTGGACGACTTCGACAACCTCGAGGAGCACATCAACCGGGTCAGGTGCCCTGTGGGCCTCGACGGCCAGTCCCGCCTGCAGAACCTCACTGGTGGGATCGCCGGTGGCAACCTCTGGTACATCTCCGCTCGGCCTGGGGTGGGCAAGACGTGGAAGCTGGCTGAGGCTGCCGTGGCCGCGGCCGAGGCCGGGTGGAACACCCACTGGTTCTCGATGGAGATGACCCGGGCCGAGGTGGCCGATCGGATCCACCAGCTGGCCCTGAGGCACTCGTACAAGGGCCCATGGGAGGCACTGGAGATGCCCGCCCGCCGCCAGCTCATGGGCGAGTGGATGGAGCAGTCAGGCCGGATCCGCATCCATGGCTCCGAGGATGGGCCGGTCGACACCACACTGATCGCCGGCACCCAGGAGGACGACACCCTGGTGGTCATCGACTACATCGGCCTCATGCGCTCGAGCACCGGGGAGCGCGCGAAGAAGGGCTGGGACATCGCAGCCGTCATCTCCAACGAGCTCAAGGAGACGGCCGGCTCGAACCAGATCCCGATCATGTCCGCGGCCCAGATCAACCGTGAGGGCGGGGCGGCCAAGGACGGCCCCCGCGCCGAGCACGTGGCCATGTCCGATGAGCTGTTCAAGGACGCCGACGTGTTCGTGGCCACAGGCGACACCTCACTGAGGACCCGGATCAACATCATGCTGAAGAACCGCCACGGACGCACCGGCGCCCGCTGGTACACCCGATTCGAGCCTGAGGAGCGCAGGTTCGAGGACATCACCCCCGAGGAAGCCGCGAGATTGAAGTTGGAGGACGACATAGCTGTCAGCGCCACCCTGCAGTAGCCCACCCAAGGAGACCGGAATGATCGACGAACGACCCCGCGAAGACCAGATCGCAGACCAGACTGTGTACATCGACGAACTGCTCTTCGGCCGCGACCCGCGCGAGAAGGCCGAGTTCGCCAACCTCATGGCCAAGGCCCAGCTGAGGCTGGAGATCGACCTGACTGGCCTGCACGAAGTCGTGCGTGACCAGTACGAGATGTCCGCCCTGGACGAGTACAAGGCGTTCCTGGACTCCCTGCCCCCTGAGGTCAGGGACGCACTGAAGACCGCCCAGGAGGCCTTCAAGAAGGCCGGGATCAGCGCTGGGATCGCACTGATCCCCTGCACGAACCCGGACTGCCACCCCGACCACGAACACGGGTCGTGAGCTCGGGAGCGACCCTCGCTGAGGCGCTCACTGAAGGCAGAGGCGTGGAGCGGCCCTTCCGCTGCCACGTGCACGAGGACTCCAATGCCTCTGCGTCCGTGAACGTCCTGAAGGGGGTGTGGGTCTGCTACGCCTGTGGTGCCCACGGCATCCTCGATGAGGGTGCTCTGGTCCCTGAGGCTGAAGAGCTGATCAAGATCATCAAGGGCGAGCTGCCTGTTCGGTTCTACGCCGAGGAGTGGCTGGACCTGTTCGATGCTCACCATCCCTCGCCCTACTGGGTGGAGCGGTTCGGTGAGGAAGTGGCCAGGGCGAACCGGTGCGGCACTGACCCTGAGACGGGCCAGCCGACGTACCCGGTCAGGTCGTGGGATGGCCGGGTCATGGGAGTGGTGAGGCGCTCGGACAACGAGAAGCCGAAGTACAAGTACCCGTGGAACGTGCCCACCTCGAAGACTCTCTACGGCAAGTGGGACCCCTTCGCCCCCAATGACGTCGCCATCCTCGTGGAGGGAGCACCTGACGTCATGGCACTGCAGCAGGCAGGACTGCCTGACGGGTGGAGTGTGTTCGGCTGCTTCGGCGCCGGCATCCACTACCCCCAGGCCATGCTGCTAGCCGAGATCAACCCAGCCATCATCATCACTGCGTTCGACGACGACAAGGCTGGCATCCTCGCAGCCCAGAGAGCACGGTGGTCCATCACGACAGCGCCGGTGGTGTCACACCACTGGTCTAGGAATGGAGGCAACGACCCGGGCGAGGTTCCCGTGGAAGCCAGGATCAAAGGGCTGCAGGAGACGCTGCAGCGAGCCAAGAAGGAGACCAGATGAGCACCACCGTCAACACCCTCGTCCAGGCCTCAGCGGAGATCGTCACGATCCTCACGCTGCGCAAGGGCGACGTCTACAAGCGCTTCAGCAAGCGCTCCTACTCCGAGACCCACACGCTGGTCTTCGGCATCGTCCAGACCGTGGACCACAACGGCACTGAGGCGCTGATCACGGCGCTGGAGTTCGACGTCAGCTCCACCGGCACCCCCGAGCTCGCGGTGTACGCCACGGGCAGCGAGTTGAAGCTCTTCGCGGCCACCCCGGCCGAGGTCGAGACCGGCTTCCAGGCGCTCGAGAAGCGCGTCGCGGACAGCATCCAGTCCAAGGAGCGTGAGCTCGCCAAGGAGCGCCGTGTGCTGGAGTCCATCCAGGACACCATCGAGTTCGCCCATCAGTTGTCCTCGCCGGAGACGGTGCAGGGCCAGATCGTGCTCGAGGTTCAGGCGTGAGCGACGACGACCTGACCGAGCCCGAAGAGCAGCTGTTCGAGCTGTCCTCTGAGTCGGTCACCGACGCGGAGCGTCTGCGCGACATCAAGGCGCAGATCAAGGCCCTCGAGATGGAGGAGAAGTACCTCGAGGAGTGGGCTTGCAAGGAGATCGGCAAGCAGGCCGTGTACGAGCGGGACAACCTCAGGGTGAAGGCCACCGTGGTCCAGGGCGTGTCAGAGTCCCTTGACCTGGATGTGCTTGAGTCCGTGTCCCCTCTGCTGTACGCCGAGGTCACCGAGACCAAGGTCGTGCTCGTCCCCGAGAAGCTCAAGCGCTTCAAGGAGGCTGGATTCTTCGACACGGGGAAGCCGGCCGCTGCGGCGATCAGCCGCAAGAACAACAAGCCGTACGTGAAGTTCACGGTCACGGATACCAGTGAGGAGACCGGCAATGAGTGACGACGTGGACGTGCAGGACCTGCCGTCCGAAGAGGTTGTGGTGGAGACGGAAGCCATGACGCCGCAGACGCAGGACGCGCGTGCGATGAGCAAGATCAGCCTCGTCATCGTCGAGGGTGGCCGCCAGGCGTGGGCCAACTTCGAGTACGAGGACAAGGCCCTGCCGGGCGAGCTCACCCAGGAGTTGCAGTACCGGGTCAACGAGGCAGCCGTGAACGGCGCCATGGACGCAGCGGACGCAGCGCGGTTCGCCCAGAGGACCATCATCGAGAACGAGAAGGCCGCAAAGGAGAGCAAGGCATGAGCTACGCACACACCGACGAAGACGTCCTGGAGACCGAGTGGGTCAAGGGCTCCGGCTTCAAGAAGGTCACGTTCAACCTGCCCAAGGGCAAGAAGATCCGCGTCCGGTTCGTCACCGACCCGGCCAGCATGGCGCTGGACCACGGCTGGTGCGCCTACCGCGAGGTCACCGCGTACAACGGCCTGGTGGGCGGCTACGACCTGCCCAACGGCATGCGGGAGATCCCCGTGGACGACTTCGAGGTCATCGTCGATCCCGAGGATGGCAAGCGCAAGAAGCGCGCGAAGCGTGACCCGATCGCCCAGCGCGTGCGCCCGGGCAAGTTCGACCTGCAGGATGGCCGCTCGTTCGCGTCGGCCTCCGACAAGGTCATCGGCAACGTCATCTACATCGAGGGCAACCTCGAGAAGAAGACGCAGTACGACCCCGCACCGGGGACGCACATCCTGCTGAAGTTCTCCAAGTCCGCGTTCCAGGACATCCTCACCACGTTCGCCACGTACCGGGACGCTGACGAGAACTTCGACCCGACGGCCGCCACGTGGGACCTTCTCGTGGACGGCACGCCGACTCGGCTCATCATCACCCGTGTGAAGGGTGAGCCGCCCGTCGACGACCTGCCCGACCCGCTGGACACGGTCGTGTGGGTCAACGACCTGCGCAAGGCCGTGGAGAAGGCTGTCGAGGAGATCGACGCCGCGGCTGAGGGCACCATGCTCGACCCTGACGGTGATGGCGTGGTCGAGGAGGAGGGCGAGATCCTCGAGGACTTCGTCGCCGCCCACCAGACGGACACAGTGCACACCGAGTCCGGCGTCGACTGGTCGGACATGCCGCCGGCCACCATCAAGCGGAAGCTCGCGGCCCTCAAGCCTCCTGTCTCCGTGCCTGCGGGGATCTCGCGGCCCGACCTGATCGAGCTCGCGAAGCAGCACCTGTAGGAACCCTGCTGAGGGGGCTGGCCTGTCATGGGCTGGCCCCCTCAGCCATACCCGAAGGAGACTACCGTGGCGAAGATCTCGCATAAAGTCGCAATAGTCACACGCAGATCTGCCTTCAGGGCAGCCCCTGAGCCGTACCGACGCGCGAGGAAACTGAAGCCTCGGGACGTGGTGTGTCCTGACTGTCACGCAGCGATTGGCGATCACTGCATCACTGCATCGGGAAGCAAGAAGTCAGGTGGAGTCCACGTGGCGCGCAACAGGATCGCTGCGCGACTAGCCAATCAGATCGCTGACGAGCTTGGCTTCGATCGGCTCCAGCCTGTTCGCATGTACAAGCAGTGCGGATACATGCACGTGGTAATCACTGATGAAGACGACGTCCGTACGACTCCTTGTGGGATGAAGTTGCGTTCACGGACGCCCACCACCAACGGAATCGCGGCCGACATATCGTGCGAGACCTGCAAGCAATCCCTGATCACCTAGGAGACCACCATGCAGAACGAGTACCGCTTCACGTTCGGCCAGAAGCACCGGCATGAGCCGCACCCGATAGCGCCATGGGTCCACCCTGACGGCTGGCTGACCATCTTCGCGCCAGACACCCAGCGCGCACGCAAGCTGGCCGAGAGCATCGTCGGCGAGGACGGGTTCTCCATGCAGTACGGAGCAGCCACGACCGGCCGTGATGCGTGGCCGAGGGAAGACATCTATCCGCGTGGCGAGCTCCACCGCGCCACCTGGGAATGAGGAGACCTGATGAAGTTCTGGTCAGCGCACACCCATAGCAAGTTCTCGGCGAAGGACGCACTGCCCACTGTTCAGGCGATCGTGGACCGCGCGGCCGAGCTGCAGTACCCCGCCCTCGGGCTCACCGACCATGGCAACCCTGCTGGCTCCGTGCAGCTGTACCAGGCGTGCCGCAAGGCCGGCATCGAGCCACTGCCGGGCATCGAGGCGTACGTGTCCATGGACCGGCTCAAGGGCAAGCGCCCGCTGACCAGTCACATGGGGATGCTGGCGACCACGGAGCAGGGCTACCGCAACCTCGTGGGCCTGTCGAATATGGCCCACTCCAACTTCCGGTACGGGCCCGTGCTCGACATGAGCGATCTGGCAACTGCTGCTGCTGACGGTCGGCTCGAGGGCGTGGCCTGCATGACGGGCTGCTGGTTCGGCGTGATCCCGAAGCTGCTGCGCGAGGGCAACGTGCGGGCCGTCCAGAACGTCATCATGGCCCTGGACCGCTGGTTCGGCGCTGGGTGCTACATCGAGATCCAGAACCACCAGATCGAGGACGAGACCCACAACGACGACCTGCAGGCTGGGTTCCTGTGGACGCTCGCCGACGTCATGGGGATGCCGACGGTCATCACGCAGGACTCCCACTACGTCAACGCCACCGACCGGCCCGTGCACGAGACGATGAAGCGCCTGGTGTCCTGGTCGGACGATCCTGACGATGCCGTGTTCCCCGGCGACGGGTACCACATGGTGGACGACGACTGGATGATGGACCACCACAGCGCGAAGATCTACGCCTCCGGCATGGAGGGCCTGAGCGATCTGCTGGGGAAGGCGAAGGTGGTCATCCCCGAGCTGGACACGTTCCGGATGCAGGTGCCTGACATCACGGTGTCAGGCGACCCTGACAAGGAGCTGATCGACATGGCCATGAAGGTGCTTCATGCCCGCATTGCCGACGGCACCATCAAGAAGGTGCACGTGAAGCAGACGGTCGCCCGGGCTGAGGAGGAGATCGACGTCGTCGTTGGCGCCGGCTTCCCCGGGTACCTGCTCTTCACGAAGATGGTGTGCGACAAGATGCGCTCCGAGGGCATCGTCTACAACGTCCGCGGCTCAGCCTCGGGTTCACTGCTGTGCTGGCTGCTGGACATCACCCAGTTCAACCCGATCGAGTGGGGCCTGGACTTCTCCCGGTTCCTGTCCCGCGATCGCACGAAGCCGCCGGACATTGATCTGGACGTCGAACACCTGCGCCGTGAGGAGGTGCTCGAGTGGCTGAAGAACGACTACATCACCTACCGCATCGGCACGTGGGCGAAGATGGGCATCGGCATCGACGGTGATGGGGACCAGGCCGGCTCGATCCTCGTCAGGTGGAAGACGAAGGCACGGCGCACCGGCCGCGACCCGAACGCTCCCATCCCTGACAAGGAGTGGCTCGAGCTGACCGATCTCGCCTCGTTCAAGGCCTACAACGGCTACGGGGTGCATGCAGGCGGTGTGCTCATCGCACCGGACGAGCAGTCCATCAGTGGCGTCCCGTTGCAGTGGGTGGCGTCCAGCGAGACCATGATCACCGGCCTGGACATGAACGACGTCGAGGCGATGGGCCTGCTGAAGCTGGACCTGCTGGGTCTGCGGACCCTGTCGGCCCTGAAGACGATGGAGACCATCACCGGCATCACGAAGGAGGAAGTGCCGCTGAACGATCGCAAGGTGTACCAGGCCATGGGCCGTGGCGAGACCGCTGGCGTGTTCCAACTGGAGGGTGGCTCGGCGAAGAACGGCATCCGTCGGCTCAAGCCGACTGGCATCAAGGACGTCATCGCTGCCATGGCACTGTTCCGGCCTGCCTGCCAGGACACGGGCACGGACGACGCCTACATCGACCGGCGTCACGGCCTGGCTCACGCAGTACGTCACGAGATCCTCGCTCGGCACACCCAGAAGACGTACGGCCTGCTCATCTTCCAGGAGCAGGTCATCTGGGTGCTGCGTGACCTGGGCATGGGCCCGGACGACCTCACGAAGTTCCTGAAGGCGGTCAAGGCCTCCAACCAGAACATCGGCGACGCTGGCAAGGTCATCGACTCGTACAAGGACAAGGTCTACGAGCTGGCGCGCGCGGCCGACATGGCCGAGGTCGATATCAACTGGCTGTGGACCTCAGCGACGGGGTTCGCCGCCTACGGGTTCAACCTTGCCCACTCCACCTCGTACGGGGTGCTGGCCTACATCACCTGCTGGTACAAGGTCCACGCTCCCGTCGCCTACTGGACGGGGATGCTGAACGCCTACATCGGCACGGACAAGGAGAAGTTCTACCTCAGCGAAGTGCTGAAGGCGAAGATCACGGTGCGCAACCCGAACGTGAACCGCTCAGGGGTGCACTACACCGCCGACGTGCCGGGCAAGGCGATCCGCCGTGGCCTGCAGTCCATCAAGGGTGTCGGCGGGGTGGCAGCGACTGAGCTCGCCATGCATGCCCCGTACAGCTCGATCGCCGACCTGGCGGAGCGAGTGGGCAAGAGAGCTGTCCCGGGCTGCCGGAACGTGCTGAAGAACCATCACCCTTCCGTGTGCGGTGGAGTGATCGGTGTCCTGTGGGAAGCGGGTGCCCTCGATGGGGTTCCGCTCGGATACGACGTGAAGGAGACCAATGTTTGAGGACGGCCAGCAGGTTCGCACCCAGTTGGGCTGCGTCGGTGTCATTCACCGCGGGTGCACGAAGCGGATGAAGAAGGGGATGGTGTGCGTCCGGTTCGACGGGCCGCCTGTCTTCCTGAACGGCGTACTCGACGCCCCCTTCAAGGCGTTCAATCACTACCCCGAGACCACCCTGGAGGTCGTCGTATGAGCAATCTCGCTGCACTCATGGCTGAGGCCGGCATGAACCTGCCGGTCACTGCCTGGGTGGATGAGTGGCGCAAGGCAGGCAAGCACATCACTGATGAGGCTGTCGACACGATCCTCGCAGTGATGGCCTCTGACCTGAAGTCAGGCCGACGCTCTGATGGGTCGAAGCGGTTCCGGCCCTCGATGATCGGCAACCCGTGCCCCAGGGCGCAGGTGTTCTCCTACTACGGCGCCAAGCAGGAGCCGCGAGTGGAGGCGTGGGACGAGATGGCTGACGCTGGCTCGTGGCTGCACTACAAGTGGCAGATGGAAGGCCTGTCGGCTGGCTGGCTGACTGACGTTGAGGTCCAGATCGACCTGCCCGACTGGTACCTGCGTGGATCCGTGGACGGCCGCAACAAGGACGGCTCCGTGCTGGAGATCAAGACGGTCGGCACGGACCGTTGGAAGGGCTTCCGTGGGGACAAGGCGATCGCCGACTGGACGGAGCCGAAGCCTGAGCACATCCGCCAGTGCCACCCGTACATGCTCGCCACGGGCGCCGATGCGGTGTCGCTGGTCTACGTGAACCGGGACTCCAACGCGTTCCGGGAGTTCCGTGTCGCCCTCAACGGGGACATCATGCACGAGATGTCCCAGATGATCACCGACATGATCCACCACGTCGACAAGGGCACCCTGCCCGAGGTTCTGCCGGGCTGCTGGCGGATCTTCGACGGGGACATCCTCGAGGATTGCACGAAGCAGGAAGTAGCGAAGTGGAAGAAGCAGGTCGACTACTGCAACTTCTCCACCGTCTGCCAGGAGGCCGAGATGAAGCGAAGGGGGACGGTGAAGGCCTACAACGGACTGGGCCAGTCTCTGCAGATGGCCACGGCCGGCGCCGAGAAGGCGCTGAAGGAGGTGTCCGAAGCATGATCTGGCTCGTCCCTGCTGGCCTGCTCAGCGCGCTGGGCATCGTGCTATACCTCCAGGCGAAAGGAAGGATCTGATGAGCGTGCAGCGGTGGGACATCGAACGCGGAGCACCCGCGTGGGTGGCAAGCAAAGGCGAGTTCGTCAAGCACGCCGACCATGCCCGCATCGTCGCTGAGGCCGCTGCTGAAGCGCGAGCGGCAGAGCGTCGCCATTGGGAGGCGCGGTTCCGCAACGCTGAGCAGGCGCACGCGGCTGCGCTGGCAAAGCAGAAGGCTCAGTGCATAGAGCATCAAGCCAACGCTGTAGCAGCCGAGCGAGAGAAGCACGCGGCGGCGCTGGCTGCCATGCCGAAGTACGCGGAAGGCGTGGTCAACGGCTGGCGACAGGCTGCCGCTGGCGAGGTTCCCGGTCTAGTCGTGCCAGCCGCCCCCCGTACCCTCACCCGTGATGGGTGGTGGCCGTTCGGCTCGTTCGTGGACTACGACTTCCCGTTGGAGTTCGACGGAGAGGGCGAGGATGGGCTGCCGATCTGGGAGCGGCCCGACAAGTCACGGCTGGCTCCCCGCACCCTCACCGCCGACGACCCTGAGCCTGCGGTCGGGTCGGTGGTGCTGCTCGCTGTTGGCAACGAGGCGGTGCAGCGCAGCGCGCTGGGCTGGCAGGGCTACGCCATGCACACGATGCAGTGGGCCGAAATGTTCAGGTTCGGCCCCGTCACCCTCATCCACGACGGGGAGGACCGCTGATGTGGTGGTCATGGCTGCTCACCGCTGTCGGAGTGTTCGGCCTCTACATGGCCGGTCGCAAGGTCTGGTGGGCGTGGCTCATCGGACTGGGCGCTCAGGTG
>Ga0075156_10001900_pt1 | contig 11493 bp, 8 predicted proteins | sample JI81AbrownDNA_FD_70966 | JGI IMG/M metagenome (GOLD analysis project Ga0075156, IMG submission 70966) | Wastewater effluent complex algal communities from Wisconsin, to seasonally profile nutrient transformation and Carbon sequestration -... | ecosystem: Engineered > WWTP > Effluent > Algae...
GAAGTCATTGGACAATAAGCAAGAATTTGATTCTAGTGCGATCATGCTAAATAGAAGCCAAACAACGAATCAGGATGTGAATTTTAAGCAACTAGAAGATGAGTATTATGAGACAATTTTAAAGGCAGAATTGCCCTTTACCTGAATCAAAAATGATTTGTAAAGCAAGCAAAGAAAAACGCATACTCCCTACTCCGGTTGCAATGTTTGAAGTAGTTGCAGCATAATGCACCTATCAAGATATTAAGAACCATTGAGCTTCGTTCACTGACCCATGAATAAAACAGCTATGATGTCTGATTTGTTGATGATGCATTGAAAAATTGGATCAAAATCAAGCAGAAGGATGACGAGAGCCTCATAAATTATACAGCAAAATTTGAATCTGTTCAAGACATTTCAGTTGCGCATCTTGGAGGGCCTATAGTTCTGATCAAGATTATTGAAATTGATACGTTTTCAACAACCAAACAAGAGAAAATGACAACAGCATGGGAAAGATACTTGGCGTACCTATACATGGAGGATCCTGATCAAGCCAAATTTGGATCTCTCTTATCCAACCTTAAATCTCAATACTCTTCTAGACACAATCATTATCCAAAAACTAGCTGAAGCAAGCTCAATTCTCAATCAACATTTATGGGACAAAGGATGGAATAAGCAAAAGATCAATGAAGAAATATCATCTAGAAACAAAGACAAAAGATAAGGACAATAAAGCCGACAAAAATGAAACAATCTCTTAACTCACATTTGCAAAAATAGAAGGTGTGTACTATTGCTGTGGAAAGAAAGGGCATTCATCCTTAGTATTCAGACAAAAGGATAAGCCAAAGACTGAATGGCATATAAACAAAACTAAGGAAGTACAACATATACAACAAGTCATGAGTGCAAAAGATGCAGATAATACAACAATTAGACAAATGCCTTGTGCATCATCAGCATCCACCAATACAGATTACCAAGATATTTTCCAGTGGACAACAGGAAAACTAATGGTTACAATTGGAAATATTGGTATGATCTTATCACAGAAGCACATGGAGACCAAAATGAAAAATTGGATTTTAATGGATTATAAATCAACATTTCGTTATTTCTGCAACCAGGAGATGGTTACAAACATCCATAAATCACCAACCACAATGACAATCAACACAAATGCTGGCATTAAACAACATTGCCTGGCTTAGGTGATTTCTGATTTGTCAGAAAGAGGATGGTAAATGTTCTAAGCTTGGCCCTGATAGAAGACAGATATCGAATCACAAATGATTCATGAATTTTGCCTGCCTTCGTTGCGCACATGAAAAATGGCCCATTGAAGTTTCGCAGGAGTGCTTAAGGCCTATATTACTACAAACCTGACCTCAAGAATGGTCCCATATTGGTACAGACAATCGACAACAACAAAAATTTCTAAACTGAAGCACAGGCCAAAAGAGCATGAGAATGAGTACACTCTTTGGGATGTCCAAGTGTGATATCTCAAATGCATTATAAAAATGAGTTCTATCAAGGACGGTCCCATTTCAGTTGATGACATAATCCTACCCGAAAATATCTTTTGACCAGATGTAGCATCCCTTAAGGGAAATACAGTGTGACATACACCAATGCCTGTATCTGCTAATATTGAGATTCCAAGTGTACTAGTAACAGCACAAGAGTAATTGGAACTATGAATTGATTTGTTATTCTTGGCAACAATATCCAAAAATATCAAATCTTGAACCTGTGATTTTGTTCAAGCTTGGAAAGTAGCAGAGTACTGTGTAGTACTCTCAAGAATTATTGTCCTATTTGCAAAAGCCCGATTTAAAATCAAATGCATATATGCTGACAATGAATATGGACCAGTTCTTGAATTTTTCACGACTGGGAATGTCAATGTTTATATAATTTGGCAAATGCAAATAAACATGTCCCAGAGGCTGAATGCAACAATCACACTATTAAAGAACGTATCCATGCAACTTTTAATAGCCTTCCATTTCAAGCAATCCCGACAACATTCATCAAGTATCTGGAAACAGAGACTGCAGAGGAGTTGAATTTTTCTCTCACCTATCAGTGGCATGTCTCGATACTATTATTTTCCAAGAAACATTAAGAGTCAACAAAGCTTAGATTATGTCAACCATTGAAGTGTATCACAGTTCAGTTATGTTCAAGCTCATGATGCTCCCAAACATGAACCATTGATTACATTTACCTTTCGACCAATCTTAAACCAACAAGGTGGACACTATCCTTATAATTTATCTACTCATGATTATATAACTTGACAATATGTTACTGTAATTCCAATTACAACCACTGTGATTGAAGCAGTTGAACACCTTTCCAAAGCAGATGGTTTGACAAGCTTTGTGCTACAAGACAAGACTGGCATTAAATTTCATGACTCCACTAGTATTGCAGGAGTGGATCACAGCCAGACTGATGCTAACCAATTTGACAATATATTCAGAGATCCAGGCCACATACAAATAGGAAAATCTAACTTTGTAGATGATCATATATCAGAACAAGAAAGTGACAACTTAAAGAAAGATCGAGAAGATCAAAATGTGGATGAATATGAATCCATAGATGATGAAGAAAAATCTATCCACCAAAATAAAGAACAAAATGAAGAACAAGACAATTAAAAAAAATTATTCGAAGGATGATCATGATTAGATCCAAGTCATGTCAAAGAGAAATGACACAGAACAGGAATATAGTATCCCTGATGAAGAGAATCAAGAAATCCCTGGCAAAGAAGATTAGGAAGAAGAAAATGAAGAAAGCCTTGATGATGAAGATCAGGAAGAAGAAGGAAAATAAAAAATTGAATATTGCCAAGGAAGCAGAAGATCTACAAGAATTCCAAAAATATGCAAGTCAACAGGAAGAAGAGTATCCAGTTTCCAAGGATACTTTAAAATGACTCAGAAGTTAGAGTAGTGGCACAAATGATGCTACAACGCAGTATGGCATACCACGACAACATGTTGTCACATATAGTTTCAAGAAAGGACTTAAAATGTTTGCTCGGGAGGGAAGTGCAGACGCCGAAGGTGAATTGCAAAATTATATGACCATCAATGTTTCAAGCCGGTCAGCTTCAATTCAATAAGTGAAACAGAACGCAAAAGAGCATTGGAATCACTTATGTTTCTAATAGATTAATAAGATGGAAGAATGAAATCAAGATACTGCGCAAATAGTAATCCACAATAACAATGGATGGCCAGAGTTGATGTTTCAAGCCCAACAGTAACAACAAAGGCGACTATGCTTACAGGAGTGATTGATGTACTAGAGATTTGAGATGTTGCAAAATGTGACATTTCTAAAGCATTTGTACAAACTGATTTGAATGAACATGACTTGGATGATAACAGAACCATCATGAAGATTAGAGGTCCATCGGTTGATATCCTGATGGAGATGTATTGCGAATATTCGAAGTTTTGTGGTTACAAAATAGAGTGAAGCTGTACTATGTAGTTGTACTCAAGGCATTATATGGCATGCTTGTATCATCAATTCTATTCTACAAAAAACTCAAGAGGGATCTCATTGGATATTGTTTCAAAGTGAACCCATAAGATCTATGAGTTGCAAACAAGAATGTCATAGGCAGGCAAATGACTGTATCATGGCATGTAGATGACGTAAAGTTATTCATATAGATCCAAAAGCAGTGGATGAATTCCTGATGTGGATCAAAGAGACATATGGACTTATAGGAAGACAACTAGAGGAGAATGCCATGAGTATCTTGGCATGAAACTTGATTACTTACAAGCAGGATCAATCAAGATCGATATGGTAGATTGTGTGAAGACCATGGTTGAATCATTTCCATCCAAGTATCTTGGATGAGTAAAGTTCAACGCCATTCAATGAAATTTATACAGTTAAAATCAAAACAAGGAGCTGTTCCATACAGTGACAGCACAAGGATTATTTTCATGTAAACGAGCAAGACCAGACATAAGCCCAGTCATAGCTTATCTCGCAACAAGAGTATGAGAGTCAAATGAAAATGATTGGCTAGAATGATCAAGTATCTTGATCAAACAAAAACATTGCCTAACATTGAAAGCAACGAAAGACACAGTAGCCAGATGGTTGGCAGATGTGGCATTTGCAGTGAATCCTGATCAAAAAAGTCATACCGGATATTAAACGACTCTTGAAAGTGGTGCTGTCATCAGTGCAAGCAGAAACAAAAGCTTTATACACGCTCAAGTTCTCTAGCAATAACTGGTTCTATGAAACAAGCCAAAGTATTATCTGGGACAGGGACTTTGAGGATTACATAGTTGACTGCCAAGGCCACTGTTAAAGATGCACATTTGATCTCATTCAATCTGACTTGATTTAGGGCAAGAGTATTTTGCAGGCTTGGAGTGGTGACATCACCAGTGAATCCAAAATTCAAGAGACATATTTTGCCACGAGTTAGATCATACGACGGACTTTTACCTGATTATATCTGCCCTCTGCCAGGATTTGATCTGAAGTAATTACCAATATCTGCGACCACTGCAATGCTGCTGGTTCTAACTGCCTTCCTTCGATCAAAGTAGAATTTTGCATTCAGATGATGATTTATGAGCTTCAATAACTCATAAATTTCTCGCTAACTTTTGGAATTCTCTATTGAATACTCATTTTTCATATTTCATGTGTTCAGCTATTTTTTTGTCTTGCTGTAGCTCTATACCATTTTTTACTTGAGAGAAGTTTAGGGTTTATGTGCGCTACTACTGACTGTCTACCTACCAGATTCTCCCTCGTAACGCCGTCTATCCCATATGTCACAAAGCACACCGTCTCCGGGTGAAGGAGTCGAAACTTTTTCAAATAGTATCTTCCCAAGTCATGTTTCACCCATATTTTATCCAGGCAGGGACTGGAGAATCTGTATCATTTACTGAAGAGCCCCAATCTGCTATTTAATTATGCAAAATTACAGACAAAAAAGTGATGTTGTATGGACAATTTTCCCCCTACAGATTTGGTGGCTGAATACATGGAGTATTGTTTTCTTCCGGCAGGCTGACTATGCTCAATCATACATATCTATTGAAGTTCGCACCCAGTTAAAAAGATTATGACAAGGATTATGAGTCTATCAGAGACAATCTGTTTACACCTTCAGCTGATGCCAGAAAATTGTAAGAGAATAATAATTTCCATGCAAAGAAAATGTGCAAGGGATAAGACAGGAAAAGAAGTTCTGGAATCGGAGTAGGCACTAGAGATGGAGGGAGCTGGTTATTGTGCCAATGCATGGGCAAAGGCAAGAGTCATGAAGAAAAAATTGGTCATCGTGAAGGGAGCTGGTTGTTGCACCAATCCCTGGGCAAAGCAAGAGTCTTGAAGAAAAAATTGGATTGATCATGGAAATGTCCACCTATAAAGCAGTTTGCAACTCAATCATGGCTATGCTTCCAAGAAGCATATCTGCACCATTCAGACATCTGCATATATCTTGAAGACAGCCCCGATTTACCACTACAAATCGATTTTGGCAACAGTGAAACATATGCTCAGGAAGAAATTAAGCATGTCATCAATCGTGGAGCATTGTGAAAGGGTAAAGAGAAAGGCAAATGCAAAAATCACTAATCTGCTTCATGTCATGGTGACAAAAATTTAGATAATTCAAGAATCCTAAAAAAAAGAAGGCTGTCAAAAAGTAGCGTGTCAATATTTTTTGAACAGAAAAGTATGGTACACAAATTGGGTAATCTTAAGCTACCGGAGAAGAAGTGAATCATTCAAGACAGGCTATTCTTTTGAACTATTTTGTTGACTCTTTTTATGATGAAGACATTGATTTACTTTGTTAGACACCTAAAGAACGCAATTCAATCTTTCAAATCTTTATCCCATTGATGGCCCTGCATTTCTTTTTATACAAGTATGTCTAGTATGTCCTTGGGTATTAAATAATGGGCAAATTACAGTCCTGGCTTTCCGCACTGTTTGTCTAACAATTGATTGTGATTCAATTCTGTTCTTCCTGTTTCTACCTCTTAAAGTTTCTACTGTAGGTGATATCAATGTGTCAATACAAAGATCATTGATTACAATTGCACATAATGGATCAGCTCATTCTGCATACATCTGTCTCAAATATTCAACAGTATGAACATCTGAACAATAATGTTTTGGATCACTTACAATGGAGGTCAGGAATTTGATGACATGTCTACAAGGAATAAGTGCTTCCTGGTAAAATCCACAAGAACATTCGTTTTTTGAATATCAACAGCATATCTCTTAGTATTTCCAGTGGTAAGAATATCAGCCATGCTTAAACCAGTTTGCTGAACATGATAATTAACGGCTTGATAATTAACGGCTTCTGCAGATTGTTGGACAATTTTTACAATTTTTGAGTCATTTATGACATTTTCCAGTCATTGAGACTTATTCCATCACTCAAAACATTTAGAAGAATGTAAGTTTCCAAATGTAAAAGACTTCTTTTCTGGATTGGAAAAATCTGGGGAAGACCACTTTCTTGACACAAAGCTGATAATTAGAATTCTGAAAACATATTTTTAAAAGGGGGCTTGATGTTACAAATATAATCCTCGACAATCTTCAAATGTCGATCCAAAAATATCTACCGGTAGCCGAAGTACACTCCCTTGTTGGCTAAGTCAGCCTCGTCTAGCTTTGGTACAAAAGCTTTGGTGGACTTGGGCTCTTGCAGATTTATATATATATTTTTGTGACATATCTGGTGTGGTGATATATTTGGCGATAAATTTATATACTTTTGTGACATATCTGGCATTATCTCAATTTCCAGCGTCACGAATAAATATCGCGTAAGCGCTAAGGCTATATGTTTTCTTGATTTTCAGTGGAAGCTAATTATTGTCAGCTCAGAATTGTCCCCGGTCACAAATGTAGAGAACTTTCCTTCTACGTCGCACATCTACGACTAACATTTTGTATCTTAAATTGATCTGACGATGGAAATTCAAAACAATCTTGCAAGCTGTATGCAGTTCAGTGGTTAACCATTTTGTTTCATAGTGTGACATGCAATACAAGAAATTTTGCTGCATGGAGGGCTTATGGTATACAATACAGTAGTTGACATTTTTCGTCCTATCTTGTTGAACTGCCTTTGTCGTCGGAAAGACTTTTGATCAAGCACAAATAAATTATTTCATGTTCACGAAGAAGGATAAAATGGAGCTAATGGAGTGGTTGAATACGATTTTTTACTCTTATTGCTCTGAACACTCATTCAATCCATCTTTTCATTATACAAAACTTAGCGTTTTTAGAGATTTATATTTTCTTTTACCTCCTTGCAGATTCTATGTGGATTCATATTCGTATGAATTTCCTCGGGGCTTCTTAGGATAATACTGCTGGTTGATCTTAAACAATAACTTGCTTTATTGCTGTGTCAGGAATCAAGATAATAGTTGATGGGACAATTAGTAAAAGCTGCTCCACTGTAGAAATGATTAAATTCTCAACGCAAACCAATTTAGTAATATTCTAACTTGACCTCAAGAGGATCTCCGGCAATTATATTGCCCTTATGAGTAGTGTTCCAGCTCACATATTGACAGGACAAATTTTTATGAGAACCAGGGTAACAACCACTTCTGCTCTTTAAACTTCGTGGGTCTCAATGTCTTATTTGATTGCTTGCACTTGACACGAACAATCAAACAATCGCTTCTATTGAGAGAGAGAGAGATCAGTACTTGCTGAATAACATCAATTTGAGACATACTAACGAATTTTCTGATCGCCACGCCTCGAGTAATGCGACTCTACGCGACATGACATGAACGCAGTATATTCCTCCAAATTAATTATTTTGAGCGTCTACAGAGAAGAAAATTCAAGTACACCGTAGAGAGCTAAATTACCCTTTCAAGTATAAATTTGGCTCTGCAGTTGTTCTTTCTTAAAAATGCAGCTTGCAAGCTGGCGAAACAACTGTCTATGTCCGATAAATTGATATTACATAATTCAGTACGTAAACATACGGTACTAAATCAGTAATGTATTTAAGTAATTTTATTTCTCGAATTTATTCACTCATCTTTGATCACGATGGCTACGTTGACACGTCACTTTGCAGACACATGACTTGCACCATCTCGAGAATTTGTATGCTGACGGCAGCAAACCTAAAAATTTGATTGCTTCTCTATGTCTTCGTTATGTCAACTACAAAGTCTCAAAAGTATGCAATTTGGTCATTTGTACTTTCGTATTGTATCTCTTCAATAAATATGACTTCTTAACAAACTTCTCAGGTCTAGCCAGAGAACACTTGTACTACGTATTAGCCATACGTCCCGCAGGAGAGCTTAACGAAGGAAACGTACGTATTATTTCAGGCCTTCTTCGCTGACTGCATGATACGAATGATGTATTAATTGTCTTGCGACGTACTCCTTCAGTTAATCAGTAAATAGTAAATGCTACATAAAGAAGCACAACAACCTTCATAGTACAATTTTAAGGCGCGCTTGCATTCAATAGGCAGAAACTCACTACAGCCCCGATATGATTAAAAATGATACTAACAATATACCTTGTTGGTGGATGCACCACGACTAGAGTGCAAATCTCTGTGATTAATGCTAGATTGCTAATGCCCGGCAAGCAGCAAAATTGACAATACATTTCGAACCATGAGCTCCGAATCATCTGTTGAGTATGACACTCACTCCACAATCAAAAGGCATGAGAGGATGACCACAGAAAATGAGGAGGATAAGTATGACACTGTTGAAGACGCTGAGGAGAAACTCAAGCGCCAAAAGGAAGTGAACGCTATGAAGGCTCGTGAACGACGCAAGAGACAAAAGACTGAGAGATGCACCGAGAAAGAAGAACTAGACATTTTACGTAATGAAAATAAGGAGTTGCGACACAAGATCGATGATTTGAACTACAAGCTGACTTTATCTCAGGCAGTGGTGGCTAAGTTGAGTGCGGTTGCAGAGGCCTCTGCTCCTCCCTCTACTGCGTCGATGCCGAACAATTCGGCTGCTCTTGCCGCTCTCACTTCTATGGGTGTTCCCACACAGTTGAATCACAATAGGGTAAGCAGTTTGTACTATGAGCCTGTCTTGCCGGATTACCGACTAACCCTGCTGCGGTTTTAGAATGCCTTGACTCTTCTCGATTCGCTGATGAAGCAACAACAGCAAACGCAGCAGCTTTCTGCCTTTGCTAATGCAGGTCTCGCTGCTTTGCCTCAAGAATCACCTCTCGCTGCTTCGTCATTCGGTGGTGGAGGTGCTATGAGCCGCCTTGCTCTCTTGCAAGCCTTGGGTCTACATCCCACTTCGTCTGGTGGTAATGGAGGTGATTGTGTAACCTCGTTCTCTACTTCCGCTCCGAGTATAAAATCCCTTCAGAACGCACTTGGAGGTGGTTTGTTGTAGTTTTTATGACTGCAAGGATATCTTTAAGACTGAGTTATCTGAATTTTGTTGCGTTAATATGTGTACCGTCGCAAGATGCACATTTCTATTCATTTGTGTTGTATAATTCAAATATTCCTATTATCTTCACATCTATGTTTTTTAGGGAATGGTAGTACATTTAGAGTATTTTAGGTCTTTGACCAACGAATTCTAAGGGCTCATTTGACATTAACGCTGATTGATAATATTTCAACTACCAAGGTAGTCTGTTTGCCCTTTGAAAAGCTACTGCCACATACTCAGTTCTCAAGCATGTGTTTTAATAACTATTTCTTTCCTTATTCGGCCAAGGTCAGATCTCAATAGATATCCGTGACGGTTAAATTGCCTACTTTCTTCTTAAGGCCTTTCAAATACCATTAATATCTCCTTCTTTCACAAGCAGGACAGCAATGAATCAAGCGCCGGCTTTTAATTTGTTATTTCAATTTAATTGTTCATGATTGGAATTTGTAACGAAGAGATGCTTGCCAATTGTAAAATCTAGTTTGTTGAATTAATTATTCTATATGGTCTTTCGCAGAGCTACTTTCATGGACTGGAGTCGCATTCCCATCGAAGCCGATATCATTCCGGTCTGAAATATTTGAAATCTTTCTGCGCCAAATAACCTTCAAATCTTGTTTGCAACTTGCAAAAGTTCCAAAAATGTAGTCAAAGGGTACAAGTGAGCCTCCATAGTTGCAGTCGAAGCAAGCATGGTGCATTTGATGATAAATATCTCCGGTTCCAGGGAAATCGAATCCCGCATGTCCCAGCCATGCAGCGAGTCCACAATCAACAAGAACACACAAAGGTATTGCGGGATGGATCCAGTTTGCAGACAAAAAACTAGAAGTGCCCAAAGCTACATTGAAAAAAGGCATTAATGCCGCACTGTAATACAGGGTGGCTTCGACCGGATGCATACTAGTGCCTGACACGGCGGTAGGATTGTAACTCTTGTGGTGCAACGAATGAACGTATTTGTATAGGAAGTGTCCGATATCCAACTTCTTAGGTAACCAGCTAATTTTCCATGGGTGCATAAGACGGTGAATGGCATAAAAATGTATGTTGCGCCAATGTATCATGGTTATTGCCAATAGGAATGTCTGTATGCTCCATGGCGTAGTCGAAGATGAATTTGGAAATTCGACACTAAATTTCAATTTGCCAGATACAAATGAACTAGAGAAATGGTATTGATTTGAGTAACCATGACAAATAAGGCATTCTATGGCGCTACCACACACAGACGCAAATGTTGTGACCAACAAGTCATGTCTAAACTGCTTGAAGGATGGGTAGACAGGATTAAGTTTGTACTTGCGAAAAATCTTGCGGAATGGCGAAAAATAAAGGAACCTTTGAAAAGAAAACGAGTTGGTTTTAGTAAAGTCGTATCAAATAAAAGAATAGAGGAATGATCACCAAAACATTTTAAACTTACCAATCCCAACCACCGGCTATTATCCATGTTCCCAAAATGTTTCTCACTAGTATCGGTATCATCCATTCAAGATTCCAATTGGAAGCAGTGCCGTACGCAGGATATCCATCCTCTCCCCCGTGAATAACATAGATGCAAAACAAAGCTATCAGGAAAGCTCTAATTGACGATACCATTATTACAGCATGTTCCTTCGCAGACGCAAGAGCATGTGCCTTTTGAGTCATTTCGAGTCCTGAATCAGTTTTCCCGTCTCCATCGTTTTGATCTGTGCTACCCGACTCTTTAGTGACGACCAAAATGTTAGCCTCGGGCCATAGCAGAGGCATCACGATCTCACATAACTGCTCAATCATGGTCTCATTGTATCTTTCGTCAGAGAATTTTTTTCAACAAGTGAAAATGAAATCTATTAGTCCACAAGCCCATCAATCCAAGGTTTAAATACATTTAAATCGTGGAAAATTTTCTGCGTAGTCAAGTAACATGCAATAAAAATTGTGTCACCGCGCAAAACAACAAAATAAATATCTTTAGATTACATGTAAATTTCTTAAATTGAAAAAT
>Ga0075156_10001902_pt1 | contig 11490 bp, 10 predicted proteins | sample JI81AbrownDNA_FD_70966 | JGI IMG/M metagenome (GOLD analysis project Ga0075156, IMG submission 70966) | Wastewater effluent complex algal communities from Wisconsin, to seasonally profile nutrient transformation and Carbon sequestration -... | ecosystem: Engineered > WWTP > Effluent > Algae...
AGGTTGTTGAGCTGGCGGCTGGCAAAGGCGGGCGAATTGGCGATCTTGAGCACCGCAGCGGCTAGGCTGAGATCGCGGCCTATCAATTCGCTCATGTCGGCCAGGTCGGCACCTGCTGCCTTGGCCTGGCGGAATTCGGCCAGGCTTTGCGGCAGCGGTGGCAGTGTCAGGCTTTTCAGCAGTTGTGCGGCTTCGGCATCGGACAGGGCTGGAGGCATGGGGGATTCCTGGGCATTAGGGCGAGTCGGCACTACTCAGTTTAGACCGCCACGGCAATCCCGCAGCCACAACGCGCTACTGCCGGGCCGTGCGCAGATTGGCGGGAGCTGCCTGGGTAAAGCTGGTACGGAAAGGGTTGATGTCCAAGCCGCCACGGCGGGTATAGCGGGCGTAGACCGACAAGGCCTCGGGCCGGCATTCCCGGCTGATATCCATGAAAATGCGCTCAACGCATTGCTCATGGAACTCGTTGTGCTGCCGGAATGAAATCAGATACTGCAACAGGCTGCCGCGTTCTATGGCCATGCCCCGATAGCGTATTTGCACGCTGGCCCAGTCGGGCTGGCCGGTCACCAGGCAGTTGGATTTGAGCAGGTTCGATACCAGGGTCTCCTCCACGATGCCCTCGCCGGTCTCCATGGTGCGGAGCAAGCCCGGCTGTGGCGTGTAGTGGTCTACCTCGATATCGAGGTTATCGATGCAATAGCCATCCAGCTCTGCCATACGTTCGCGGCCGAAGGCATCAGGCAGGGTGATACGCACATTCACATTGCCGCCGGCAGCCTGCGACAGGTCGGCCTGCAGCCGGGTCCTGAGTTCATCCACGCCATCAAGCCGGGTCTGGTTGTAACTGTTGAGATAGAGCTTGAAGCTTTTGGATTCAATGATGTTGGGCGTGTCTGCCGACACCATGAAGCTGGCCAAGGCAACTTGTGGCTTGCCGCGCGGGTTGAGCCAGGAGAGCTCGTAGGCATTCCAGAAGTCGCTGCCAAAGAAGGGCAGGGTGCTCGGTACGCCGATCTCGTCGCGCTTGGCCTGGCGGGGTATGGGGAAGAGCAGGCTGGGGTCGTATTGCTCGACATAGGCACTGGTGCGGCCCAGCGGGGAGAGTTCGGGGTGCATGAATGGGTTTCCGGTTTTGCTAGGAGGGGCACGTTCTGGTGCTGGCCTGTCGCGCCTGCCTCAGGCGAGACTGGCCATGGTTTATTAACCATTTTACCTCGACTACCGCAGCAGCCGGGCTATGCTGCCGCCCAAGGTATCGATTAATATATATAGACGATAGCTTTTATACCTTTATGTAGTTACATCATGCCCAACCCTTTTGTACTCGCTCTTTTTGCGCTCGCACTGATCCTGTCGGCCTTTCTGGCCTACCGCCTTTACGCCAGGCTGGGGAACGGTGCCAGCCGTACCCGTTTGTCAGAGGCCGAAATGAATCGCGCCGCGCGCGAGACCGTGCAGCGCTTTCTGCGCGAGCGTGGCGAGTAAGGCAGGCCACCTAGGTTCAGTATCCGGCCGCCTGGCCATCCTTGCGCGATTCGCTGGCGCCTGCCCAGGCCCCATTGGGTAGCCGCATGATGGCCTGATAACCACCATAGCCGCCCAGGTCGTAGCCCAGCTTGTGCCGCTTCTGCAGCAACTGCTGGATGGTGCTGTAGGGAAACCCCGTCTCCAGGCTTACGGCGCCGCCATCAGTCATGCTACCGCCGGTGGGTTGCTGCGGCGTGTCCCAATAGATGCGCGGTGCGTCGCCGGCCTCCTGCAGGTTCATGCCGAAGTCGATCAGGTTCATGACGATCTGGGTGTGGCCCTGCGGCTGCATATCGCCCCCCATCAGGCCAAAGCTGACCCAGGGTTGGCCATCCTTGCTGATGAAGGCGGGGATGATGGTGTGGAAGGGGCGCTTGCCGGGGGCATAGACATTGGCATGGCCGGGGTCCAGCGCGAACAGCTGGCCCCTATCCTGCAGGATGAAACCCAGGTCTTCAGGCGCCATGCCGCTGCCCATGCCACGGTAGTTGACCGATACGGGCTCCACCCATTCACTCTTGTGGCTGGCGAGGTCGTCATAGCTGAGATAGCCGCCATTGCGCGCCATATAGGCGGCAATCTTGCGGGCGATCTCGCCCTTGTAGAATGCATCGCGGCCTTGCTTGCCCAGCATCTCGTAGGTTCGGGCCAGGTTTGGGTTGGTCCACAACTGGCCTTTCTGCGGGCCAGCGCCATCACGGGTGAACTGCTCGCGTATGCCGGGATAGGGCAGCAAGGAGCGGACATTGCGCTGCCAGTAGTAGCTGATGACATCGCTGACCGGGAAGCCTTCGCGGCCATAACGCACGCTGGGGGCCAGGATATCGCGCATGGGGAGTTGGCCAAACCGGGCGTGCAGGCTGAACCAGCCATCCACCGTGCCCGGTACGCTGACCGGCAGGGGGCCCAAGGGCGGAATGGTCTTGAGCCCCTGCTTTTCCAGCTCGGCCTTGAGCTGCGCCAGTGTCAGGGAGCGGGGTGAGCGGCCGCTGGCATTCAGGCCGTAGAGCTTGCGGGTCTTACCGTCCCATACCAGTGCGAACAGATCGCCACCTATACCGGCGCCCACCGGCTCCATCAGTCCCAGTGCCGCGTTGGCGGCAATGGCGGCGTCGATAGCGTTGCCGCCCTGCTTCATCACGTCCAGCGCAATCTGGGTGGCCAGTGGCTGGCTGGTGGCGGCCATGGCCTTGGGTGCGATGACTTCCGAGCGCGTCGCAAACGGGGCATCGGTAATCCGGTCTGCCGCGCAGACATGACCGAACAGCATGATGGCAAGCAGGGTGGGGCGTAGCATGGACGACTCCGGCAGGGTGATGCTGGAGTGTAGAAACAGTTACTTATATATACCAGTTACCTGCATTGCCCTTGGATAGGGTTGCGGTCCGACAAGGCTAGCGATCGCGCTTGGGCCGACCATCCGGTGTGCATTCCGCCACCGGGCAGGGTTTGGCCTTCTCGCGAGGCTTGGGTGCCGTTTGGCTGGGCGTCTCTGTCTCTGCCTGACGCTTGGGCTTGCTGACCACGGGTTTGCTGGCAGGCGTGGTTCTGACGGTGGGCTTTTCCTGAGTTTTCGGCGTGGCCTTGCCGGCCTCAGTTGGTGGTGTGATGGCAGTTGCCGGCGGCTGGGCTGGGGCAGGCGTGGGTTTGCTGGCTTGGTTAGCGGTTGGCGGGTTGGCAGGCGCCGGGGAGGCCGACGGGGTGGAGGTCGCGGCCGGTTTGGTGGCAATGGCTTCGCGCTTGGCTGGGCCAGCTGCAGCCGGGGCTGCGACGGGAGCCGCCTCTGTCTGCGCCACTGCGGGTACTGTAGCCGGCAAGGCTAGTTGTGGCGGTGCATCCTGACGCCGCATGAACCACCAGCTGCCTGCAATCAAGGCGACTACCAACAGCGCGCCTATGCCACCCTGGCGGAGATTGAGCATGCGCTTGTTATGGGCGGGGCTACCGGGCTTGGCACGCCGGATGCCGCCGGGGCGCATCGCCCGCTTGGCCAGCTCACCGAAGCCGACCTGGTAGACCTCATGCTCCCTTACATGCTTGTCGGTGCGTGAACCTTCATATTGGAAAAGCTGCGCATACTCGTCCGACAGGCAGGACACCACCTCGAAGTAGGAGCGCGACACCAGTATGCAACCGGGTTCGGCAAAGCTCATGACCCGCTGCGAGGCATTGATGCCGTCGCCCAGCAGATTGAGCTGGCCGTTGATGTCCTTGACCAGTTTGGCCGGGCCGAGGTTGATGCCTATCCGTATGGCAAAGCGGGGAAAGTTCGGGTCGTTGTTGTGCAGCACAGCGTCGCGCAGGCTGATGGCGACGAACAGGGCGTCTTCCGGGTCGCCCAGGAAACTGATGGCAGCGCCATCACCGGTATCGATGATGATGCGGTCGCTGACGGCGATATCCTGCAAGGCCTTGGACAGCAGGCTGTTGAACGCCTCTTTCAGGCGCATCTGGGTGCTGACGGGCTGTCTCGAGTATTCGACGATATCGAGAAAAACCACGCTGCAGATCAGGGTCTTGTTCAGGCGATCGGACATGCGTTGGTGGACTGTTGATTGAAAGGCTTTCCCCCAAATGTAGGCCTGTCGGATGACATTTGCTGTAGCAATTGATCAATGGGCGATCCCGGCCCGCTCGATCAGTGGCGGAGCTGGGCGCTGGCACGGGCCGGCAGATGCTTTGTACCGCGCCCAGAATGCAAAAACCGGCAGGTTCGCCATGAGGGCGGCCTGCCGGTCTTGAGTGGCCTGAAGCGGTCTTCAGGCTAAGTTGGTGCGGCTCCCTTGGTTTACCAGGGTACGTCTACCTTGCCAGTGGGTTCCGGTTCTGGTGCCGCTGCCTGGGGGGCCGGGGCGGGGGCGGCAATCGGTGCGGCAGGCGCGGCGATTTCGCCCAGTTCGTCACCCAGTGCCTCGATCACGGCGGCAATCAGGCCGCGTCCTTCCTGTGCCAAGAGGGTGAGGGTGGTATCGAACATGGCGGCAGCATCTTCGGCATTGGCTTCCTTGATCTGGTCTTCCAGCAGGTCGAGGAAGGTCAACCGCTTGATATGCAGCTTGTCAGTCAGCACAAAGGCGATGCGCTCGTCCCAGCTCAGCGCCAGCTGCGTGACCAACTTGCCGGTCTTGAGATGCTGTTTGACTTCGTCGGAGTTCAGATCGTGCCGGCGGCAGGTTACCTGCGCACCGCCGTCGCCCGGTGCCTTGAGTACGCAGTCGGCGTCCAGGGTGAAGTTGCTGGGGGCGTCGTGCTCCAGCCAGGTGCTCATGGCGGTGACCGGGTCGAGCTGGGTTTGCGGCAGCTTGGTGGGCAAGGTGCCCAGGCTTTCGCGCAGGAACTGGATCAACAATTCGGCCTTGGCTGGCGTGGCACTGTCCACCCATATCCAGCCGGCTTCAAAGTCGATCAGCGCACGCAGAACCCTGGAGCGGGAGAAGGCGCGGGGTAGCAGTTCTTCCGCCACGCGTTCACGTATCTCCTTGGCTTCCTTCTTGCCTATCTTGCGCAGATCCTTGGCTTCGATCTCGGTGATGCGCTCATCGGCCACTTCCTTGACCACACTCGACGGCAGCAGCTTTTCCTCGGTCTTGAGGGCAATCAGCATGGCGCCGGAGTTGGGGTAGGCAAAGATGTCGGGAGCGTGGCTGGCCGGAGGAATCCAGCCGGCGGCCAGGCGATCGGTGGCGCCCAGTGGTACGAAGGGGCGCTTTCTCAGTTCGGTATCGAGCTGGTCGGCATTCAGTTTGCTGAGATCGGTAATGCGATAGAGCTGCAGGTTCTTGAACCACATAGGACGGTATTCCGGGACGACAGGGATAAGGGGTAGATTGTATGCCAGAACCGCTTCGATCACTGCTGCCGTTATCCGCTAGACCACCTTGGTAATTTTGATAAGCGTTCTCATTCGTGAGAGAATCCTACTACAGGGTGCTTTCATCACAGTCTAGGTTTGCAGGCGGGATAAGTGCGCTTGGCCCGTATCGTCGTGCCCGTGGTGTCATGGGTATGCTGGTAGTGCCTTGAGCCAACACCGCCTGATAATGGCTTGAGGGCGCCCGTCAGATTCTTCCACCTATCCAAAAGCTGGAGTGCCCCATGAAGTTTCGCCCCTTGTTGCTTGCCGCTGCCTTTGTTGCTGCCATGCCCGCCATGGCCGAGGAAGTGACGGTCTATTCGGCCCGTATCGAATCGCTGATCAAGCCCCTGTTTGATGCCTACACCAAGGAAACCGGTGTGCAGGTGAAATTCGTGACCGACAAGGAAGGCCCGCTGATGGAGCGCATCAAGGCTGAGGGTGCCAATACCCCCGCCGATGTGCTGCTGACGGTGGACGCAGGCGTGCTGTGGCAGGCCGAGCAGATGGGTTTGCTCAAGCCGGTGAAGTCCACTGTGCTGGAAGCCAATGTACCTGCCCACCTGCGCGACCCCAAGGGCAGCTGGTATGGCCTGTCGGTGCGCGCTCGCACCATGTTCTACAACACACAAAAGCTCAAGCCTGCCCAATTGGCAAGCTACGAGGATCTGGCCGACCCCAAGTGGAAGGGCAAGCTCTGCCTGCGTACCTCCAAGAAGGTCTACAACCAATCGCTGGTGGCCACCATGATTGCCCGCCTGGGCGAGGCCAAGACCGAACAGATCGTGCGCGGCTGGGTTGCCAACCTGGCAACCGATCCGTTCTCGGATGACACCATGATGCTGAAGGCCGTCGCGGCTGGCCAGTGCGAAGTGGGTATTGCCAATACCTACTACTACGGCCGCCTGATGGAGAAGGAACCCACCTTGCCGCTGGCCGTGTTCTGGCCTAACCAGAAGACCACGGGCGTACACGTGAACATCTCGGGGGCTGGTGTTACCCGCCATGCCAAGAACGAAAAGGGTGCCCTCAAGCTGATCGAATGGCTGTCCAGCGAGAAGGCGCAGAACCTGTATGCCGACGTGAACATGGAGTACCCAGTCAACACCAAGGTGAAGCCCGATGCCAAGGTTGCTGCCTGGGGTGATTTCAAGCATGACTACATCAATGTGGCCAAGGCCGGTGAATTGCAGGCGGCTGCAGTCAAGTTGATGGATCGTGCAGGCTATCGCTAAGCACTGCTAACAAATCCGTTCTGGCGTTGTTGCGCGCAGGTTTGCCTTGCTCACGCGCTGCCCGCACGCAGCACGCATCGGAGCGCCGTCCGGGCAGTACTATTTTCGGCCGGCGCTTTTGACCTGTATCAACCCTGGTGGCGGTTTCGCTTAGCAGCAGCACGCTGCCTTGGGTAGAATGCATCATCGACGGCCGCAATCAAGCGGCCGTTGGCTTTATCCGTCTTATGGACATCGATATCCCGCATACCGCTCCCTTGCCACCCACCCCCCGTCGTCTGCCGCGCCGGCTGGATGAGCATGCTCTTGCCTGGTTGGTGGCGGCGGTTACGCTGGTGCCGTTGGGGGTGGTGCTGGCCAGCCTGTGGCAGCCCGAGGGCGAGGTGTGGCGGCACATGGCAGAGTTTGTATTGCCGCAGTTGCTGATCAATACCGCCTGGCTGATTGCCGGGGTGGCCGTAGGCACGCTGGGCTTGGGCGTATCGTTGGCCTGGGTGACCGCGATCTATGACTTCCCCGGCCGCAAGCATTTTGCCTGGGCGCTGGCCTTGCCCCTGGCCATGCCAGCCTATGTGCTGGCCTTTGTGCAGATAGGCCTGTACGACTTTACGGGGCCGCTGCAAAGCCTGATACGTGATATCGCGGGCGATAGCAGCTGGTTTCCGTCCATACGCTCACGTGGGGGCGTGATACTGACCTTGACGCTGGTGCTCTATCCCTATGTCTACCTGCTGGCGCGCAATGCCTTCCTCACACAGGGCAGGCGGGCACTGGAGGCTGCGGCGTCGCTGGGTCTGAGCCGTCGCCAGGGATTCTGGCGGGTGGCGCTGCCCATGGCGCGTCCGTGGCTGGTGGGCGGAGTCAGCCTGGCGCTGATGGAGTGCCTGGCTGACTTTGGTACCGTTGCTACGTTCAATTACGACACTTTTACCACGGCCATCTACAAGGCCTGGTTTGGTCTGTTCAATCTGACCGCGGCCTCACAGCTGGCATCGCTGCTGGTGATGGCCGTGCTGGCCCTGGCATTGCTGGAGCAGCGCGCCCGTGGTGACAAGCGCTATACCGCGACTGGGCGAGGGGCTGCCAACCGGCCGGAGCGTCTACCACCCTGGCGTGGCTGGATGGTGGCGGGCGCTTGCCTGCTGGTGCTGAGCCTGGCGTTCCTGGTGCCTATGGCGCAGCTGCTTTACTGGGCGTGGTCGGTGGCGGCCGAACAGCTCGATCTACGCTATATGGGCTTTGTCGGTCGCTCACTGGCGTTGTCGGCGGGGGCTGCCGGCGTGGTGGTTGTGCTGGCGCTGGTGCTGGCCTACGCCGTACGGCGCAAGCGCGATATCGCCAGCCGCCTGGCGGCAAGGCTAGCTACCCTGGGTTATGCCGTACCGGGCACGGTGCTGGCGGTGGGGGTGTTCATTCCCCTGGCCTGGCTGGACAACCATCTGATCACTGCTGCCCATGCCTTGGGCTGGGCGGGTGTGAGCGAAGTCATCAAAGGCACGCTGCTGGTCATGCTGCTGGCCTACGCCGCACGTTTCCTGGCGGTGGCATTCGAGCCTACCCAATCGGCCATGCAGCGCATTACGGCCAGCCAGGAGGAGGCGGCTGCTTCCATGGGCCTGGGGCGGCGTGCGGTATTGTGGCGCATACACCTGCCCATGCTGCGGGGGGGCTTGTTGACGGCGGCGCTGATGGTGTTTGTGGATGTAATGAAGGAAATGCCCATCACCTTGATGACCCGGCCTTTTGGCTGGGATACCTTGGCGGTGCGGGTGTTCGAGATGACCAGTGAGGGGCAGTGGGAGATGGCGGCCTTGCCCTCGGTTGCCATTGTGCTGGCGGGTTTGATCCCCGTTATCCTGCTGGCGGTGCAGACGGAGAAACATGCGTGAGCAAGAGCCTGTTGACGCTGGATGGCGTGGGTGTGACCTATGACGACAAGCGGGTGCTGCACGACCTGTCCTTTACCTTGCTGGAGGGTGAAATCGGCTGCCTGCTGGGGGCCTCAGGCTGTGGTAAGACCACTGCGCTGCGCGCTATTGCCGGTTTTGAGCCGATCCGGGCTGGTCGCATCGCCATCAATGGCGACACCGTAGCCACCGTGGCCGACCACTGGCCACCACAGCGCCGAGGGGTGGGCATGGTGTTCCAGGACTACGCCCTGTTCCCGCATCTGACGGTGGCGGGGAACGTCGGTTTCGGTATGAATGGCGTGGCATCGGCGGCGCGTCGCCAGCGTGTCGATGAACTGCTGGAGGTAGTGGGGCTGGCGGGCTATGCAGATCACTACACCCATGCTTTGTCGGGCGGGCAGCAACAGCGCGTGGCACTGGCCCGCGCCCTGGCACCTGCACCGCGCCTGCTGCTGCTGGATGAGCCGTTCTCCAACCTGGATGTGGAGCTGCGGGAGCGCTTGTCGCAGGAGGTGCGCGACATACTGAAGAGCCGAGGCATGACGGCCTTGCTGGTGACCCATGACCAGCACGAGGCATTTGCGCTGGCTGACAAGATAGGGGTGATGGAAGGCGGTCGCTTGCGGCAGTGGGATGCAGCCTACGCGCTCTATCATGAGCCGGCCGACCGCTTTGTGGCGGACTTTGTCGGGGAGGGGGCGTTCCTGCCTGCTGAGGTGGTGGGGCCGGGCGAGCTGGTGTTTGAACTGGGTAGACGCAACTGCCTGGCCATGCAGGACTGCGCGACGGGCAGCAAGGTGCAGGTACTGCTACGCCCTGACGATGTGCTGCATGACGATGCCAGTACGCTGCAGGCGCGGGTGGTGAAGAAAGCTTTCCGGGGCGCGCAGTTCCTCTACACCCTGGCGTTGCCCTCGGGCGCGACAGTGCTTAGCCTGGTGCCCAGCCATCATGATCATGCTATCGGTGAATCCATAGGCATACGGCTGGAGATAGACCACGTGATAGCCTTTGCCTGATCCTGCTGTCGGGTAGGAGCACGGGCCAGCAAAAAGCCGCTGATGCGATCAGCGGCTTTTTGCTGTTATGTCACGTCAGCGCGCTATCAGGAGCTACTGCCAGACATCTGCGACTGCAGGTAATTCTGATAGCCTATCTGCTCGATCAGGCCCAGATTGGTTTCCAGCCAATCCACATGCTCTTCCTCGCTCTCGAGGATATGCTCGAACAGTTCCCGGCTGACGTAGTCGTGTACCTTCTCGCAATGCGCGATGGCTTCCTTCAGCAGGGGGATGGCTTCCATCTCCAGCTTCAGGTCACACTGCAAGGCTTCCTTTACATCTTCACCGATATAGATCTTGCCCAGCTCCTGCAGATTGGGCAGGCCTTCCAGGAATAAGATGCGTTCTATCAGGGCATCGGCATGCTTCATCTCATCGATGGACTCGTGGTACTCGTGTTCATTGAGTGCCTGGAAGCCCCAGTTCTTGAACATGCGCGCATGCAGGAAATACTGGTTGATCGCCGTCAGCTCATTCTTCAGCGCCCCGTTCAGGAAGCTGATGACCTTTTTATCGCCCTTCATGATGCCCTCCTTGCAGAATCGAATTTGCAAAGCAGCATAGCCGCCCTTATCTCGCTAGCGTATGCCAGTTAGACCGGGTGCGGCAAGAGGAAAAGCAAGTCTGATTAGGCGGGTACCAGGGTGATGGTGGCTCCTTGGCCTGCAGTCATCTGTTCGCGCTTGCTGTCGAGCAGCAGGGCACGGGCATCGGGGGCGCATTTGCCACAGCAGCCTGCCACACCCAGCTCCATGCGCAGCTCGCGCATGCTGCCGCAGCCATCATTGATGGCACGGCGGATTTGCTTGTCGGTGACGGCGTTACAGATGCAGACGTACATGGCGTGTATGCAATGAGAATGTTTATCGAATAATATTGATTCTCATTGGTGGATGCAAGTACTTCTTGTCATTGGGGTTGTGCCCCAGCCGCTGCAAAGCAAAACGCCCGCATCAGCGGGCGTTTGTCGGACGGAAGGAGGTTGGGGGCTAACCCGCCCGCAACATGGCGACAGGGCTGGTTTCCAGCCATTTCTTGATACGGTTGGCGTCACCGATGCGGGTTAGCTTGCCGTCAGAATCCAGTAGCACAATGATGACGGGTGTGTCGTTGATGGTGGCCTGCATCACCAGGCATTTGCCTGCCTCGGAGATATAGCCGGTCTTGGACAGACCTATCTGCCAGTTCTGGCTCCGGACCAAGGGGTTGGTATTGCGGAACTCATACAGGCGATTATTGACGTTGGAGACGAAGTTGTAGCCTTCGCTGGTCGAATAAGCCCGGATCTCGGGGTAGTGATGGGCTGCTTGCACCAGCCTGATCAGGTCTTCGGCTGACGAGACATTGGCACTGGTCAGCCCGGTGGGGTCGGCAAACGTGGTGCGATACATGCCCAGCGATTGCGCCGTACGGTTCATGCGGGCAATAAAGGCTTCGGTGCCACCTGGGGCGGTGCGGGCCAGTGCATGGGCGGCCCGGTTTTCGGACGACATCAGTGCCAGGTGCATCAGCTCGCCACGGCTGAGCGTGGTGCCCACCATCAGGCGCGAGCTGGTGTTCTTCAGGGTATCGACGTCTTCTTCGGTGATGGTGATGTTTTCATGCAGCGGCAGGTGCATGTCCAACGCCACGATGGCCGTCATCAGCTTGGTGATGGAGGCGATAGGAGCGGGACTGGTGCTGTTCTTGCCATAGATGCGCTCGCCGGAGACGGCGTTGACCACCACGGCGGAGCTGGAATACAACGCCAATTCGCCTGGGTTGCCTATGGGGGCGCCGAAATCCAGGGTGCTGGCACGGGTGGAGACACGGGTGATCTTGCCGCCACGCAGGCGCGGCTTGTTCAAGGCCAGCTTGCTGGGTTTGCCCTTGCGCACATAGCGCAGCTTCTTGACAGG
>Ga0075156_10001904_pt1 | contig 11485 bp, 9 predicted proteins | sample JI81AbrownDNA_FD_70966 | JGI IMG/M metagenome (GOLD analysis project Ga0075156, IMG submission 70966) | Wastewater effluent complex algal communities from Wisconsin, to seasonally profile nutrient transformation and Carbon sequestration -... | ecosystem: Engineered > WWTP > Effluent > Algae...
AATACGTGGGGTTTTTTTGTGTCCTGGGGAGGGAAGGGAAGCGACATAATAAACATGTCAATCCATCGAGCCCCCGCCCGAGTTAGGGTGGAGGGGTGTGGTTCGTGGGAGGTGCGAGTTCCTTCTTTATCACAAAATCATATTCTTCGCATTCCAATTGCGGATAAGGCAAAATTTTCTGCAAATGAGTTCGCAGTTTTTCCACACAAAAGAGATGTTAAATTTCACTCAAAATTTTTGGAATCGCATTCACTTGGAAATTCACTGAAATAAAAGACTCTGGAAAACAGAGGAGTCAGATTTGAAGACACCTGTATCCGTAAGCGTATCCAAGGGGATTATATATTTCAGACGGGCAGCCAGTCGGTTTAAAGGCGACTATATTTATGAAATCACATCAAATTTGTTAGCTGAAGTGAAATTCTGTTACCGTAGGCTGAAATTTTATCCTAAGTAGTATACGCAAAAACGAAATTGAACTTTAACTAAATACGCAATTGGTAAGTTTTCACTCGGAGATCCTGTCCCAAGACCAGGAATCGAAACGACAAGTCAGTCCATCTCTCGTTGACCTATAAAACAAATGTAAACGTTTGCTTATTGGAAAGTGAGATCCATCGCCAAAGAGAAATAGGATTAGGAGACCTCTTGTCTTAAAACCAGATTCATTTATCTAGAAGGTTTGGCTTTTTGAAGGAAATGCGAAATCGTAAGTGTCCCGTTAAGTGCAATAACGATCCGCTTAAGAAAAAACAAAAATAGAAAAATAAGAATCCATGCGTAGACTGATTTTAATAATTTCTCGCCTCCAAAAGCCTTTTGCAGATTTAAATCAAAATGATTTGCAAAGTATTTGTCAAGTTTTACGATATAAACCCAGCCCGCATGAATACCAATCGAGAGGTATAAAGTTTTTGTATAAACCCAGGAATTTGCCAAGACAATGCCTATGAGAAATAGTCCAAAAAATTCAGGAATCAAAAGTGACCAGTGTGATACCGGGCGAATGAAATGTGTGGAGGCAAAAAAAAGACTAGAAATTATGACTGAACTTTTGATTCCAAAATCAGTTGCTAAAGTTTGAAGGATATAACCTCTAAAAAACCATTCTTCCAGAATAGCTATCGTAAACACAATAAACAATTGTAGGATGAGATCCACGTAGAATTTAACATTCAGAGGTTTTAATTGAACATTTGAATCTAAAAAAAATAAATTGATACAAACTAAAAGCAACATTGACGAGACTCCGAGAAAGAAGCCACCTAACCATAATTGATTCGCATTTGCAGTTTGTTCAAGACCATAAGAGCGGATCGACCTTTTCTCAACTCTTCGACAGAACCAAATCATGATAAAAAAGAGGACAACAGTTAACATTCGGGACCAAATTTTTAAAAATTGAAATGGCTTTGCATTAGGGTGACCCTGAAACAAAAAATCCTGAATATAGAAAAGGATACAGGAGGATATAAGGCTTATGACCATAGTTATAAATAAAACGAAGGGGATTTTAATTACAGACTTACTCAATTTGCTCATATAATGCATCTAAAAATATCTCAAATCAAAAGTTGAATCGTCCTATCTTATAAGATGGGTCGTTGAAATCTTCAAAATCTCGAGGTCTAGGTTTGTCTTAAGAACGGAATTTGACCCTAGACTCCATCCTTCTTGTGTTCCCAGGACAAGGCCACGGGAACCAGAAAGGAATGTCAAAACCATGGTTGAAGATTCTCAGAGAGTAAAAAGGATTGCGTAAGCTAAGGTTTTCCAAGATGCCTTCTTCAGGAGTTTAGGTACCGCTACTTATAAAAATATCTTCAGTGAGCTTCTCATTTCGTTTATCTGTTTTGTTTTATTCGTTTCCTGAAAGGAGGAGATTACTTTGGATTAAATTAACATTTAATAGGTATTTATGCGAGAGGGATAGTAAGGGCGCGTAGCGGTCGCTTGGCGACCAAAGCCCTGAATAGCCCGACCCCAAGGATTGGAGGATTGATTCGATAAATCAGTAACAAGTTTCGAAAAAAATACGGGTGTTTGGGGACTCGCCCGGAAGAAGTTGTCTATCTCTCACAGAATCTATTCCTCAAGAATATGTTCTAGAAATCATTGGTTTTGAAATTATTGATGTTAGAACCAATCCTCGGGACTGTTTCTGTGACTGGATCGCTTCCTTTTCTAAATGTACAATTTAAACTCCCTTGTTGGATGAATCGGAAAAGTCACATTAAGTTGTATATTGTAAATGTCCCTCGATTACACTCGGGAACCATCCTTCTGTCGGAAACAACTAACACAAATGCCAGTTCGCTGGTTAAAGAAAGAAAGCCTCCCTAATAAGTGGGGCTTTTTTGCTTATGGAAATGTCTACTCGGACAATGTGGATTTCAAACCAAAATAATTAACGAATGGTAGCAAAGACGTTCGTCCAATAATGCGCGTAATCTGCTTGCGCATTGACCCCTTCGCGAGCCGTATATCCTATGCCCACATGGGTGTAATTGCAATTCTCCATATTGGTTCTGTGTCCCGAAGAATTCCACCACTGGTCAAAAGTGCCTTCCGCTGTGGACACACCGGCAGCAATGTTTTCACCAGCACCAACGATTAGTCCTTCTGCCTTCACACGGGTACTAGGTGTGGAGCCGTCTAGTCCCGTATGAGAAAAAAAATTCAAACTTACCATATTGTTATTATGCTTTTGTGCTGCTCGGTTCAGAGCAGGATGTTGTGCCGTTGTTCCCGAACAATTTGAACCATTTAAAAAACTTCGGGAGGTTCCATTTGCAAGTGTCATAGAACCCTTGTTTCGGTAAGATTCCAAAATATTATAAAATTCTAGAGCTTTGCCAGAAAGAGTACCGGATGAACTAACAGTCGCAACTGCAAGTCCCAGAAGCAGATTCTTATCTGTCTGTTTTTGTTTGCTTTCACATTCCTTTTTTAAAGTCAAAGTATCGACGGGACAATCTGCTAAATTTTGGATGCAGTTGGTAAAAAACAAAACTAGCAAAAGAGATACGAAAATCATCTTAGCTAGGGAATAGTAAATATTTTTGAGTATAAATAGGATCTAGTAAACACGACATATGTAAAGGAAAAATTTGTCAAAATAAATAGTTGTATATGGACAAACAGCACTTATGCTTTCTTGCCAACGAAATAGGTAGTATCCGCAAACAGTGGAATCTACTCATTGCACCCATTAGGAGATAAAGTTACCATGTAAGGTAAGATGAAATTGAAATTTCTGACTCCGACTTTTGCGCTTCTCCTAAGTCATTGCATCTCTCACACTTTTCGCTTGAACCAAACGTTTACAGAAGAGGAAGAATTTCTTGCGGTAAGAGCCTCAAACATACAGGTAAGTTCTGTGTATATTTCCTTACCGATTCAGGAAAAAAACATAACAGAAATTGAATTTCGAAACCAAATACAAAACCAGATTGATAGATTGAGCTCACGTTCCGTGGCAATTGATCATCCAAGAACCATTGAACTTACACTCATATCATTCAATCACAAGTTTACTTCTGATTTTATCGGCCTCGTCTTGCATTTTTTCACACTTACTGTTTATACATTTTCGGGAGGAGTAGTGATGCATGAAGAATTGACTTCCGAATTCAGATATTACGCAACGGAAGAAGGAGAGTCGGAAAAAAGAAAGTATCACTTCTATTTTCAATGTGAGAGACCAATTCGATTTTCTGATAATATATCTCGGTTTCAATCAGCACCAGAGTATGGAGATTTTTGTCGCAAGAAAATGATCGTAGATCTTGCTAAAAACATTCAGAGTCACTCGATTCAATAAACAATTTCAGGAATAAAGAGCAAATGTTAAATCAAAATCGATCCATCAAATTTCTCATCATTATACTTAGTGTAAATGTATCATTTTGTAACCTTCGAAAGAAGCGAGACACGGCTCAATCAATCGACTATAGTGATTCGACCCAAGTGGTCTATCCTGGAGTCTTTCAAACATTGGATTTAGATACAATGTCTGAAAAATATATCATATTAGATGGGATTCCAAGATTTGCGAGATTCTCTAGTCTGAGTAAATTCGAATATGGATTTACTGTTCCATTCATTATCGAACCTTCCGATATCAATGAAGTTGAAGCAAACTTTAATGTCTCAAAAGTAGATGAGTATTTTGCCAACATCAGATTAACTTCCAATACTTCAAACGAACCGGAAGAATATTTAACAAAGAAAGTAATTTACATAGGCTTTGCAAATCATCGAGCGGGGCGAGCTTATGTTGCTCCAAGTGGTGTGAGCCTATTTTCAAGCTTAAGAATTTCAATTCAAAAGAAAAACATCTATGGTAAATTTTCGGAAGTTGCCTTTTGTCAGACACCGGTTTTAGTCGGAATACTCAGTAATCAATTCATTGAAGATTACCTATTGAACCAACAAGGAAGGTGTAGCTTTATAAAAAGCAAACTAACATCGAATCAGAAATGTTTTGGGGAGACCTTCCAAGATAAGTTTTTTAACGCGTACAAAAAATGTCTTTTTGAAATAAAGGAAAGTCAAAAAAAAATCTACGCTTCCAAACAGTCATTGCCAAAGATCTCGTTCCGAAATTTTTCCGACGTATTGAACGACCCAAATATTCTGGAATCGAGTCTATACGAATTCTAACAGAGATAACACGACCACTTAGGAATTTGGTAAGGGTTATTCCAGATCCAGTACTCAATTTCAAATGGTATTCTTCGAATGCGCGACAGGTTGCCCATGATACAAAACTAGTTGGTGTGAGTGAACATTATCTTTTATTTAGAAACTCACCATCGGATACATACATTGCATTGATCACAGTTTTTCCAATGATCTCCTTCTCGAACACTGTTTTGCGTTCGGGAAGTTGGATCACTTTTAGGTGATTGCGAATTCCTAGTTTTATATCATAGCTTGTTTTAATAAAAACGATGTAAGGTTCTAGAGTTGTTACATCCGATTCATTGGAACTCTTATGATAACTAACTGGCATCATGCTAACAAATTGATAGCCATCGGGAACTTTGAAATCTTCCACTTTGCCTGTCTTTCCATCAACTAATTTCCAATTTTGGATTTTATCTTCGATATCTGCAATCTCGTCGGTATATAAAAATAAGCTGGATTGATTCATCACTCTGAATTCTGGATTGGATCGGTTGTAAGTGCCAGAGGGACCTTTTATACTCATTTTAAACGTGAGTAATTTCTTTCTCTTTTTCTCCGTCAGATCAAAGGTTTCAAGATTGTACGATTTGAATTCAGAATCAACGGAGGCAGGCGTCAAAAATACAATCAATCTACCATCATGAATGAGGCGCGCACTCAAAATGGCTCTCTCAGATAAAATTTCTTCAGGCTTGCAATTTACAGAACTACAGTATAACAATTTTTGGGTATAACCATCGTTTGCACCTACAAACGGATTTTCTAATTTTTGGACCGATCTGTCTTTTTCTAAAATTCTGAAAATATGAGCACCACTTGGCAAAAAATCATCTAACCTAACAGTCTTCCTATATTTGTCAAAGTGAGGAAAAACCAATGGTTTATCGCCTTCCAATTGAAAGAGTCTCTGGTCACCTACCTGATGGATTTCTTGAAAGACAGTTCGATTTAGATCTTCCATATAGGAGATAAACTCCCTTAAGATTTTGATGCCAGTATCCAAAGGATATTTTAAATCGGTCACTATGCCCGTTTTCCACTCGTAAGAGGTGACCTTACGGTTTGAACTATAGGAACTACTGAAAGTGAGGATTCTTTCTTTCGAAATTTGGATTCGATCCATGAGTTGAAATTCACTCGGAAATGCAAAGGTAGTTTCCGAATCTTGATTTGTAAGAATTAGATTTCTAGTTTGATTTGGGGCAATGGCATTCAATAATAATTTACTCGTTTCGGCATATGCGAGGGAATGCATTGAGATTGTTGCATATACCAAAACGATCCTTGTGCGAACAGCCGATGATTTCATTCGCCTTAAAAATCATAACTTCGAGACGAAGTCAATCAGAATGTGATCATAGAATTATGGCTTTTGGTAAAGACTTGGCAAGAGTTTCCCTGTCCATTTTGCACGTAAGACAGCCATACTATTGTTATTCTTTGGGTCAGAATCCCAAAAACTAAATCCAAATTTTTCACGATGAAACCAAGGCCCTACGTGGCCTCCCCAAAATCCTTCCGCCGCAAGTGTGTTACAGAAAGCACGGGACCATTTGAGAGACCAAGGAATATTTGACTTTGAACCACTAAACACTCCTTCGGCGCCGGCTTGCTCCTTGCAAACAGTTTCCTTCCCCGTAAAGTAAGGCGTTTGGTCTTCTTTCGTGGGGATAAAAGTAGCACCACAGTGTGAATTTTTTGAACCGCGGCAAGGACCAAAGGCTGAGCCATTTTTGCCTGGGTACTTTGTATCCCAAATCGTCGTAAATTTTCTTTCGTCACCCCATAAGGCTCGTTTAAACATACAGTGATCTTTTTGTATCTGTCTATCAATACTTGTATATCCGACCAGGGCACGCACATGATTGATTGCGATTCTATGCCATTCATCCACTTCCGCTTTTGTCGGATTTTGATTGTCTTGGAATGGATTGTGTTTATAAAACACTTCTCTAATCCCGCGGACTCGATCGACGCTGGGACAGAGAGATACAAAAAATTCTTTCTTTGTCATCTTTGTGGGATCATAAATCGTTCCATCCCATTTTGCCGATTCCCAATCTGCTTTCGTAATCCATGTTACACTATCAGGATCGTGTGAGGTTTTAGCGATAGGTTTAAATGGTTTTGTTTCGAAAGTTTTCCAATTTGCTTGGTTAGGTGTATACTGCTCTGTATCGTCCGCAAATAAACTATTATGGAATGCCAGCGCGATGAGAGAAAATAAAACGAATTTGGTCATTGTTACAGAATAGCCAACTCGCTATCCCAGATCAAGGAGTATGTGAAAATCTTGAGACAAAGAAATCAGGCAACCTCCGCGGTCTAGATATTTTAAAATCAAAGAATTTTTCCAGAAAGATCGCCTCACATACGCATTGTCCATCGGATTCTGGGTACATATTTCCTACTTGGGAATCCATTCTGATTTTAGTGACTGGATCCTATCAAAAGACGAGAGCATTCCATGTGGTCAATATTTATATTAGGAAATAATGATTAGTTAATTTAACGGCATCAGATGCTTTTATCGCGTCGAAAAGCTCGATTGCATTTAAACTGAAAACAAAGAGAAATAAAATAATCAGGATTAGTTTCATACGATCACCTAATATTCTTTTCAATGATTAGGTAATTGAATTTAGCTCTGACCATGCCTGGTTTTTGGCAAAACCCCTACGTAAGTCCGATGTAGTTAAATTAAACCGAAATGACTCGCTTCACTGCTTGTTCTTTAAACTCGAGAGAATATTTTCCTTGTCTGCTCCTTTGCACCTTTTGGTTTTTCTTCGCAAAAAAAGTGTTCGTTTTTATGTAAGCAGGTTAGAACGACATATTTCAATTTATCTTGAAAACACAATTTATAGATTTACTTTGGCGATATTGTGCAAAAACAAAAAATTAAACTCATCACTTTAACGATGATCATTCTCGCGGCTGCCTTCAGCCGCATCATCCCCCACATGCCTAACTTCTCTCCCATGGACGCAATCACACTTTTCGCCGCAGCGCACTTCACTCGCAAATGGCAAGTATTCTTGATTCCGTTCGCAGCTTTGTGGCTCTCAAGTCTTTTTATCAATAATGTCATCTATTCGGATGTAAATTCGAAATTTATATGGATCTATCCAGGCTTTCATTGGCAGTATGCAGGTTATGCGCTCATTGCGCTGATGGGTCTTGCGATTTTTCGGCGAAGTGTAACACCAGGAAAAATTGCATTAGGTGGAATTGGGAGTGGACTCATTTTCTTTCTCGTTTCAAATTTAGGTGTTTGGGTAAAAGAAGGTTTTTACGAACATACTTTTGCAGGACTCGTTGCTTGCTACACAGCAGGATTGCCTTTCTATTCAGGAACGTTTTTTGGTGATGTTTTCTATACAACTTTACTCTTTGGTGGATATGCTGCCTTAACATACCAGTTTCCCGTTTTCCAGTCTCGGGCCTATCAACAGTGACTAAAAAAACCTATTTCAACTGGTCGACTGGCAAAGACTCGGCCTTGGCATTCTATCATATCTCAAAAGATAGAAGGTACCTTGTCGAGCGCCTTGTAACTTCTGTCAATGCTCAATATGATCGTGTCTCTATGCATGGCATCAGACGTGAGTTATTGAATTTGCAAATTGCGGAACTTGGACTTCCCGTCATTACCATCGAGCTACCTGAGATGGTTGTTATGGAGGAATACGAAAGAAGAATGTTCTCCGTAACCAAAGAACTAAAAACAAATGGTTTTGAATGCGCGGCATTCGGAGATATCTATCTGGAAGAACTACGCAAATACCGTGAAGAGAAACTCGCCTTACAAGGAATCGGGACTTGTTTTCCACTCTGGAAACGGGATACTCGAGAATTGATAAGGGAATTCATAAACTTGGGATTTAAAGCTATCACCGTCAGCGTAAGCGCCGAAAAACTAGGAGAGGAATTTATTGGTCGTGTCCTTGATGAGGCGTTTTTGGCAGATTTGCCAGCAGGTGTTGATCCATGTGGGGAGAACGGTGAATTTCATACCTTTTGTTTCGCTGGACCCATTTTTAAAAATGAAATTCGATTTGAAATAGGAGAAAGAGTTTTCAGGGAGTATGGTCTGACGACACCAAACACAAATCAGTTAGGGAGTAATGATACGGTTTGCACTCCGGCAGCTAACACAGGTTTTTGGTTTTGCGACCTCTTACCAGTTTAACTTTTTATCTTCTTTCCGCTTGAATACGAAAAATATATTCTCCACTCGCGCCGACTGGCATCCTGTAACGTGCATTGTGTCGCGAATATCGGGCTTGCTTTCTGTGCTTGGTACTTGGCAAAACCTCTACCAAAGTTATATGTGGTAGTATGACTTTAGAATAGTGTGGAATGTATCTAATTCATCCAAAACTAGGATTTTTATTTCCTCCGTTTTATATATGGATTGGTCCACCTTTACACGCTTATGTTCACTTTGTCCGGTATCTCAAGCTCTTCTCACGACCAATCTCAAATTTTAGACTACGTCCTCTTGACCACTTAGGAACTTACTAAGAGTTTGTCCAAAATAAAGTCCCCAGATCCAAAAGAGAACCCCAACCTTCTGGACAGATTGCACATTAATTGCGGTGAGCCCGTTGAACCGAAAGAAGTCAGTCGGATTAAAGGTGAATGTATTTAAAAAACCTAAGGTGAATTCAAGAACGCTCTTGAGGAATCCAAGACAAAAGTTTAGTTGATTTGATTCAATCCTTGATTTGACACTAATATGAGTTTATTGCTCATTGACTGTTAAAGCGCTAAAGTTATATGCCAAGATTAACGGTACTGACATTTTTTTTCATGTTATTTTGTTTTTCCTGCCAGACTTTTACAAATTACGTATACAGTCGTTCTCTTGATTTTTCTGACTCATTTACGTTAGGAGTCGAAAAAAATAACTTTGGAGCTGGCATCTGGATTTATTGTTTTGGCGGAGGCTTACAGCTCCATGAATCTGCGAAGGGATTTGGAATCCGCAATGGTCATTATGGACTGTATAGAGCAGGTGGAGTTGGGGAAATCAATTTGAGTCAAAGAGGTAGCGGCACTGTTTCGAATCGAATGGGAAATTCGTATATATATTTGAATTCAAATCAACACAGGCCTCTATATCCAGACTTTAAAAGGAGTCGCAAAAAAACAATTGATGCTTCCAATGTATTAGCATTGCTTTTCTTTACAGATGGGAAAACTTCTTCAGGTAACAAACACTGTGACAGTCCAGTTTATACAGAAGCAACACTTGGTCTTTATTTAGGGGTTCGTGTCGGTGTTAACTTCAGCGAATTTCTCGATTTTCTGATTGGATTTTCGACTTATGATTTTATGGACGACGATCTAGTGGACTAAAATGTTTTCCGAGCGAAGGTGAACCCCCCCTTAAAAATTGGACAGTGAATTTGATTCATCGCGTAGGAGAAATGGTTGAATCGCGAGAGGGATAGGATGGGCGCGGAGCGGTCGCCTTGCGACCAAAGCCCTGCCTAGCCCGACCCCAACGAATTGTGAATTGATCCAATGAATATGATATCAAATTTACAAAGTCTAGCAAGTGTTTGGGCACTCGGAAAAATTTCACCTCCTTTTATAACGGAACAATCGAAGCATAGAAGTAGCGGGAAGGCCAGTGTTCATGGTGAACGTAAAGAAGTTGGAAACAACAAAGACAAATGCCAATGAACGAGTGCAGATAAGTAGGAAAGCCTCACCCAAAATGTCGGATTTTTAGTGTTAGGTGAGTGAAGGACACCTCGGTGTATTCCAAAAAAGGTAAGAGCTATGATCCGACAGATTTTTAAACTCTTCGCATTCCATACGTTTTCCACGGATAAATCTAGAACCCTCCGATCCACAAAATGAGGGGAGGGCATCCGATTGAATTTAAATAACTGTAGATTCCTTATTCCAGCCGGAAAACTCCGTTCAGTTCTCGCGATTGAAGTATTTGATTTTCCATAACCTGCACATTGCTATATACATAGATACACATATAATCATGACCCATCGGTAGTAAGGTGGTGGAGACAGATTTCATACCTGGTGTTTGCAACGGTTGAGCGCTTTCGTAAAAATTAGGGGAAGCTAGCTCACCCCCGGTGGAAGGGATGTGGCCAGAGATATCCATAAATAGATAATCTAAATTTCCATGAGTATACTTGGCTTCAAAATTCCGATCGCCATTTACGAGGTTGGTTTCAATACAATAATCCCCACAATTCCCAATCGTTGCCGTTGTCGTGACGACTGGCAAACCAGCACAGCTCCGATTGTGATAAAAATCGATTGTCTTCGAAGAGGAACCAAATTCATTCCTCGCAACAAGTATCATTTTTTGTTTTCGATTGGAAGGGATAAAGAATCGAAATGCACCACCTGGAAGCCCTAAAGATAGAGTTGTGGAATGGTGATCCAAAACATTTACGACAGTGCCATTCGCTTCCAAGCTCATATTTCGTTTTCCAATATAGGCAGTAATCGTTGTTTGGTTATGGACCGGGAGCTGGAATGTGATATTTGATATCAAAATTTGGCCCTTGATTTCATAGGGATCCTCTGCCCCTGGGGCGTTATTTACGAGAATCTGTGGATCATTTAGAACGGGGGCATTTAATGGTTGCCCAGGTGCTGCTGGTGGACCTATGATTGGCGGGATGATTTGTGGCAACTCAGCTTGAGGCACGGCGTCACCGGAATCTAAATTCGTTTGACTCCCACTAGATTGGGAAGCCGTATTACCTGCTGGTTTAGCTCCCAAGAGACCAATAGCTGCAGAGGAGTC
>Ga0075156_10001906_pt1 | contig 11475 bp, 11 predicted proteins | sample JI81AbrownDNA_FD_70966 | JGI IMG/M metagenome (GOLD analysis project Ga0075156, IMG submission 70966) | Wastewater effluent complex algal communities from Wisconsin, to seasonally profile nutrient transformation and Carbon sequestration -... | ecosystem: Engineered > WWTP > Effluent > Algae...
CTGCCGACTGGTGGGAGGACCAGCGCATACTCGGCGGGCGCGACCTGGTGGCCGGAGGCAGCTGGATGGGCGTACGGCGGGATGGGCGTTTCGCCGCCCTGACCAACTACCGCGACCCCAGCCGCCATCTCGCCGATGCGCCTTCGCGGGGTGCTCTGGTGGCAGATTTCCTGCACGGTGACTGCCATGCTGGCGAGTTCCTCGCCACGCTGCGCCGCGATATTGCCCGCTACAATGATTTCAACCTGCTGCTGTATGACGGCGAACGCCTGCTCGGCTATGAAAGCCACCACGACACCGTGCTGCGTTTTGGCCGTGGCGTGCATGCGGTCTCCAATGCCCGCTTCGACACCCCCTGGCCCAAGGCAGAGCGGCTCAAGGCCGGCCTGGCCCGGCATGGCGAGGACGATGAGGCCTTGTTTGCCCTGTTGGCCGACCCCGCCCTGGCACCAGACGAGCAATTGCCACGCACTGGTGTACCCCTAGAGTGGGAGCGCGCGCTGTCTGCCGCCTTTATCCGCACCCCGCAGTACGGCACCCGTGCCAGCAGCGTGCTACGGCTGGGGCGGCAGGCCATCAGCCTGACCGAGCGCCGTTTCGAGCGGGGCGAATTCGTCGCCGCCGCCCATTTCGACTTCCCCACGAGCTGAGCCATGGGCCACGACCATCATCATCACGATCTGCACACCGCCAGCCGCAAGCGCCTGCTGCTGGCCCTGTTGCTGACAGCTGGCTACGCCGTCATCGAGGCCCTGGGCGGAGTGTGGACAGGCTCGCTGGCACTGCTGTCGGACGCGGGCCATATGCTGACCGACGCAGCCGCGCTGGGCCTGGCACTGTTCGCCCAGATGGTGGCGCGCCGCCCAGCCTCCGCCCGCAACTCCTATGGCTATGCCAGGGCCGAAGTATTGGGCGCCCTGGTCAACAGCCTGTTCATGCTGGCCATCGTGGGCTGGATCGCCATCGAGGCGCTTGGTCGGCTGGTCAACCCCAAGCCGGTGGATGGCCTGGGGGTCATGGCCATCGCCAGCATAGGCTTGGTGGTCAACATTATTGCGGCCTGGCTGCTGTCGGCTGACAGCCACAATATGAACTCCCGCGCTGCCATGATGCATGTGCTCGGCGATCTGCTGGGCTCGGTCGCTGCGATAGTCGCCGGCCTGGTGATCTGGGCCACCGGCTGGGCGCCGATAGACCCCATCCTGTCCCTGCTGGTGGTGGTGCTGATACTGCGCTCCACCTGGGCACTGGTGTTGCAATCGAGCCATGTGCTGATGGAGGGCGTGCCGGCCCACCTCGACCTGCTCGCCATCGGCACCTCGCTGGCAGCCCTGCGCGGCGTACAGTCGGTGCACGACCTGCATGTCTGGCACCTGGGGCCGGAGCGCGTGGCCCTGTCGGCCCACCTGGTGATAGACCAGCCGGAAAGCTGGCCGCGCCTGCTGGCCGCCGGCCAGACCATGCTGGCCAAGGACTACGGCATAGACCATGTCACCCTGCAACCCGCCTGGCCCGGCCAACTCCCGGCTGGCAAGGTCATTCCCCTGACCGCGGTGACCGAAGCAGGCCCGCCGCAGCACGACCATGAGCACAGCCACGGCCACCATCATCACGATCACCACCACGGCCACTCGCACTAAGAGCCTGTTCAACGTCTGGGCAGCATGCCCGCAAACCCCGCCTCTTGATATCCCCGGATGCAGGCCTCAACTATCAGCCTCGAATTACCAATAGGCTTTTATCAAGAGAGAGGGGAATGCATGTTCAAGTCAGGCTATTACATCACCGCCGAGCTGCGGTTGAAGCACCCAGGCCAGTTGGACCAGGCCAAGACCGCCTTGGCGCTGCTATGCCAGCAGTCACTCACCGAGCCGGGCTGCAGCCTGTTCACCGCCCACCACGATGCCAGCCAGCCCAACCGCTTCGTGCTGTGGGAACGGTTTGACGACGAAGCTGCCTTCAAGGCCCACTTCGATGCCCCGCACACCCAACACTACATCGCCCAGGATCTGACCGAGGTAGTGCAGTACTTCCAGACCGATACCCTGCCCAGCCATTAACAAACTCTTCACGCGGCCGTCACGCGAGCGACATGGCCGTGCAGCTAGTCTGCGCGGCATGGATAACCGCCCCCTGCATCTTGCCCTGATCACCGAAACCTTCCCGCCCGAAGTCAATGGCGTCGCCATGACAGTGGGCCGCATGGCGCACGGGCTGGCGGCACGGGGGCATAGGGTGGCGCTGGTACGCCCGCGCCAGCACCATCACGAAACCTGCGGCCGCGACGAGCTGCTGGTCAGCGGCCTCAGGGTGCCGCGCTATCCCGACCTCAAGTTCGGCCTGCCAGCCACTGGCCAGCTGCTGCGGCGCTGGCGCACGGACAGGCCCGACCTGGTCGTGGCCGTCACCGAAGGGCCGCTGGGTTGGAGCGCCTTACGGGCGGCACGCAAGCTGGGCATACCGGCCATCTCCGAGTTCCACACCAACTTCCACAGCTATAGCGCCCACTACGGCATGGCCTGGCTGGAGCGACCGGTACGCGGCTACCTGCGGCGCTTCCATAATCGCAATCTGGCCACCCTGGTGCCCAGCGAAGATGTACGCAAACGGCTGGCCGAGCAGGGCTTCTGCAACCTGGAAATCGTGGCACGCGGGGTTGATACCCAGCTATTCGACCCGTCCCGCCGCTCGGTAGCCTTGCGCAGCCAGTGGGGGGCGGGCGAGCAGACCCAGGTGGTGGCCTATGTGGGACGCATGGCGGCCGAAAAGAACCTGCCGCTGGTCCTGGCCGCCTTCCGCCAGATGCAGGCCATACGGCCGGATAGCAAGCTGCTGTGGGTGGGCGACGGCCCCGAACGGGCCGCACTGCAGGCCAACCACCCGGAGCAGTGCTTTGCTGGCATGCAGCGGGGCGTCGCGCTGGCAGATCACTACGCCTCAGCCGATGTCTTTCTGTTCGGCAGCACGACCGAGACCTACGGCAATGTCACCCTGGAGGCCATGGCCAGCGGCCTGGGGGTGATCAGCTATGACTACGCGGCCGCCCGCACCCATGTACGCCACCATGAAAACGGCTTGTTGGCGCGCTTTGACGACGATGCCGACTTTATCGACCAGGCCCGCTATGCGGCCAGCTACCCCAGCGTGATGCGGGCCTTGGGCCAAGTAGCCCGCCAGACCACCCTGCCGCTGGGCTGGGAGGCCATCGTCCACCGCTTCGAGGATGTCGCCCGCGCCGCCCTGGCGCGTGCAGGCACACCCAGCTAGATCAGCAGAGGGGAGCGGCCAGCTCGCGCAACAACACCCCAAGGTTTTGTCGGCACTGCCAAGTCAGGCCGTCCCGGTCCCGGTTCCGGCTCCGGTCTCGGCTCCGGTCACGGTCCCCGTCTGACCCTGCCTATGGCATCATCAGGCCATGTTCCAGAATCCCCCCGACACCGTACTGCTGGCCTTGCTGCAGGCCCGCCCCCGCATTGCCGTGGTTGGCCTGTCACCCCGGCCCGATCGACCCAGCTATCGCGTTTCGCGCCAGATGCTGGCCTGGGGTTTCGACATCGTGCCGGTCAGGCCCATGGTGGCCGAGGTGCTGGGCCAGCCCGCCTATGCCAGCCTGGAAGCCGTTCCTGGCCGCGTAGGCCTCGTCAATGTGTTCCGCAATGCCGACGAAGTGGATGCCATAGTGGACAGCGCCATTGCCATCGGCGCCCCGGCCATCTGGATACAGCAAGGCATCATCAACCACCCTGCAGCCTTGCGCGCCCAGGCGGCCGGCCTGACGGTGGTGATGGATCGCTGCATCATGGTCGAATACGCCCGCCTGGCCACGGCCTGAGCCACTGCTCATAGCGCCAACTGGTTGACGACGCAGACTGCAGCGGTTAAACCATGGCAACCCCAAGGGAAACCACCATGAAACTTCGCTTCACCAAGATGCAGGGCCTGGGTAACGACTTCGTCGTGCTGGATGGCGTCAGCCAGGCCCTGTCACTGAGCCCCATACAGCTGCGCCAGTTGGGCGACCGCCACTTCGGCGTGGGCTGCGACCAGATACTGCTGGTGGAGAATCCCCACCATCCCGATGCCGACTTCCGCTACCGCATCTTCAACGGCGCCGACGGCGGTGAAGTGGAGCAATGTGGCAATGGCGCCCGTTGCTTTGTCCGCTTCGTGCATGATCGCGGCCTTACCGGCAAGCGCACAATCCGGGTGGAGACAGCACGCGGCCTGATCACTCCCAGGCTGGAGGATAACGGCCTGGTGACCGTAGACATGGGCGCACCGCGCTTCAATCCTGCCGAGATCCCCTTTATTGCCGACCAAGAGGCAGTCAGCCACAGCATCAAGGTGGCGACGCGCATGGTGGAGATCAGCGCGGTGTCCATGGGCAATCCGCACGCGGTACAGGTCGTGGAGAACGTCGACAACGCCCCGGTGGCGCTGGAAGGCCCCATCATCGAGCACCATCCGCTATTCCCCGAGCGGGTCAACGCCGGTTTCATGCAGATTGCCAGCCGTAGCGAGATACGCCTGCGCGTCTATGAGCGTGGTGCCGGCGAGACCCTGGCCTGCGGCACCGGCGCCTGTGCCGCCGTGGTAAGCGGCATACGCCGTGGCTTGCTCGACCCTAGCGTGCGGGTACACACCCGGGGGGGCGAGCTGAGCATCAGCTGGGCAGGCGAGGGCCAGCCTGTGCTGATGACCGGGCCGGCCGTCACGGTGTTCGAGGGCGAGATTGAGCTTTGAGGATCTGTTATGCGCTTGCGTTGTTGAAAACCTGTGCCCATTCAAAACCATGACGGGAGCCAGCAAGACCAGGGGGGCTGGATTCAATCAGCAGAGCGCCTGCCCAGCCCTTTACCGCCCCTACACGACCTGAGTTCAGCCACAGGTGCTAAGCCGGTGCTTGCGATACGGCGACTTTCGCCCTAATACTTGCAGGCGCCAAGGCCCTGAATCCCCCTTACCCGAGACCTGACATGACGATCCAATCCACCGACGTAGCAAGCTGGCTGCAGGCCCATCCCCAGTTCTTCGAGGAATATGCCGACCTGGTGGCGGAGATCTTCATTCCCCATCCCCACGGTGGCCGTGCCATTCCCATCGCCGAGCGGCAGATACTGACCCTGCGCGAGCGTAACAAGCTGATGGAAAGCAAGCTGGGTGAACTACTGCAGTTTGGCGAAGAGAACGACCAGATAGGCGACAAGGTGCATAGGCTCACCGTAGCGCTGCTGCAATCGCGCGATCTGGCGGGCGTGCTGGGCACGCTCAACTACCACCTGCAGGAGAACTTCCGCGTGCCCCACCTGGCCGTTCGCCTGTGGGGCGGAGAGGTGGACGAGACCCTGAGCGAGTTCACCCCCACCAGCGACGATATCAAGACCCTGGCGCAAAGCCTGACGACCCCCTATTGCGGCCCCTATGTCACCGACGAAGTCATGGCCTGGCTGGGTGAATCGGCACCGCACCTGAAATCGTTCGCACAGGTGGCCCTGAAGAACGACGGCGTTCCCTTTGGTATCCTGGTACTGGCCAGCGAAGACCCTCAGCGCTTCTATCCCGAAATGGGCACGCTTTACCTGGCCCGCATCGGCGAACTGGTGGCCGCTGCGCTGAGCCGCTGCCTGGATTAAGCCATGTCACGCGGACCATCCAGCAGCCAGGCCGACAGGGCCGACCGATGACACCCCTGGAGCGCCTGGACCGCTACCTGACCGGCGAACAGGGCAAGTCGCCCGCCACCCGGGCCGCCTACCTGGCAGATGCCCGGCTGCTGCTGGCGCTGGCTGGCGACACGGCCATGGAGAACCTGACCCCGCGCGAAATCCGCGGCTTTGTCAGGCGGATGAAATCGCAGGGCCACGATCACCGCAGCATCGCCCGCCGCCTGTCGGCCTGGCGTGGTTGGTTCAAGCTGTTGGTGCGTGAAGCAGGCTTTGCCACCAACCCGGTCGAAGGTATCAAGGCGCCCCGCGCGGCCCGCAAGCTGCCCCGCCCCATAGGCGTGGACGAGACCCAGGGCTTTCTGGAGAACCTGGACGAGGACGACCCGCTGGCCCGGCGCGACCGCGCCATGTATGAACTGGCCTACTCGGCCGGCTTGCGGGTGTCTGAGCTGGTCGGGGCCGAGCTGGCGGATTTTCGCGACGAGGGACGGACGCTGCAGGTACTGGGCAAGGGCGGCAAATCGCGCCAGGTACCGGTTGGCGACTACGCCCGCCAAGCCTTGGACAACTGGCTGGTGGATAGGGCCAGCCTGGTGCAGCCTGGCGAAACCGCCCTGTTTCTCAACCAGCGTGGCCGCCGCATGAGCACCCGTGCCGTACAGCTACGGCTGGCGGAATGGTCTACCAAGTTGGGCCTGGCCGACCGTCTCCACCCCCACCGCCTGCGCCACGCCTGCGCCAGCCACTTCCTGCAAGGCAGCCAGGATTTGCGCGCCACACAGGAGCTACTGGGCCATAGCAGCATCGCCACGACCCAGGTCTACACCCGGCTGGATTTCCAGCACTTGGCCAGCGTCTATGACGCCGCCCATCCCCGTGCCCACGCCAGCGACGACGAAGCCGATACCTAGGTAGGCCAAACGGTTTGGCCTAGGCGGGGCGACAGCCCCCTTCCTACTCTTCCTCCTGGAAGGCTTCCTCCCGCTTCTTGCGTATGGCCGGCAACAGCACCACGGCCATGGCTGCTGCCGCCATCAGCAACATCACCAGGCTGCCTGGGCGCTGCAGGAATACCAGCGGATCGCCACGCGACAGCAACAGGGCGCGGCGTAGGTACTCTTCCATCAAGGGCCCCAGGATAAAGGCCATCAGCATGGGCGCCGGCTCGCACTCCAGCTTGGAGAACACATAGCCGGCCACGCCAAAGCCGGCCATCAGCCAGACATCGTATTCGGCGTTATTCACGCTGAATACCCCGATGGCACAGAACACCAGTATCACGGGGAAAAGCAGGTGATAGGGCACCGAGATCATCTTCACCCACAGGCCTATCAGCGGCAGGTTGAGAATGATCAGGAAGAAGTTGCCCACCCACATCGACGCAATCAGGCCCCAGAACAACTGCGGCTGTTCGGTCATCACCGCCGGCCCGGGGCTGATACCCTGGATGATCATGGCGCCTATCATCAAGGCCATGACCGGACTGGAAGGTATGCCCAAGGTCAGCATGGGAATGAAGGAAGTCTGCGCACCGGCGTTATTGGCCGACTCCGGCCCAGCCACCCCTTCGATGGCGCCCTGGCCGAACTCCTCAGGATGCCTGGACAGCTTCTTTTCCAGCGAATAAGCAGAGAAAGACGCCAGCACGGCCCCGTTGCCGGGCAGGATGCCCAGCAGGGAACCGAGGCCAGTACCCCGTATTATCGGCCCCAGCATGCGCTTGAAATCCGCCTTGCTGGGCCACAACCCGGAGACATGCTTGATCATGGCCTCGCGCGTGGATTCATGCTCCAGGTTGCGTATGATCTCGCCCAGCCCGAACATGCCCATGGCCAGCACCACGAAACCTATGCCGTCGGCCAGGCGTGGCTCGCCAAAGGTAAAACGCTGCTCGCCCGAGTTGACATCGGTACCCAGGGTGCCCAGCAACAGCCCCAGCAGGATCATGCCAAAGGCCTTGAGCAATGAGCCATGCGCCAGCACGATGGACGCCACCAAGCCCAGCAGCATCAGCGAGGCATACTCGGCAGGGCCGAACTTGAGCGCCAGCTCGGCCAGCGGTGGCGCGGCTACCGCGATCAGCACGGTTGCCACCGTACCCGCCGCGAACGAGCCTATGGCGGCCGTCGCCAATGCCACCCCGGCACGGCCCTTGCGCGCCATCTGGTGGCCATCCAGCGCGGTCACCACAGACGAAGCCTCGCCCGGCAGATTCACAAGGATGGCGGTAGTGGAGCCACCATACTGGGCGCCATAGTAAATGCCGGCCAGCATGATCAGCGACGATTCCGGCGGCAGGGTAAAGGTCATCGGCAACAGCATGGCGATGGTAGCGATGGGGCCCAGCCCCGGCAGCACACCGATCAGCGTGCCCAGAAACACACCGCCCAGGCAGTACAGCAGGTTCTGCACCGTCAGCGCAGACTGGAATCCCAGTCCCAGATTACTCAACAGCTCCATGGCGGTCTCTCAGGCTAGGGTAACAATGCGACACGGGCTCAGAAGCCGAACCAGGGCCCCAGCAGCTGCATGGGCAGGCCCAGGCCCTTGATGAAGATCAGCCAGCTGAACACACACATGCCCAAGGCCAGTGGTACGGTGGCCTTGAGGCTGAAGCGCTCGCTGGCATAGGCGCTGACCGTCACCAGCAGCACGATGGCCGGCACCAGCCCAGCATCGCGTATCAGAATCCCGAAACAGGCTATCGGCACCACCACCAGCAACATGGGCTTCCAGGCCAGCCGCCCTATAGGCGTGCCCTCGGCCCTGAAGGAACGCACCAGGCAGATCAACCCCACCAGCAGCAGGCCGCCCGCCAACACGCTGGGGTAATACCCCGGCCCCATGCGCAACAGGGTACCCATCTCGTAGTCGCGGGCCAGCACCAGCGCGGCACTGCCTATGGCGGTGAACAAGAGCCCGCTGAAGAAATCCTTGGTATTGCGTATCGTCGATGCCACGCAGTGCTCCTCATGCCGTTACAGCGCAGCCAGGGCGGCCAACCCGGCCGCCCTGCCCATCAATACAGTCTGAGAAAACCAGTCTGTCAGTCAGCGTACACGCCGGCCTTCTTGATGACCGGGCCCCATTTGTCGATTTCGGCCTTGAGGTGGCTGCGCAATGCCTCCGGCGTCATGCGGTTCTGCGCTGCCGGGTCGGTGCCCAGGTCATCCAGCCTTTGCTTGATGGTGGCATCGCGGCCTGCCGCCTGCAGGGCTTGCACCAGCTTGTCGATAATGGGCTTGGGTGTGCCCTTGGGGGCATACAGGCCATGCCATACCACCACTTCAAAGCCGGGCAGGCCGCTGCTGTCCAGCGTGGGCAGATTCGGCAGGGATTCCACCTTGGACTTGGTGGTGACGCCATAGGCCTTGATCTTGCCGCCCTTGATCTGCCCGGTAGTGTTGGTGGTCTGGTCGCACATGAAATCCACCTGGCCACCCAGCAGGTCGTTCATGGCCGGGCCGGTACCCTTGTAAGGCACCGTGGTCAGGTCGGTCTGCAAGGCGCTCATGAACAGCAGGCCACACAGGTGCGATGCCGAGCCGAGGCCGGCATTGGCATAGGTCACCTTGTCCTTGTTGGCCTTCACATAGGCCAGCAGCTCCTTGAGATCCTTGGCCGGAAAATCCTTGCGTGCCACGAAGGTCATGGGTACGTCGGCCACCAGGCCGATGGGCTCGAAGTCGGTTACCGCGTCATAGCTGAGCTTGCGATACAAGGCAGGGGCCGTGGATTGGCCGATATGGTGCAGAAAGATGGTATAGCCATCGGGTGCCGAACGCGCTACACGGGCAGCCCCCAGCGTGCCGCCGGCACCACCCACGTTCTCCACGATCACCTGCTGCTTCAGGGTATTGCTCATGGACTGGGCAAACAGCCGGCCCACCGTATCGGTAGGGCCGCCTGCAGCGAACGGAATCACCATGGTGATGGTCTTTTCCGGGTAGGCCGCCTGGGCAATCCCGATGGCAGCCAGCGCGGCAGCAGCCCAGAGTTTGGCGTAGCGTGAGGTCATGTGTTGTCTCCTGTTTTATCTGACGGGTGTTGCAACAGGCTGGCAGGCCGAGGGCAGGCTACCAGCCAAAGGGAAGGGCGCTATCCCGGGCGCACCAGCCCCCCGGGCACAGCGCCGGGCAGCCGGCAGCGCGGCGGGCTAGGGCTTGGCCGCCACCTCGCGGGCAATCTTGTAGGTGCCCAGCACCAGATCACGCCCGATGACATCCATGAATTGCGCATGTACCGGTAGCATGCGCTTGCGCAGCACTTCCCGGTCGGCGGTGGGCAGCAGGTAGATCTCGGTGGTCTTGCTGGCCCGGATGGCCTCCAGCGCCTTGCGGTTCTCCTGGTCGGCCAGTTGCCGCTCAAACACCGTGGTCTCGCGCATGGCTTCGCTCAGCTGCTGCCGTATATCACCCGGCAAGCCATCCCAGAAGCGCTTGTTGACCACTACCGCATAGCCCAGATAGCCATGCTGCGACAGCGTCAGGTGGGTCTGTACCTCGTACATGCGCTGGCTGTAGAAATTCGACTCGGGGTTTTCAGTGCCGTCCACCACGCCCTGTTGCAACGCGCTATGCACCTCGGAGAACGCCATCACCTGCGGCTGGGCGCCCAGCGCCCGCATCTGCGCCTCCAGCACCTTGGACGATTGCACCCGCATCTTCACACCCTTGAAGTCATCGGGCTTGCGCAGGGGCTTGTTGGCCGAGAAATGCTTGAAACCGTTATCCCAGTAGGCCAGGCCCACCATGCCACGGGGCTCCAGCTGCTTGAACAGGCGCTGGCCTATCTCGCCATCCATCACGCGGTACAGCACCTTATCGCTGGGGAAGATATATGGCAGGTCAAACAACTCGAACTGGCGCAGGCCCAGGGGGCCGAACTTGGACAGGGACGGCGCCAGCATCTGTACCGCATTGATCTGCAGCGCCTCCAGCTCTTCCCTGTCCTTATACAGCTGGCTATTGGGGTAGACCTGCACCTTGACCTTGCCCGCCGTCAGCTTCTCGGCCAGTTCCTTGAACTTCTCGGCAGCCCGGCCCTTGGGTGTATCGGGCGCCACCACATGGCTGAACTTGATCAGGATGGGACCATCGGCATGGGCTAAACCGGTGGCGGCCAATAGAGCGGCGAGCAACAGGGGTGCCAAGCGCATGGTATGTCTCCGGATAGTTTCAGATAATCTAGATGAAATCGCCGTCCCTGCGTCAGCTCAATTGCCGATTATCAGGGAAAGCCCCAAGCGGCAGCGCCGTAGCATCACCATAAGGTTAGTGCCTGGCGGAGATACCGCCTGCATTCCCTGGCGACAAGGAAAAACCCACAACACGCTGGCGTCCACTGCGGCCCGGCTCATGATGTGCCTTTCCCCGCCCAGGTGTTACAGGCCGCTTCGCCCCCCGGCCCGCTTGGAAACCCACCCTTGCAGCAAGACCCGATAAGGCCCCCCCCCTGCTGAACAGGAACATGAAACGCCAATCCCATCTGCCCCGGCCGGATCGCTGGCTCTGGGCCATGCCCAACCTGGCGCTGATCTGCTTCCTGGCAGTCGGCGTCGCCTTGCTGCTGTTTATCCGCCATAACGAGCGTGAACGCCAGCACGATGAGCTGATCGAGGACGTACTGTGGCAGGAGCAGGCCCTGCGCAGCGAGCTGGTGGGCCGGCAGAATCAGTTGGAGACCCTGGCGCATGACTATGTCCGGGGCGACCTCAGCGAGGGCTCCTTCTACGGCCGCGCCAGCACCATCATGGCCGCCAACAGCGAGATCCTGGCCATCGCCCTTACCAACGAGTATGGCGACGCCA
>Ga0075156_10001909_pt1 | contig 11473 bp, 10 predicted proteins | sample JI81AbrownDNA_FD_70966 | JGI IMG/M metagenome (GOLD analysis project Ga0075156, IMG submission 70966) | Wastewater effluent complex algal communities from Wisconsin, to seasonally profile nutrient transformation and Carbon sequestration -... | ecosystem: Engineered > WWTP > Effluent > Algae...
AACTAAATCCGCCATCGTGATATAAATTCTGCATGGTAATCATTCTACTTAAATCGCTGAACATAAATACACAATAATCGGCACAGGCATCAGCGCTGGCATTACCAAGTGGAGATAATTTATCGGCATAATTAAAAAATGCATCAAATCCTTTAACACCACTTCCGGCAGTTGTCCATGTTGGTGATTGAGAAATAGTATTCACGCGCACTTTACGGTGTTTACCATAATGATATCCAAAGCTGCGACCAATACTTTCAAGTGTTGCTTTTGCTTCAGCCATATCGCTATAACTTGGGAATGTGCGTTGTGCTGCAATGTAGGTTAAACCTAAAACGCTTCCCCATTCGCTGATGGCATCTTGTTTATAAGCAGTTTGTAATACTTTGTGAAATGAAACAGCAGATACATCCAAAGTTTTCATTAAAAATTCGTAACTCAAATCAGTATATGCACGATTTTTACGAACGTTTGGACTCATACCTATTGAGTGTAAAATAAAATCTATTTTACCGCCTAAAACTTCTACTGAACGGCTAATTAATTTTTCCAAATCTTCAATGCTGGTTGCATCAGCCGGAATAATCTCAGCGTTGCATTTTTCTGCTAACTGATTAATAGCACCCATACGCATAGCAATTGGAGCATTGGTAAGTGTGAATGTAGCACCTTGTTCAAAACATTTTTCTGCAACCTTCCATGCTATAGAACTTTCATCTAAGGCGCCGAAAATAATTCCTCTTTTTCCTTTTAATAATTGTTGAGCCATATAATTGGTTTTAAATGATTGTGTTATTGCGAAAATACAAAGTTTTAAATAGTTTACTCTGTAAACCTAATTCGATTTTTCTTTTTCTTGCGTTTATCGTATGCGAGTTTTTTATATTTTTCAGTCAGCATTAAAAATCCGGCTTCAATTTCTTGTTTACCCTGGGGTGTGTCGGAAATACTATAGCTGCCTTTTTGGGAAATATCGGTAAGCACGTTATGTTTAAAAATATAACGACCGGTATAGGTTACTTTAATCGTATCCGGGTTAGGCTTAGGGTTAGCTAGTGAATTATATAATTTTTGGTATTCATTAATCAGCTTAATGGAATCATTCCAATAGAAATATTCTCTTTCAACGTCGCCAAAATTAAATCCAAACCAAGTTTCAATTTTATAGAGCGAGTCGTTTTTAAAGTAAGCCTTAAACGTTGCGCCTTGGTCGGGAATAGCCTGAACAAAAGTGGTATCTGTTATTAGTACATAGTACTGTTTGCGGTTCCCCTTACCTGATTGCGCCTGCAATGAGGCTGAAATCAGGTTGATTGCGATGAAAATGAAGAGTTTATTTTTCATATGTCTGAAAACAAAGTTAGTAGATAAATTGTTACCAAGCTGTAATTTTGCCCTATGGCGCTAACAAGGACCAACCATTCAGGCGAAAAGCCTCTCATCAAAAACCCTGCTATAATTGTAGTTAATTTCCTGTTAATCGGTATTGTTGTGCTTTTTTTGTCCTTTTCTTACGGGTATTTCGCTTTTAAAAATGAGAAGTGGCTGGACTTTAGGCTCCCAAGGGTGTTTTGGATTAGCGCAATGCTGGTTGTGGCAATCAGTGTGGTAATGCGGAATATGATTAAATATTATGATGCAGACAAACATATCAAACTTCGTAGGAACATCCTCGTGGCATTGGTGTTGGCCATTGGTTTTGTGATTTGTCAATTTATCGGATGGCAAAATATGCAACAACAAGGCATGTTGATTGATACTACAACCGGTGCATCGTATGTGTATTTGCTCACCGGATTGCATGCCATACATATTTTGGTAGGTATCATATTTTTAAGTGTTGCTACATATCGTATTTTCCACAATACCCGCAATCAGGTTAATGCATTAATCTATTTTTCTGACCCGCTTCACCGCAGTCGCATTAAAATGATGGCAACCTATTGGCATACCATTGATGCGCTTTGGATTTATTTGTTTTTAGCTTTTTTATACAACCACACTTAATTCCGGTCAGGCTCTACATGAAAAAAATAACCCCCTCAGTTTTCACCGAAGGGGTTTGTTTCACTCCTTAACCAACTATATTATATTTACTCGTCGTCTTTTTTAGCGTGTTTGCGCTGAATCTTAGCTTTAGCTTCTTGTTTGCTGTCAGCTTTTGATTTGATTTCTGATTTATGTGCTTTAACACGATCTTTATCACTTACTTTTTTATCATCATGATGAGCTTTCACAGCTTCTTTAGCTTCCGCTTTTGAATCGTATTTTGCTTTTAATTCATCTTTGTGATTATTTACCGCTTTTTTATCTGAACCTGATTTATTACCGTTTTTAATTACTGTTGATTTTTTTGCGGAAACAGGAACGGCTTTAATCTTTTCCTTTTTTTCAGTTGCTACTTTGGCATCGCCTGTTGCAGTTTGTGCAAACATGTTGGTTGAAAACACCATCAAGGCTACGGTCATCATTACCATTATCTTTTTCATAATTCTTAGTTTTAATAGTTAATCAATGTTTGACAGCAATAATACGAATACCATGCCAAAGTTGTTTTAAGTGCTTTGCGCAACTGAGCCTGGCAGGTTGAATTGCTGCTCTAATCTACTCATTTTCAACATACTGTAACCATCCATTTTAAATTTCGGTTTTGGTTGATACATTTGTTACCTCATTATTTCGGGATGTAGCTCAGCCCGGTAGAGCACACGTCTGGGGGGCGTGGGGCCGCAAGTTCAAATCTTGTCATCCCGACATACTCGGCTAAGTCTGCCAAAGCCTATTATTTTGTTTATTTCCGTTAATGTGTATTAAATTACCCAAACCTTATTGCCTGGCATACTATTTTTACCGCAGTTTAAGTTTATTTGTAGCTTTATAAAAAATTATGCAGTTTTTATACCCGGCTTTTTTATTTGGATTACTGGCACTCGCAATTCCGGTTATTATTCACCTGTTTAATTTCAGGCGTTTTAAAACTGTTTATTTTACTAATGTAAGGTTCCTCAAAAATATTCAGGAAGAAACCGCAACAAAGAGCAGACTTAAACATATTTTGGTTTTAATCAGCAGAATGTTGGCTATTATTTTTTTGGTGCTTGCATTCGCACAACCTTTTATTCCTTCTGAACAATCTGCCGATAAAGCAACAAAAAAAGCGGTCAGCATTTACATCGACAACAGTTTCAGTATGGAAGCCGTAAATAACGATGAACAATTGTTGAATATCGCAAAACGTAAAGCGGAAGAAATTGTTAACGGATATACTATTGATGACCAATTCCAATTACTTACTAACGATATGGAAGCAAAACATCAACGGTTAGTGAGTAAAGAGGAAATGTTACAAATGGTTACACAAGTGCAACGTACACCTGAAGTGCTTTCGCTCAGCGAAATTGTGAAACGCCAGCGCGATATTTTAAACCGAGATAAAGCGCAATCTCAAAAAAACATTTATGCCATAAGCGATTTTCAAAAAAATGCAGCCGGATTTGAAAACGATACTACATTAAATATCAACCTGGTACATCTGCAAGGAAAAGACCAACGCAATTTGGCAATCGATTCAGTTTGGTTTGCAGGTCCGGTGCAAATTTTAAATCAACCTATTCAGTTGTGTTATACTATTAGTAATTATGGCGAAGATGAAATTACCAACGCACCGGTAACATTAAAATTAAATGAACAAATTAAATCCATAGCCGATATTACTATTCCACCGCTCAGCAAAATAACTGATACCATGACGTTTACGCTTAATGAAGCCGGCTGGTACAATGGTGAACTGGGCGTAAAAGATTATCCCGTTACATTCGATGATGTATTATATTTTACCTTTCAACCTGTAAGTCAAATACCGGTAATTACTATTAATGGCAAAACTGAAAATACGTTTATTCAATCGCTGATTGGCAAAAACAGTTTATTTGCACTCACCAATAATAATGTAGCACAAATTGATTTCAGTAGCCTGGATAAATTTGACCTGATTATTTTAAATGAAGTAAAATCTATTTCAGGAGGGTTAGCTGATGCGCTCAATCAACAGCTGGAAAGGGGGTGTAATATTATTATTTTTCCTCCTGCCGACATGGATGTTGCCGCAGTAAATAATTTCCTTCAGATGAATAGCGCCGGAACGTACGGCAATTATGTAAAATCAAAACGCAACGTTACTGCCATCAACACCAAAAATCCGGTGTTTACCGATGTGTTCGAAAAGGTGCCAAAAAATTTATCACTACCATTCGCAACCGAAAGTTTTCAAATAAATGCCTTTTCACAAACCATTGAAGAGATGGTAATGGAGTTTGGCGACCATCGACCAATGGTTGCAGGATATCCTGCGAAACAGGGTGTAATATATCTTTCAGCTGTGCCATTAGTGCGTGAAATAACTGACTTACAGGTTCAGGCCAGTTTGTTTGCACCTATGATGTATAAAATTGCAGTTAGCACACAAAAAAAGATGAGCTTATACGCTACAATCGGCGAAACCAAATGGATAGATTTACCCGGTATTAACCTCACGGGTGATGCGACACTTAAAGTAAAAAGTAACAACAACGAGTTTATACCTGAAATCCGCAAGGCGGGTAATCTTACTGCAGTGAATTTGAGTGATTATACCAATGTTTCAGGCATTTACACTTTATTGCAACCGGGAGCTCCAGAAGGTAATACCAATCAAACCCTGGCACTTAATTATAATCGAAGCGAGTCCGACTTGAGTTTCGAAACTGCAGCGTCCCTGAAAGAACGCTACAATGCAGCCAACATAAACGTTATCGACGATATCAACCGCGATTTTGCCGGTGTTGTCACCCAAATGAACGAAGGCACACCGCTCTGGAAATTTTGTATTATATTTGTGCTGATATTCCTTGCGGCGGAGATCCTTTTAATCCGTTTTTTGCCGTAGTAAAAATCAACTATGCACTGCATCATTCAGGGAGTAAAGATTATAGACCCAACTTCACCTTATCATCTATCTGTTAAATCTATTCGTATTCATAATGGTGTAATCACCGAAATTGCTGATGTTATAAACAACAGTGATGCTCAGGTTTATGATTATACCGGCAATTCCGTTTCTCCGGGTTGGATGGACATGATGGCTGCCTTTGGCGACCCTGGTCATGAATACAAAGAAACGATAACTACAGGTGTAGCGGCTGCGGCTGCGGGTGGATTCACGGCTGTAGGACTAATGCCAAACACTGAACCGGCATTACATTCCAAATCAGAAATTGCTTATGTCGTTAATAAGTCGAAATCCTCGATTGTGGCCATTCATCCTTATGGCGCCGTAACGCATAACCGCGAAGGAAAAGAACTAACCGAGATTTATGATATGCATCATGCAGGTGCGGTAGCATTTACCGATGCCGATGTTGCACTTCGTGATGCCGGTATCATGCTGAGGAGTTTACAATATGTAAAACCATTCAACGGAGTAATAATCAATATCCCGAACGACCATAAAATTGTTGGAAATGCGAATGTGAATGAAGGTGTAATGAGTGTGCAATTGGGCATGTACGGTATACCGGATGTATTGGAAGAATTAATGGTAATTCGCGATATTAAACTGGCTGAATATGCCGATTCTCATGTCCATTTAGGTGTAATATCTTCAGCTAAATCGTTACCGCATATTCGCGAAGCAAAAAAACGTGGAATAAAAGTAACTGCAGGTGTCGCAGCATATCAATTGTTTTTTGATGAATCGATGTTATTCGATTACGACACCAGATTGAAAGTAAATCCTCCGTTGCGTTCCAAAGAAGATGTTGAGGCATTAATTGATGGACTTGCGGATGGTGCTATTGATGTGATTTGCAGTTATCATTTACCTCATGAAAATGATGCTAAAGATGTGGAATTTGAATATGCTGCATTTGGCATGGAGAGTTTAGAAGCTTCATTTGGCGCAGCATGTAAAGCGATAGATGGCAAATTAACGATTACGGAAATAGTTGAAAAAATGGCCATTAATCCTAGAAATATTTTGCAATTAAGTATTCCTACTATTAAGGAAAATAATAAAGCAGACCTCACCATATTTAATGAAAATACTGCATGGGATTTTAGTGAATCAGATATCCGTTCCCGCTCGCATAATACAGCGTTTATCGGAAAATCATTAAAAGGTAAACCATTGGCAATTGTAAATAATAATCAACTTAAACAAATATAAATTGGAAGCGTCAGCACCGGAATTAGAACAAAAAAATGGTTCGCGCAAGCCAATAGTAACCAGAAATGCGATTATCATATCATTGATATTAATTGGCATTTTATTAGCTGCACATTTTTTTGCATTTGGATATCAAAACGAACGTATTGCCTTCGGCCAGTTTGTATTGGTTTTAGTTTCATTGATAGTAACACAACTGGAAGTCCGGGATAAATTGTATCAGGGAATTTTACCATTCGATAAAGCCTTTGGAACTGCCATGATGGTTGTGTTAATGGTTACTGCCATATTTTCGTTTTTCACATTAATATTCTATTTAACCATAGGCACTGATGTATTAGCTGAAATGCGCACCATAGCAGAAAATTCTTTGCGTGAACAGGGTAAAACCGAGGAAGACATTGCTAGTAGAATGACGTTCACAAATCGTATTTTTACACCGGTTGGCATGTTTTTCATGTCGCTGGTAGGTAATATGTTTTTCGGAACAATTGCCGCATTAATAGCATCGTTATTTACACAAAGAAGAGCATAAATGCAATTATCTGTAGTCATACCATTATTAAACGAAGAAGAAAGCCTGCCGGAATTAACACAGTGGATTCACCGTGTTATGACCGATAATAATTTTTCTTATGAAGTCATTTTTGTGGATGATGGTAGTCGTGATAAATCATGGCAGATTATTGCCGATTTACATAAACAGTTTCCTGCTGTTAAAGGATTAAAATTCAGGAGAAATTATGGAAAGTCTGCAGCATTAAATGAAGGTTTTTCAGTAGCACAGGGTGATGTTGTTATTACCATGGATGCCGACATGCAGGATAGCCCCGATGAAATTCCTGAATTGTATAAAATGATTGCCGTTGATGGATTAGATTTAGTTAGTGGTTGGAAGAAAAGACGACACGACCCTATTTCTAAAACTATTCCTTCTAAATTTTTTAACTGGACAACATCTCAAATTACCGGAATAAAATTGCACGATTTTAATTGCGGATTAAAAGCCTATAAAAAAGATTTAGTGAAAAGTATTGAAGTGTATGGCGAAATGCATCGCTATATTCCTCAAATAGCTAAAACTGCCGGATTTTATAAAATAGGCGAAAAAGTTGTTGAGCACCGCGCACGTAAATACGGCCAATCCAAATTCGGATGGGAGCGATTTATGAAAGGGTTTTTAGATTTAACCTCCATCATGTTTGTTTCCAAGTTTGGCAAAAAACCAATGCACCTTTTTGGAACCATGGGATTTTTATCATTCTTTATTGGAGGTGTCATCACCATTTGGCTGATAGTGGAAAAATTACTTAAAATGAATTCCGGTGAAAAATATCGCCAAATAACTGATCAGCCTTTGTTTTATATTGCGTTAGTAGCAATTATCGTTGGGGTGCAATTATTTGTTGCCGGATTTTTAGGAGAATTAATTTCGCGGAATTCACCTGATAGAAATACCTACCAGGTAGACCAACAGATTGGGATATCATGAAAATAGTTTTGCTCGGAACGGTTTGGCCATACAGAGGCGGTTTGGCTTCTTTCAACGAGCGTTTGTTAAAAGAATTTCAAGACCAGGGGCATGAAGTTTTGGCGGTAACATTTACCGTGCAATATCCCGGATTTTTGTTTCCCGGCAAAACACAATATTCTACTTCACCTGCACCGGAATATTTACCCATACAACGTAAAGTAAATTCAATAAACCCACTAAGCTGGTTTAAGGTTGGGCGCGAATTAAAAAAAATGGCTCCGGATATTATTATCATTAAATATTGGATGCCGTTTATGGCTCCCGCATTCGGGACAATTGCAAAAATTGCAAAAAAGAATAAGCTTACTAAGGTTGTTTGTATTGCCGATAATATTATTCCGCATGAGCCTAAATTTTATGACAAATCATTCACGCGTTATTTTGTTAATCAGTGCGACAGATTTGTAGTGATGAGTGCAAGTGTGCTCAAAGATTTATTGCAATTCAACAGAAATAAATTACGTGCAACAAATCCGCATCCTTTGTTTGACAATTTCGGAACAAAATTATCCAAAGCTGATGCATGCCAATATTTGAAACTGGATGTTTCGAAAAATTATATTTTGTTTTTCGGATTTATTCGCGACTATAAAGGCCTCGATTTAATGTTACAGGCAATGGCTTTGATAAAAAGTGATGTTGAACTAATTATAGCCGGTGAATATTATACTGATGAAAAACCTTATCAGCAACTCATAACATCAAATCAACTCCAGTCTCGTGTTCACCAGTTCAATCATTTTATTGCAGATGAGGAAGTGAAATACTTTTTTAGTGTTGCCGACATGGTGGTGCAACCCTATAAACATGCTACACAAAGTGGTGTAACACAAATTGCTTATCATTTTGAAGTGCCCATGGTGGTAACTAATGTTGGTGGTTTACCCGAAATGGTACCGCATAATCATGTTGGTTATGTTACAGCACCTACAGCTGCTGATATTGCCAATGCTATAGATTTATTCTACACTGATAATCGTTCAGCAGAATTTACCACCAACCTGCAGGAAGAAAAAAAACGATTTGGCTGGGATAGAATGGTGGAAACCATTTTAGCTTTAGTAGCCCGTTAATTTGTTTTTGATTTATTAAACATACGGTGCATCAGAAAATACAAAGGCAATCCACCTAAAAATATTATAAACCCATATAAGGAAGATTTCGGGTCGGCTACAATTGTATTGTAGGTTACAAATAGCAGGGTTGCCATAAAAACAAATGGTATGATGGGATACCCCTTCATTTTGAAACCATCGTAATTAGCATTCGATTTTTTTCTTAAAATAAAAATGGCAGCGGCGGCGCTTGCCAGACTAATACTGTCGATAAACAAAACATAATTGACAATATTTTCAAAATCGCCAAGCAAAAAAACGGACAATAACATTACACCAATAAAAAAAGTTAACCCGAATTGTTGTACTTGCGTTTTTGGATTTACGGATAAAAATACCGGTGGTAAAATTTTATCTTCTGCCATTGCATAATATACTCTTGGATTGCTCATTACCGAAGTATTTAAAAAACCCAATACCGATGTAAATAATACAATGGAAATTATAGTAGCACCTATTGGTCCGAAAATTATTTCTGCTAAAGTACTGGCAATTAAAGGTGAGGTTTTCATGGTTTCGAAACCAATTACCTGCACATAGGTAAAATTGAGTAAGAGGTATAAAAAAATTACAATTCCCATTCCTGAGAATATGGCCTTGGGAATATTAGTCCTGGCATTTTCAACATCGGCGCCAAAATTTACTGTTTGCTGATAACCACCATAGGTGAAAAATATAGAGATTAATGCAACACCAAATGCACTAATGAAATTAATATCGTTGTGGTTGTTTGTTATGGAGCTGCTTTCCGGAGCATGTTTACCGAAAATGGCAAAACAGAAAGCCGTTATCATCACAATTTTTAAAATTGATAAAAAGTTTTGTGTACGTGCACCCATTTTTATGCCCGCAAAATTGATGGCAAACAAAAATAAAATAATACTAATAGCAATAATTTTTTCAATGATATCTGTTTGCGCTGAATTGGAAAATAACACAGGCGTAATATACTCCGCACCAATTATAGCAACTCCTGCGCTGCTACCGGCGTTAATAATAACCTGACTCCAGTTTAACATAAATGCATAAGCAGGATGATAGGCGTAAGAAAATATTTTATAATAGCCTCCTGCGGCCGGTAATCGTGAACCAATTTCTGCAAAAGTTAATGCACCACAAATAGATACCAACCCTCCAAAAATCCAAGCCGCATAAAATATCCATTCGCTTCCTGCTTTTTCGGCAACAACTGCAGGTGTTCTGAAAATACCTACACCTATTACCAGGCTCACCACTATCATGGTCAGGTCGAATTGTTTGAGTTTGGGCTGAATGGACATGAATTAATTTAAAGGTGAAATTTAATTATTTATACACTTCCAATTTGCTTATCGGCACAATCATATCTTTAGCAGGAAATCCATTTTGCCGAACAATAATATGCGTATCGTCGCGAGTGCCTAAAATCATTACCCAATACATTTTATCAAAATACATAATGGCTCCCGGATGAATATCAGCAAGTTGTGCCGGATGTTTTTGAATAAATACTTCATCATAATCGAACGCGTCGCTGCCGTTGTATTCATTGTATTTGATAATTACATAATCAGTATGTTCTTTAACATCTTGCGTGAGCACACCCTTATAAGGTTCAAAGTCGCCGAACCGTTGAATAATTACCGAATCACCTTGTTTGAGTGTGTCGATATTAATCCATGGCGCAGGATAAATATTTTTTCCCGAGAGCCACACAAGTTTGCTTAATCTTCCTTCTCCAATACGAATTTCATAAGCATCTATTATGATACCTTGAATAACACTAAATGAACTATGATATCTTTTATAATCTGTGGCATTCACCCATTCTGTTAAATTCGACCTGCCAACTTTTGTGCCTATTAAATAAGCGGTATCAGCCTTGTCTAAAACTCTGCCGTCAATATAAAATTCGCCGCTATCATTCACAACAGCAACCCTGTCGTAAATATTTTTTTCAAAGTCCGGAGCATTTGGAGTTGCTTCCAGGGTTGTTAAATAAATAACAGGATCGGTGTCCCTATGACTATTGGTGTTTATATCGCAGGAACTGCAAACAATACTTGCTAAACATGACAGAATAATAGTGTATCTCATACCGGTGTGTAAACAAATATACCATTTACTTACAAAACTAGGGACACAAAAAAAGGAGCCTCAACGAGACTCCTTTTTTGTATTTAGCTTTTTGTTATAGGTGATATTACATATGACTGATAATTTCATCACCAAACTCACTACATTTTAACATGGTAGCGCCTTCCATTAATCGGTGGAAGTCGTAAGTAACACGTTTTGCAGCTATTGATTTTTCTATACCTTTAATGATAAGGTCATTTGCTTCCTGCCATCCTAAATATTCAAACATCATACAACCACTTAAAATAACTGAACCCGGATTTACTTTATCCTGATTAGCATATTTAGGTGCTGTACCATGAGTTGCTTCAAATATCGCATGTCCGCTTACATAATTAATATTAGCACCCGGAGCAATACCTATACCTCCCACCTGAGCAGCTAACGCATCGCTTAAATAATCGCCATTGAGGTTTAATGTTGCAATAACATCAAATTCATCAGGACGAGTTAATACTTGTTGCAAAGTGATATCGGCAATAGAATCTTTAATTACGATACCTG
>Ga0075156_10001915_pt1 | contig 11454 bp, 9 predicted proteins | sample JI81AbrownDNA_FD_70966 | JGI IMG/M metagenome (GOLD analysis project Ga0075156, IMG submission 70966) | Wastewater effluent complex algal communities from Wisconsin, to seasonally profile nutrient transformation and Carbon sequestration -... | ecosystem: Engineered > WWTP > Effluent > Algae...
TGGGCCAGAATGTACAACGTGATGGCGCCTTGGCCTCGGCCGATCTGCGAGCCACCCAACACAGCATGGCTACCGCCGACGGTGGTCGCAAGATCAAGTATCAACAGTACTACCAAGGCGTACGGGTATGGGGCGAAGCCGCACCCGTGGCCCACTTCGCCAAGCAAGGCAATGGTCTGGTCTCCAGCACACCGACGTTCAGCACCGGTGTCGTGGTCGATGGCATCGCCGCCGACCTGCCTTCGGCCCAGCCGCGCATGAGCAAGAACGATATCCAGAAACTGGTGCGCATGCTGGCCGCCCGCCAAGGTCTGATGGCCAACCGCGCCGAACTGGAACAGGCCGAGCTGCTGGTGCGCCTGGATGAAAAGAGCCGCGCCCAGTTGGTCTACATCGCCTCGCTGCATATCCCCGGCGATGAGCCCACCAGCCCCACCTTCATGCTGGATGCCAATACCGGCGCCGTGCTGATGAGCTGGGACAGCCTGGCCCACCGCGACGCGCACGGCCCCGGCGGCAATGAGAAGGTCGGCAAGTATATGTATGGCAAGGACTACAAGGCCCTCGACATCACGCAAGACTGCCGCTTCGATAGCGAGAACGTCACCACCATCGACCTGAAGAACGGCACGGCCAGCATCACAACCCCCTACCAGATGGCCAGCTGCCCGGCCACCGGCACCCCGGTGAATGACTACCGCACCATCAACGGCGCCTACTCGCCGGTCAATGATGGCCATTACTTTGGCAACGTCATCTTCAATATGTACCGCGACTGGTACAACACCCGTCCGCTGACCCAGAAGCTGAAGGTGCGCGTGCACTACGGCAATGGCTATGAAAATGCCTTCTGGAACGGCGACAGCATGACCTTCGGTGACGGCGCCACCCGCTTCCACCCGCTGGTCTCGCTGGGCGTGATGGCCCACGAAGTAAGCCATGGCGTGACCACCCAGAGCTCCGGCCTGATCTACCGTGGCATGTCGGGCGGCATGAACGAAGCCTTCTCCGATATCGCAGCCATGGTGTCCGAGCAATACATGTACGGCAAGCCAACCTGGCTGATCGGCGGCGAGATCGTCAAGGGTGGCGCCGACAAGGCACTGCGCTACATGGCCGAGCCGGAGAAGGATGGCAAGTCCATCGGCCACGCCAGCAAGTTCACCGACAAGCTCAACGTGCACTACAGCAGCGGCGTGTACAACAAGGCCTTCTACACCCTGGCCACCACCAGCGGCTGGGATGCCCGCAAGGCATTCGACATCTTCCTGGGCGCCAACCGCCTGTACTGGAAGGCCAACAGCACCTTCAACGAAGGCGCTTGTGGCGTGATCTCGGCGACCCGCGACAAGGGTTACAACATCAATGACGTTATCTCGGCCTTCGACAAGGTTGGCGTGCGTTGCGCCAGCGTGCCGCCGCAGCCGGGTAACACCGCCACTGCCATCGCCAACGGCGCCACCGTGAGCAACCTGCAGGCCAATGCCGCCGGCCAGCTGATGTACGTGGTGGATGTACCGGCCAATGCCAGCTTCCTGACCGTGCGTCTGGGCAATGGCAGCGGCAACGCCAACCTCTATGTCAAGCAGGGTGCCCTGGCTTCGACCAGCAGTTTCGACGCGTCCTCGACCGGCGCCAGCAATGCCGAAACCGTGCTGATCAAGTCGCCCCGTGCCGGCAAGGCCTACCTGCTGATCGACGCCAAGGCCGCTGTGTCTGGCTTGTCGCTCTACGCCTACGCCCGTTGATATCGCGCCGTATCCAAGGAATAACAGATGAAGAAACCGCAACTGGCCCTGTTGGCCACCGCCATCGCGATGATGGGCAGCACTGTCTGGGCCGATGTCGGCACCACCCCTGAGCTGGACACCCCGCGCCGCATCGAAACCGCCACCGCCAAGATCCGTGGCACCGACCAGAACATGACCTATATGGTCATCGATGGCCGTGCCATGCTGGGCGACATCATGCTGGGCATGCACAAGGACGTGCAGGCCAACGGCATCAACCTGCCCAAGCTGGACCTGCCCAAGGCTCCTGGCGACAAGCTGGACTCCGGCCGCGTCGTGGCCAAGGACAACCATTACAAGTCCGCCACCAGCTGGACCAACAACACCATGCCGTACACGTTCGATCCCTCGCTGAGCAAAGCGAAGCGGGATGCGATTGCCGTCGGCATGAAGCTGATCAGCGACAACACCAATATCCGCTTCGTTCCGCGCAGCACCGAAACCAACTATGTCAAGTTCGTCTCTGACGGCGGCTGCTGGTCCTATGTCGGCATGCTGGGCAAGGAACAACCCATCTCCATCGGTGATGGCTGTGAGCGTAGCGGTACCGTCGCCCACGAAATCATGCACGCCCTGGGCTGGATGCACGAGCAGATGCGTCCTGACCGCGACAACTACGTGCGTGTCGTGGAAGAAAACATCCAGGACGGCATGGCCAGCCAGTTCACCAAGCTGCGCGCCGACCAGGTCAACCCGGCTGGCGGCTACGATATCGACTCGGTGATGCACTACCCGAACTGGGCCTTCTCCAAGAACGGCAAGCCCACCATCGTGCCGCTGGACCCCAAGGTCGACCCCAGCCGCATGGGCCAGCGCAACCAGTTGAGCGCAGCCGATATCACCGCCATCAACAAGTTCTACCCTGCGGTGAACGGCAATGTGCCGCTGACCATGACCACCAGCACCAGCTCGGTCAGCTTCATGCAGGACAAGAGCGGCCAGTTCAGCCTGACCCTGGCCGGCAGCGATGCCGACCTGAAGTCGCTGCGCTTTGATATCCGCAGCGACAACAGCGCCGTGGTCGCCCCGGCAGGTGTGGTCGTGCAAGCCGGTACCGGCACCCAGCGCACCGTGACCATCACCCCGGTGGCCAAGGCTTCGGGCGTGGCCACCATCACCCTGCGCGCCATTGCGGCCTCGGGCAAGGAAGTCACTGCCAGCGTCAAGGTCACGGTTGCCAAGGACACCACCGGCGGCGGTGGCGGCGGTACCAGCACGGCCAAGCCGTATGACCGCGCAGCCAAGTACACCACCGGCAACCAGGTGAGCTTCGGCGGCAAGACCTACAGCATGACCGTGATGATAGACGGCAAGGTTTCCACCACCTATTGGATCTGGGGCAGCTACTGCGAACCGGTCCGTTGCAGCCCGCAGACCCCGTTCGTCTACAGCAACTGGCTGAAGGTGTACTGGACTGAAGTCGGCGGCGGTGATGGCGGCGGCGGCACCACGCCCAAGCATGCCTGTGAAACCGTGCTGGACGTCAAGCGCCAGTACCAGATCACCAGCAGCAGCCAGCGCAAGTCGCTGGTACCGGCCGGTGATGTGCAGAACGCCCCGATGATGCTGTGGCCCGATGCCGGCCAGCAACGCTGGAAGCTCACCCGCAACGCCGAGGGTTACTACGTGATCGCCAGCGCCGCCTCTGGCCTGGCCCTGGATGTCGCCAACGGCGCCACCCTGGCCGGTAGCGAAGTGATCGTCTGGCCGGTGCATGGCGGTGCCAACCAGCAGTTCTGCCCCCGCGCCAGCGGTAGCGGCTACCAGCTGGTGTCGCGCGGTGCCAACCTGCCGCTGGCTGCTGCCAGCGAGAACGACGGCACGGCAGTGAAGCTGTCCAGCGGCGCTGCCACCTGGTTGCTGTCGCCACTGTAAGGTGCAAGTGGGCGCGCTGCATGGCAGCGCGCCTGCCGCAAGCCGGTGCAGCCCTGCCTGATGGCGGGGCAACAAGACCAGTACCGGGGTCGGCGCCGGCCCCGGTACCCTATACTGTCCGACAGGCAGCACCCCCCTATTTCCCCTGGGAGTATCCTGGGCCGCCGTGGCGGCCCTTTTTTACCCCCAAACAGGGCGCTTCCGGAAACCTCGGTTTCTCCGCTGTGGTCTGACCACACAACTGCGGTTTCCGGAAATGCTCACAAGGAGCGCAACATGTCTCACGCACTGCATCTGCTCATGGCCGGTAGCCTGCTGTTGGCTGCCGGTTGCCAACAGCCCATGGCAGCCACCACCCCGCTGCTGATACAAAGCAACAGCAGCAGCAGCAGCTGGCAATGCCCTGCCAACCAAAGCTGCGATGGCACGCCGGACTACCGGGCACTGCTGGTCAATGTCGGCAAGCAGGAGGTCTACCTGTCCTTCGGCCCTGAGCTGAAAGCACCCTACACCCCGGCACAGCTGGCCCAGCATTTCCGTTTTGGTGATATTTACCATCCCACCGCCAAGGGCATGATTGCCATACACCTGGAAAACAGCGAGCGCGGTGAAGGCCGTATCGAGTTCATCACGGCTGCCGATGGCCGCCTCAAGGCCCAGGTCACGGCCCAGCGCTATCGCCTGCAGAACCAGGGCAAGCCCGGCCCAGACTGCCGTACCGACGATATCAAGGGCTATTGCCTGGAAGAAAAGCGCATTGAGGCGCCGCTGACCTTGCAACTGGATCTGGCCCTGCCCTGATGCCCGCTGTATCACCATGCCGTCTGTCGTGTAGATGCGTTGCCAAGCCATCGGTTGGGTAAGGATTACCACAGTCGAATGCAATGTTAGTATTTGCTTAATGCGCAACGCATACACGGATGGCATAATCTCTTATTAATCATAGGTTTTTGCTGCCATGCCTCTTTTCCGCTCAAGCCGGGGCTTTACCCTGCTCGAACTGCTGATCGCCCTCGTCATCATCGGCCTGCTGGTCGGCGTGGTCGGCCCCAATCTGTTCAAGAACCTGGGCAAGTCCGAAATCACCACGGCCCGCTCGCAGATAGACGCCATCAGCAAGGCGGTAGAAGCCTACCGGCTTGATAACGGCCACTTCCCCCGCAACGAGCAAGGCCTGGCCGCGCTGACCCAGCCCCCGTCGGGCGTCAGCACCTGGCGCGGCCCCTACCTGAAGAAAGCCGCCCCGCCCGACCCCTGGGGCAACGCCTATCAGTACCGGATACCCGGCAGCAACGGCCGCGAGTTCGAAGTACTATCATTAGGCCGTGATGGTCGCCCTGGTGGCGCCGCCGAAGACGCGGATCTGAGCAATTGAAATGAGCCGGTCGTACCTGGTCAGCGCGCTCGATAGCGAGCGGCGCGTCGTCAGCCTTCGCCTTGAAGCAGCCTCGGATACCGAGGCTCGGGCGCAGCTGAGCGCACGCGGCTTGACACCGCTGACCCTGCGTCCGGCCGGCTTTGGCGCCAGTAAAGGCGCCGCCAAGGTCAAGTTCGACCTGCTGCTGTTTGCCCAGGAACTGGCTGCCCTGTTGTCTGCCGGCCTGGGGCTGAGCGAAGCCATCGCCACCCTGGCCGAAAAAGAGACCCGCCCCGGCACCCAGCAGATACTGGTTGAAGTGCGCGATGCCCTGCACCAGGGCCAGTCGCTGTCGGCTGCCCTGGCCGCCAAGCCGGCCCTGTTCCCTGAGCTGCTGGTGGCCAGCGTGCGTGCCAGCGAGACCACGGGCGACCTGGACCGCGCCCTGGGCCGCTATATCGCCTATCAACAGCAGATAGACGCGCTACGCAAGCGCCTGATCAGTGCCGCCACCTACCCTGCCATGCTGCTGTTCGCGGGCGGTGGTGTATGCCTGTTCCTGGTCGGCTACCTGGTGCCCAAGTTCTCCCAGATCTACGACGGCATGCAGGGTGAGCTGCCACTGATGTCGCGCCTGCTGCTGGGGTTTGGCGGCTTCCTGGCCGAGCACCGTGCCATGGCGGCCGGCGTGCTGTTTGCCACCATCGCCGGCAGCGTCGCCCTGCTCATGCAACCAGCCAGCCGCGCCAAGCTGGCCGACCTGGCCTGGCGCAGCCCAGGCCTGGGTGCCCGCCTGCGGCTGTTCCAACTGGCCCGCTTCTATCGCGCCACCGGCATGCTGCTGCAAGGCGGCATACCGTTGGTCACCGCCTTCGAGCGGGTAACCGACCTACTCCACCCGGCCCTGCGGCCGCCGCTGCGCCAGGCCATACAGGCGTTGCGTCAGGGCCAGCCGCTGGCCGAGACGCTGTCGCGCGCCGGCCTGACCACGGCCATTGCCCTGCGGCTCTTGCAGGTAGGTGAGCGCACCGGCCAGCTGGGCGAGATGCTGGAACGTACTGCCGCCTTCCATGATGAAGAGCTGAGCCGCTTTGTCGATACCGCCGCCAAGCTGGTGGAACCCATACTGATGCTATTGATGGGCGGCTTTATCGGCATGATCGTGCTGCTGATGTACCTGCCCATCTTCGACCTGGCGGGAGGCATGCAGTAATGGCCACGCCCAACACCCTGGAACGCAAGCTCAGCGCCGAACAGCTGGCCCGCGCCCGCGTCGAGGCAGAGACCGGCGGCCTGCACCTGCTGACAGCCCTGGCCGCGCAATCGCAGTCCAGCAAGGAGGCCGTGCTGGCTGCCTTGTCGTCGACCTTGCGGATTCCGCTGGTGCCCACCCAGAAGCTGGCCGACCTCAGCCCCGACTTCACCCGCCTGCCCTTCAGCGAAGCCTCGGCCCGGCTATGCCTGCCCATCAAGCACAAGGACCGCACCATCGCCATCGTGGCCGACCCGTTGCAGGCCGGCCTGCTGCACTGGCTGGAACACAAGCTGGACGGCGCTTATCAATTGGCCCTGTGCGATGACGAGGCCCTGCGCGAGCGCCTGGGCGCCCTGGAGGAAGGTCGCCGTGCCATCGATGGCCTGTTGCCGCAAACCGAGGGCAAGAAGCGGGGCGAGGTGGTGGAAGTCATTACCCTGGCCACCATCGCCGAGGAATCCAGCGCCGCCGTCAGGCTGGTCAACTCCACCCTCTACGATGCGCTCAAGAGCGGCGCCAGCGACATCCATATCGAGAGCGAGCCTGACGGGCTGTGCGTCAAATACCGCATCGATGGCGTGCTGCACGCCGCCAGCCGGGTCAATGGCCAGGAGCTGGCCGAACAGGCCATCTCGCGTATCAAGATCATCAGCGAACTCGACATTGCCGAGCGCCGGGTACCCCAGGATGGCCGCTTCAAAGCCTTTATCCTGGAGCGGGAAGTGGATTTCCGCGTCTCCATCATGCCCAGCATGCACGGCGAGGACGCGGTCTTGCGGGTGCTGGACAAGCAGGCCGTCACCCAGCAGATCAACGGCCTCAGCCTGGCCAGCCTGGGGCTGGATGCCGCCACCTGCAGCACCATACTGAGCCTGGCCCGCGAGCCCTACGGCATGCTGCTGGTCACCGGCCCGACCGGTTCGGGTAAGACCACCACCCTGTATGCCGCACTGGCCGAGGTGAACAGCAGCGAGGAAAAACTCATCACCATCGAAGACCCAGTGGAATACCAGCTGCCCGGCGTTCTGCAGATACCGGTGAACGAAAAGAAGGGCCTGACCTTTGCCCGTGGCCTGCGCTCCATCCTGCGGCACGATCCTGACCGCATCATGGTGGGCGAAATACGCGACCCGGAGACCGCCCAGATCGCCGTGCAGGCGGCGCTGACCGGCCACCTGGTGCTCTCCACCGTGCACGCCAACAGCGTGTTCGACGTGATCAGCCGCTTCCTGCACATGGAAGTCGACCCCTACAGCCTGGTCTCCGCCCTCAACGGCGTGCTGGGCCAACGCCTGGTGCGGCGTATCTGCAGCCACTGCAGCGTGCCCTATCGGCCGCCATCGGACCTGCTGATCGCGTCTGGCATCCAGGCATCCTGGCTGCCCCGCTTCCAGTTCCGTATCGGCCGTGGGTGCCCGGCATGCCGGCAGTCTGGCTATCAGGGCCGGATTGCCATTGCCGAAGTGCTGCAGCTGAACGATACCCTGCGCGAGCTGATATTGAGCCGCGCCCCCATGAGCGAGATCAAGGCCGCCGCCCGCAAGGCTGGCAGCCGCCCCTTGCGTCAGATCGCCCTGGCCGCCGTGGCCCAGGGCGCGACCACTTTGCAGGAAATCAACCGTGTTACCTTCGTTCGCTGAACTGCGCCCCGATAGGGTGGTGCTGTTCCTCGGCGCCGATTCCCTGCTTGCCGTCGAGCAACATGGCTGGCAACGCCGTCGCGCGGCCGAGCTGCGCCTGCCCCTGCGGCTGCAGGACGGCCTGCCGCAACTTGACCTGCTGGCCCAGTGGTTGGGCGAGCGCCGTGCCCGCCGGCTGGAAGTCCGGCTGTCCAGCGCCTGGGTGCGCTTCGCCATCCTGCCCTGGCAGACTGCCCTGAGCGACGAAACCGTCGCACAGGCCATGGCCCAGGCCTTGTTTGCCGAACAGTACGGCGCCGCCAGCGCCGGCTGGGAAGTCACCCTGTCGCCGTTCAAGCCCGGCAGCGCCCGGGTTGCCAGTGCGCTGGACGGCCGCTGGCTGGCCGCCCTGCGTGAGCTGGCAGAGCAGCAACGCTACCGCTTGGTCTCCATGCAGCCGGTGCTGGTCTCGCTGTTCAACCGGCTGGCCGACAAGCTGCCGCAGGATGCCCTGCTGGCCGTGGTGGAACCACGCCGGCTGGCGTTGCTGCAACTGCAGCGTGGCCAATGGGCCAGCCTTTACAACCGGGTGCTGCCCGAGCCCTGGGAGCGCCGTCTGCCCAGCCTGATTACCCAGGCCAGCGCCACCCTGGACGCGCTCAACAGCCCCGTCTACATTGCCGCCCCGCTGTTCCAGCGACCAGATCTGGGCAGGCTGTCCGCCACCTGGCTGCGGCTGCCGGCACAACGCGGCTATGATCCGCGCAGGGACCCCGAATGGGCCCTGTGCACAGGTGTTTGAATGGCACGCATGCAATTGGATTTCGTGGCGACGCGTCGCCATTTCAGTGTTTTCGGTCTGCTGCTGCTCACCGCGGGTTTGGCCTGTCTGCTGCTGGCCAGCTGGCGCATGAGCCAGACCCAGCAGGTGCAACAGCAGCTGGAAGGCCAGCTATGGCAGTTGCAGGCCCCGCCCGCCAGCCCCGAAACCGATACCGAGGCCACCGCCCTGGTCGCGGCCGACCGCCTGGCACGGCAGTTCCGCCGGCCCTGGACCATGCTGTTCCAGCGGCTGGAGCAGATCAATGTACCCGGCGTGCGCCTGGGTCAGATCTTGCCGCAGGCCGGCGACAAGGCGTCGGTGCAATTGGGTGGTGAAGCCAGCGATGCCGAATCGCTGTATGAATACCTGCGCGCCCTGCGCCGCCAGGGCGGAGTAACCGACGTCTACCTGCTGCAACAGCACTGGGATGCCGAGAGCGAGGCGCTGCGCTTTGTGGTGCAGGCGCGCTGGGATGCCGGCCAGGAACCGGTGGGGGCGCCATGATAGTCTGGCTACGTTATATCTGGATGCTGCTGGGCACCTCGGGCCGCTTGGGCGTGTGGCTGCTGCTGGGCGCCGCCGTATTCTGGCTGGTGCAGGTGCAGCCTGCCGCCACCCAGTTGACCGAGACCCAGGCCAAGCTGCGCCAGGCGCAGCAGACGCAGACACAGTCCGCGCCGGCCAAGCCTCGCCGCATCAACGACTTTTATGCCCGCTTCCCGCCGCTGGAGCAGCTACCCGACCAATTGGCGGCGCTGGATGTGGCCGCCGAGGCAGCGGACCTGGCCATCAATGAGTCGTACTACCAGTTGCAGACCGTCAATGGCCTGGCGCTGCGGCGCTATCAGGTGAACCTGCCGCTGGATGGCGACTACCCCTCGCTGCGGCTGTTCCTCAACCGTGCGCTGGGCGATGCGCCCAATGCGGTACTCGATGAAGTACGATTCGAGCGCGACCCCAAGAGCGATGTGGTGACCGCTCAGCTCAAGCTCAGCTACTACTATCGCGAAGCCACACCGACAGGCGCGGATGTGCCGCTGCCAGCCAGCGTACCCGCCGTGGCCGGCGCGGCAACACCTGTCGCAGTGCCAGCACCGGCGCCGGCACCAGCTACGGCACCTGCACCTGCCGCAACCACTGCATCTGTACCGGCAGCGGCGACACCACCCGCCGCCCCCCTGCCACCACCTGCGGGAGCCCGGCTATGAGCCTGAACCGCAAGCAGGCCATGGGCCTGGCCCTGGTGGTCGTGGTTGGACTGTCCGTCTGGTCTACCAGGCTGGGCGGCGACGAAGACGACCTGACGCCAGCAGGGCCGACCGTCAGCATCAGCGACCCGAATGTCGCCTCGTCCACCCCCACTCTGCCGCCCGACGCCACCACCGCGCCCGCCACCGGCGAAAGCTGGCAAAGCGCCATGCAGCGTGACACCGGTTCGCTGCAAGCTGTGGTGGCCGATCCCTTTGGCTCCAGCAAGCCCAAGGCCACGCCCCCGGCCGAAGCTGCCGTGACCGAACCGGCCGCTGTCGTCGCCCCCCCGCCGCCACCGCCGCCCCTGGCACCGCCCTATCGCTACCTGGGCAAGCTGGAGAAGGGCGGCAAGCTGGATATCTATCTCGATAATCAGGGCAGCCCCCTGATTGCCCGCCCTGGCGATACCCTGCCCGGTGGCTGGCGGCTGGACAGCCTGACCGGCGGCCAGCTTGTTTTCACCCATCTCGCCACCAGCGAACAACACACTGTGGGCCTTACGCCATGAATCTGATACGCCCTGGCCTGACCGGCCTGATGTTGCTGACCCTGGTAGCCTGTGCCAGCCAGCCCCAGCAACGCTTCGACCAAGCCCGCCAGATGCTGGGCGAGAACCGCAGCGAAGAAGCCCTGCTGGCGCTGGAAGAGCTGGTGAAACAGGAGCCTGGCAACCAGGAATTCCGCCGCTACTGGCTGCGCCAGCGCGATGCCATCGTCGAGCGCACCCTGCGTGAGGCCGAATCCCTGCGTATCAACCAGCGCTACAGCGAGGCCCTGGCACGGATAGAAACCGTGCTGCGGATACAGCCGGGCAACCCGCGCGCAGCCGATATGCGGCTGGCGCTGGACCGCGAGCTGGCGCATAACACCCTGGTGGAGCAGGCCATTGCGGCCCAGCAGGCTGGCCAGCCCATCCAGGCCCGCGCCCTGCTCAAGCAGGTGCTGGCCGAATCGCCCCGCCACCTGGGCGCCCGCAAGCGCCTGGCCGAGCTGGACAAGGCACGCAACAAGGCCGAGATGGCGCCGATATCGGCCAACTCGCCGCTGCGCGCCCCAGTCACCATGGAATTCCGCAACGCGCCGCTGCAAAGCATCTTCGACATGCTGAGCCAGAGTACCGGCGTCAATTTCGTATTCGACCGCGATCTCAAACTGGATGGCCAGGCCACCATCCTGGCCCGCGACACCCCGCTGGATGAAACCCTCAATGTGCTGCTGACCAGCCAGCAACTGGCCAAGCGGGTGCTGAACGACCGCACCGTGCTGATCTACCCAGCCACGCCCAATCGCCAAAAAGACCTGGAAGGCCTCAACGTCAAGACCTTCTACCTCAACAATATCGAGGCCAAAGCGGCTGCCGCGCTGATCAAGACCATCGTCAAGACCCGCGACATCTACACCGACGACAAGCTCAACCTGCTGGTGATGCGCGACACCCCCGAAGCCATAGGCGTGGCCGAGAAGCTGGTGGCCGCCCATGACCT
>Ga0075156_10001916_pt1 | contig 11447 bp, 5 predicted proteins | sample JI81AbrownDNA_FD_70966 | JGI IMG/M metagenome (GOLD analysis project Ga0075156, IMG submission 70966) | Wastewater effluent complex algal communities from Wisconsin, to seasonally profile nutrient transformation and Carbon sequestration -... | ecosystem: Engineered > WWTP > Effluent > Algae...
TGCATAGGTCAACACTGTATTGACTTGCAATTAGTTCTCTTGGGATTTCAATAACATCATTCACAACTGGAGCTGGGCTTTGACAGATAGTCTGGCCCTTTAAGGATGCTATATCAGGTCCACATACTTTCTCAGTGAGATCAATGTCTGCTGTTGTAACAGGACAGTTTGGCTTGTGCAACTTGATGGTCTGTAAAGAAACTCTTGTTGACTTCCAGCATATGTACCATTATGGTACCAGTCTTGTATTTTGGTTTGTAGCAATATAGACCCTCTGTACTCCTTCAAAATTTGATGATATCATTTTTTGGTATGCATGTTGAAGGCTGATTCCACTGCAGAATTGTAAGTGATGTGACATTTATCTTCCATTTTGTCAAAACTAAAAATTGTTTGCCATGTTTTAATATCAAACCATACTTTGCCAAAGTTAAGAACCTTGGCTTTGAAGCTTGTTGGTTTATTACCTGCATTAGTCTGCAGAATCATAGTTTGCATATATTTCCTCTTCATGCATTAAATTTTCCAACAGGAAGATGGGAAGATGGGAATATTCTGGAAAAGTAAAACAACAGTATTTCATATGAGACTCAGATAAAGTATACAAGATTAAACAAAAATGATCAAATCATTGGAAAATTAGCTTATAGTAGAATAATGATATAGTGCTCCACGTACTAGCTGATAATTTCTAAATTTATTGGAATGAGATTTTATTTTAGTTTACGGCTACCGGTAAATTATTCGTACATTATCAACAAAAGTAACTCCCTCAGGGTGCAACGGCACAACTTCTGATCATGTTAAAGGTGACGTAGGTTCTCGATACCCAAATTATTTATCTGCAAGCATAGTGGGTCCTTATTGCACTACAAATTGTGCTATGTGAGCTGGGGGCATGAACTGTTGTGTAGCACGTGGTGTTATACCTTGACCTTATGGAAATTATAAATTCGATCGCTTCTTGTTGTCTTCAAGAGAATATGACCTCGTGTTACTTGCCATTGATAAAGAAAAAATTTAAAATCTGCTGGCAAGAAATAGTACAAATATGAATGAGAGCATACAATTAGCAAGGGTGTTACATAACATGGATAAAGAAAGAATTTAAAAATCTCCTGGCAAGAAATAGTGCAAATACGAATGACATAGTACAATTAGCGAGCATGTTGACACACAATGCATCCTCCACTAATATTTATGAATTGTCTATAATCAGAAAGAGTGTTGTAATAGAGGATGTACATTATCTGGATAACATCTTATAGGGCGGCGCGAACAAATATCTTGGTTCATTAATTGAACTTAAACTCGTTATTTGTCGTGTGACTAATAGAAATCAAAAATTACTTTTTTCTTGTAATCACAAGATCTGTTAACCTTACCAGTGCATCTCTTGACTCCGACTGTGGCAATCGTAACAGAGCACTGATTGCCCTCTAAGTGATAAATAATTGGAAGATGATTCAGCAACATGATAAATTTAGACTTGATACAAATTTGTTTACATACCTGAGCATGAAATCTGGCCAAATTACGAGCTTTGTCCATGGCTGTTTTGCTTTTGTACAGATATTCAAGAGCCATTTGCTTGTCTCCATCTTTTTTGAATCGTCTCATAATTAGTGGCTTTAGAGCAGGATACTCCTGAGCAGCATATAGAATAGGAGCAGTGCTTAGACCTAAATCCATGTCTGCGAGTGCAGGCTTTCCCAGTACATTGGCAGCTGCAGTGAAGTCAAGAATATCGTCTTGAATCTGATAAGCCAGACCCAAGTGAAATCCGAACTCCTCACAAGCAGTCGCGACGTTACTGCCATATGCATGCCCTCCTAGTAAAGCAGTTGAACGGCATGCATAACAAATCAAACTAGCTGTTTTGTAATAACTCTTCTTCAGGTAACTTCTCATTTCTAGTAAACTCTCTGGAGGTGCTTTTAGTTGCATAATTTCTCCAGCGACTAAACTCTCCAAGGCTGTTGCCATTATCTGTACGACGGCAGTGTTTTCTAGTCTAGCCAACAAAACTGAGGCACGCGCTAACAAGTAGTCTCCAGCCAAGACTGCTACTTTGTTGGAGTAAAGTTTATGCACGGCCTCTCCGCCCCGCCTGGTGTCTGCCTCATCTAGTACATCATCATGAATAAGCGATGCAACGTGAATCATTTCAACAATTTGCCCAAGCTGGGCTTGACGTCTCCATACATCTGAACCTTGATGATTTGAAACAGTCACAACACCGCCTTCAACCTTAACTCTCGATGCACCACTAAATTCCCAACTTAATGTATCTTCAATGTCCATTCCAGGCCCTTCTGGTGTTGCTGCTGCACACGCTTTGGCTACAAGCTGAACAATTGTTGGTCTGAATCTTTTACCGTGTCTTTTTTCAAAAAAATGTTTAGCCGCCATACTCAAAATTGGTTGATCCGAAGATACAAGTTCGGAAATGGAATCGCTAAATGGCTTGAGTTCTTTTTCAACCAACTTAAAAGGGTCTGGCAAATCTTCTATTATTTGTTTGGTCTTTTTTCCTGAGGTCCCTTCATATTCTAACCTGAAACCGTTGAGAGTATCAGAAAGCCCAACCTTCAGTATATGTTCATCTCGACGAGCATTTCCTCCAAGTTTGGGAGGTTCTTCCCCGCCTTCTGAATCATCAAGCAATTGGAATAGTTCGTAGCTAGGGATGAGTTTCATGGTAGTATTACTGTGACTGAGTGCTTCAGACTCAGCTGAAACCACAACAGGACTACCAGCAGAACCTGACGTCGAAGTAACACTCTGTTTCATTGCAGTAACACCAGTTGTTGTCGTGGAAATATCTTGCTTAATTGTTCCAACCATTTGCGGTATGTTGATTTGTAAGTTCATATTTGGTGATTTGTAAATCGATCCTAGCGGTGATTTATGAACGAAAGCCGCTCCCTCCCTTATTGACATGAGGGCCATGGCAGCAAGCGACAAAAAAAAATTTTGCCTTCCATTGCAATGTTGTTGCGTCATCATAAAGCTTCTTTAATACAAGACGCAAGGTAACTCTATTAGAGTCAAAGGAAAACAACCGAACTCAGCTTCATAAATCCCCATTGGTTGTCAAGATAGATTGTTATAAATAATAGCACGTACCAGAATTTCGATTCGAATTAGAACACTCGAAGGGGATTGATTAGTATGGTTCCTTCACTAAACACAAATATCCAAGCTTGTTTAAAATAATCAAACCTGTTAACCAACCGAACAGAAGTATTTAGACATGAAGCCTACGAAGCGACCGATGACGGATTGATGTAAACTCTCGAGGGTAGTCACCACAATGGAATTTGTAGATGGCCACGACCGAAACGAAGTTACTGTTACGATAACTACGCTAAGTACCTAAAAAGGAGTACAACCAAACCGCTCTAGGGCTCAAATTCTTTGTCAATATAGATGTAGTATCCGTAGGTAAAAGGCGTTCAAGGTCAAGTATTACTACTCTCTATAACTGTTTAATCCGAAAACAAAACTCACTCTAAATCTCTCTGTAAAAGGTTGACAAGTCTTAATCTATGTCTGCGTGAACCAGTCAGCGCAACAATTGGAAATGCAACACGTACGCGTTCTTCAGGGAATGTCGCTGTATGAAGCAGTGAATTCGACCAAATTTAGTTATCGTACAATTTTGATACAACTTCGCTAGAAAAAATTTCTGGGTGGCACCCACAGATAAAAAAAAATTTCAACACAACATTTACATTTACAAAACGGCACATGTAGTTGCGTGTGTACTTCAAAAGTAATTGAGAACTTGGTGTAGGAACCAAAATGGCCGTGAGTATTCCACGTACATTCTTAATGCCTTAATAGGGAAATTTCTTAAATCTCAAAAATTGTTTGTTTAGCGTACTAAAGTTTAAAGGAGAACGTTGCATTGGCCGGCGGATCGACTTTTTTCCCCGTTTTTCATATCAAAAAAGTTCAACAGAGATTAAACTGAGAGACGTAAGTTGTAAACAGATCTTGGAAGCAAATGGAGCTGAATTTTGATGACCGTGTAACATATCACCTTATGTCCAGGTACATATCCAACAATACGAAAAGTAATGGTGCAATAGATAAGCATAACCAGTGGAGAAACGACAAGCAGAAAGAAAGTAGCCAGGAAACAACTGCTGGCTGGGATATACAAGTTGAATGGATATTTGGAAACATTTTCATGGCTACCATTAAAAACTTTAGATTCAATTGTAATTGAACTGGCAAAATGTATGAAGAAACAAATTGGAATCCGAACCTGCATTTTACTGTTGGGTAGAGGATAACTTGAAGAATTGGCAACATTCAATAAATGAATTGGCAAACAATAAAATGGAGATCAAAATACCATCTGATACAAAAGAGGCTTAGATTTTAGATGCAAGGTTGGAGAGTCAATTTTGTTGGGCTTGAGTTGGTACCATATTCAACAAAAACTTCTGTTGGATGCAAATAAATTAAATCCGTGTGATTACTTATTTCAATCTAGCATGACTGCGCTAGATGATTTTACAAGATACTGAAATACTTTATGAATACCATCTATTGATTAGGCTGATAATGAGAGGTCAAAAAGATATTCGAGACAACTCTAAGAAAACTACGTGTAACGTTGGTACCTCTGCAATTTCTATGACGCAGCATGTAACCCAGTACCGGAATAAATGCCCTCTGGAATTCCACAAAATGTAATTCGGAACTCAAAAAGAAATAACACTTTTACTATCGATGCTTTCACATTTGATATTCATGGCATCAAACATCAAATGATTGCATCTGAATGCGTAAAAAATGACAAAAGTGAACACACAGACATTATTCTAAAGACAAAGCGCAACCCTAATAAGAGTCTCGTGACGTACGTATGGGAGTGTTAGGTTTTACTGTCCTTCTGCCTACCTTTAGAGTTAATCAGTTTTGTTTTTCCTTGAGGTTTCTTGTTGCTTTCATGCAATTTTTTTATAATGTTCTCGCAATTCGGAGCGTTCTTTGCAGTGTTGCCTGCTTATCCGATAAACATATCATCAGACGATATTAGGGAGACATGTAACAAAGTATGTTACAGCAAAAAAACTCTAGACCGTTTGGTTTATCATGTTCAAAATGGAGATGATGCCACTACGATTACAGAATGCGTTTGCGTCTCGTTTGAATGGTTGATGGATCGTGTAGTTTTACTGAATCACCCACAGCTATCTACTCCGTTGGAATATCTCGAACTAAGCGCAAAATTAGTAATTCAGGTTTTGGATGATGAGGAAAAGCAAGTATTCAATACCAAATGTTACGGTGATTTGACCGCGGTAGCAAATGCAGAATGCGAAAGGTTAGCTCAAATACTTATTGACGAGCATGCGTATGTTGTGGGAAATGCCGAACTGCTTTTGGTCCTTCAAGAAACCCCCATACCACTCCTGGATGCGAAGCTGCCTATCACATCGATTTCCTGCCTCGAAAATGGGCATGAGAAGTTCAAGAAGTTTGGACTGGTTGTATTAGAGGAAGACCATGGTGCTGTTATATCAGAAGAAATTCTAATCTCACTGAAAGAAGCGACAGCAGAGCAGTTCAACAATCTGTATAAAGCTATGTTGATGAAACAACAGCTCGCCCACGTACAGGGGAAAAAGCAGCGATCCCATTTTAAGGAAATAATGCAACGTGATTTATATCGTTTTGATTTCAAGCTGCAAAACAATGAGATCATGCAAGATTTGGGACAGCGTGGACCATGGCTACCTTTGGTGCAACAAATCTTGGGTGGTGCAAATAACACAGTGTTGGTTAAGGTCGGGTGCGTTCTTTCACTTCCTGGAACTGGTACACAGTATTGGCATTCCGATGGCGTACATGTAGGAGTGTCGGCTTCATTTGAAATTCCCACCTCATCTGCTGCACCTTGTCATGCTCTTTGTGTGTTTTTACCATTGATTGATCTGACGGAACAAACCGGGTACACAGAGTTTTGGGCTGGCTCTCAAGTCTTTGCTAAGCTTCTTCAAAAACAGGGCGAGCTCTCCTTGCCGGGAGGCACTCGTGGAATCATCACCCGTGGGAAAGTTATGCTATATGATTTTCGTGTCATTCATCGGGGGATGCCCAATACATCTATGGAATCACGCCCTATATGCTACTTCTTGTATGCTCGGGAAGGGTTCGAAAATGTGGAAGAGCAAAACTTTGAGACAGAATCTGTATTCGATCAAGACTAGATCATGTAATTACTCTATTCTTTGACTAAGAAACCTGCAAACTATACAGGGCCAATTTCTTAATGCTATACCTCACACCGATCTTCCTCATCAGAGTTACCGATGCTTGATGAATCTAAAGAATATCGTCCCTTTTGACTTCGTGAAATCTCTGAAGTTTCTGTGTCATTGGGATTGGTTACGTTCGGTAACACCATGAACGCATGATCGAAGCAAATGTGGGGGGGAACTGGTGACGAGGGAATGCAATCCACATCCGTTAAAGCTGCATATCCGGGAGGAGCAGGAGGAATCATTTGCGAGGTCTCTAACTTGCTTGATTGCAACGAAGTTCCGACATCCCTGCTTATACTTTCAAGGCCGCTGTCTGTTCGTACCATACGATCGGGTGAAGCCGACTTTTCAAGCATTTGTGCAGTTACCAAAGGCCCAACTTTGCTAGGTGTCAGTGTTAATTCATCAACCTCGTTATCGCTCTCTAATTTACGCTTATTATGGATACTGTAGAGCGCAATTGCCATTGACACAATTCCAAGACCGACGAAGCCCATGATCACACCAGTATTGCTTAAGCTTGAACCTTCAACTTGCTCCGAATCGCTCTTGGAGTTCAGCGCTGAAGTCTGAAAGTTCCTTCCTTCTTCAATCTTCTTTTGAATGACTTGACTGGGTCTTTCTGCAGGTAATTGGTGTAGACCAATGACGCTTGACGGGTATTTTAGTTCATTCCCCTGTAGAATCTCCTTTACAACACATTGAATATATTCTATGGTTTGGTCCTTGGCAGTATCGCTAACTTCATCTATTATGACAGTAACTGACGCCTCCACCGTATAACAAGTGTCGGCTCCAGCATATGGCTCACAGTTGGCTTCGGAAGAAATAGAAAAGCGTTAGGTCTCAAAATCTTAAAATCATTTATTGGGAACAACTCACAATTCGGATGCAGCCGGTCAGGTGGGTACGCGTCAATTGAAAGAATGTTTAAATCGGAAGCGCTTTTGCATTTTCCTTCAGGAATTATTTCAGTATATGCGTCTGCCGCTAAATTTCGCCTTTGTCTATTCATTGAACGCACTCCTTGGGCACGTTGGGCAAGACGTCTCGAAAATTCGATCTGGGAAAGAATTCGTCGTTTTGTACTGTCACAGCCCAAGATTTTTTTTACTAAAGCATCAAATATTTCCATTTCCAGCTCAGCAATAATGCTGAAAGAGATATCACCTGTGCCTACAATGTCAACAGTATAATCGAATGGGACGTTGATTTTATTGGTCGTTCCTCCAGATGCTTGAGAAAGAGCTGCAGAAGTATCACAAACAACCATGCTGGAAACTTCTCCTTTTTCATTAGGTTTAGAAGTGATCCCGATTTCGATTATAGGATCGTTTATGATGGTATTTGCTGGCTCGACGTATGATGGTACTGTTTCTGAAAAAGAAGTAGAATTTGGGTCATCTCGAATGCCCTGAACGTCATCCCTCTGCTTCGCCGAGGGATATTCAATTACTGACGAGGAGTTACCATTCTCTTTGTAGTGCTTTTGCGAAGTGTTATTCATAATAAGTGAGTTAACAGAGAGAGTCGATGGCATTACAACGTCCTGGATCATAACATCTTCAATCGTTGTGTCCATAGTAGCGTTCGAAGAGTTTTTGTTTTGACTGCTGTCTTGAACACCTAATATTTTAGGTGACGACGGTACATCCTCGTTTTCTTTACTGTCCTCCTTCGATAGTCCATATATATTAGCATCTTTCATTATCACACTTGATAATTCTGATGTTGATACCAAACTAGTCCCATTATTAGTCCACGAACTCGTACCATTTGAGGATGGTTGTGCGCCTTCTGGTTTGTTGGGCAACCCTACAATTGGTAGAGGCTGTGCGTTATGATTAATAGCGTCCAGGGTGTGGTGAGAACTATTAGTACTGTTTTCACCGGGAATCAGTGTTGTAAAAGTAACTTCGAGAGGGGCGCCTAGTTCTTGATCGTCCTGCGTGAATTTGATTGTTCCCCTAGGTAGAGGGATAGGGGCGTGAACCCTTACTCCGTTGTAAGGAGTTGTTTCCTTCGATTTGATTGCGTGTTTGTTTTTTTTCTTTCGTGAACGAGAATCCCGAAATGGCAGATGGCCCAGTAGGCTTGTCTCGTCACCGTTGGAATAAGACATAGAATAAGATAATGAAATAGATGCTTCTTGCCATTCCGTAGGAAATAACTCGCGCTCTACCTCTTCTGGATGTTCGAAAAAAAGTGCAATTTTCGATGCCGTGTTGCGCGCTTTTCTTTTCTCGAGGCTCTCATCTTCCGCCAACATGAGTATTGTACTGTTGTTTGACATATTTAGCTTACCTCCCGAGCCGATATTCTCATAAATACTCAAAGTGATTAAGTTGTTCGCCTTCATTTGTCTTGAGCTTGTCTGAATTCCGCTTACTTTTCCATGATCGGCTGCTATTTCTGATGAATGATGGTCTGTTACGCTCATTATAGATGATGGGCCGGTTGCTTCTGCCGCCTTTTTCAAGTTGATACTCAATCCATCGAGATGGCGTTCATTCAATGTGCGTCCGAACTCCATGTTCATTTGTGGATTCATCCCATAGGAAACTGGAGCAGAAGCCATTGCTATTACAGCTGCTATGGTCTTCATCGTGCTAGAAACTGTTATGGCAGACAGAGTAATTTAAGAATGTTTATTGGATTGACTTGTGAATCTGTCGTGGAAAGTATTAAACTTGATCTTTTTGACAATTGTGTTGATAAATTTTGTGAAGTTTTATCCATCTCGCTTGAAATTACTCAGTTTTTTTAAATCACTCGGAATTGACCTTCCAGGTCGTGCAAATTCTAATGGTGTGTGTGTTTTATCAGGACTTTCAACCTCAAGACTCAGAAGTTCATTCCTGGAGGCTCTGGGATATATTTGACTAACCCAGGCACTGCTTTAGAGCTGTAGAGTTACACTTTTCCGAGTCCTATGTTTATTCGGGACTAAATCAGAAACACCTTTTTAAAATCTAAATCATGTAAGTGTACACAGTAACACTAAACCGAAGTACTTACATACATATACTTAAATGCAATCGTCCAAAATACCGTAGGAGAGTATGTTGAGCGAAATCTCGTGATAGTAGGTATACTTAGCCGAGTTTAAGGTTCTGGGAGCGCAGCCCCCCATTTTTTCTAGCCGTTGCGTTTCATACTTAATGACGATATAATCTACTGTACCAACTCGGCAACAATTCACATGTCGAGTGCTGGCGCCGAAAAGTTACAGTCCCTCGTATTTTTGAGACTTTCATTCTGTATGCTCTCACGTTCAAACAGGACCCCTCTTTAACCAACACATGAAGAAAAATGCGAGGGAAAATCGCACGTAACGCGGATTGCGAGTCGGTTAAATAACACATGATTATTATTTGGTGATATATTTGGCGAAACACAAGTGATTGTTATGCTTGAATATAGCAAACTCTTTCGATCAACGATGGAAATGCTCTTTTTTGCCTATACCGGTATGTGGTCTTGTTTACTGATAGGATCTCTTTTACATGCATTTGCTCTGTGGGTTCAGGTTTCATCTCATTTAATGCTATCAAACAACTTCTCGATAGATACTCATAAGTCTCAACGTGAATTATTTAGGAGCTTATTAATTTGAATAACCCATGAAGTACGACCAGCTTCTTAAACAAGACTTTTGTTCTATGTTTGTACAGATGCTCTCGTGATCTTGCGCCTTTTGTTATAGTTCCATTCATGTGGTTTGCTATTGTTCTAATATTGATTATAAACTTTTTATGAAATTGTTGTGCAGAGTATCTTAATCTGCAACTCTCCTATGCATGTTTGTTATGTATCGAAACAATCGATTGGTTCAAATATCCGCTGATTGATTATATAATTATGCGCAAAAAGAACAGAATCAACAAGAATCATATGCTAGCTATATGAGTATTTATTTTATGAAAAATATGGATCCAATTCCGACTTACTCATACTCAGTTTAGGGGATTGAACAATTAATTTGTCCCATGTGGATCTGATTCTCATGGTAGCTCAAATTTCGAACTTTTGGAATAGTAAATCAGACAGTGCTGATATTTTATTAAACAATGATTATGCGCCGCGGAATTGACCTTGAGGTAGTTGGCTAGACTCCATGCTCTTAAAATAAATTGAAAACAAGGTTATGAACATGTACATGAAGGAAGTAAATTTATTTTATTCTTTGACAGTACTTTCACATAATTTAGTTTGTTTGTCGTTGTTAAGAGCAGTGGTTGCCATTTTTCAGAAAACAATAAGTTGATTATCTTCATTGATGATGGAACACAAGGAGCATTGGGAATGACGCTAGTAAAGAAATAGCTGTGCACGAAAAATCGCCGCGGTATTTTTATACATTTATGCGTAAGTTGTGAATGAAGAATTAACACAGCTTAAATAAAAAAAAGTAAGCACGAAAATCTTGCAATAAATGCAGTTCTTCTGGTGAAATGTTGATGTGCCAAATCTGACAAAAAGGCAAATTTCACTTGTGTTGCCACCAGCTTATGTATTTTCTCATCTACGATTTATTGTCATTCCTTAATAATATTCGTACCAGGTTTTCTTGAAGAACACTCACTTCAGTATTAGTGCTGTTTTGGTTGTGAACTTAAGTACAAAGTTTAATACTTCCTACATGAAAAACTTTCTCATTTTATATTTTTATATTTTATTAAAGAAGTAACTTTTATGATTGTTAGTTTACCGATTGGGTTGAGCTGATTTAACGATGTTGCAACTAAAGCAGAGAGCAAGTTTTACATAAAATACCTTAGAATATGTACGATTAGTGAGAGCAAATTCAATCTTATTGGATGGCCAGTAACTCAAGTGGAGTAGACAATGTATGGAGACAGGTGAATTGGAGTGATGTAATCGCCAGACAACGAAATTAGTATCCAAGTTTTGATGAGTTAATATTGAGTGAGGGTATTTAAACTCACGTTTTACATGCACACTAGATGACACATCATAAGTGAGATTGCTTTGTTTAGGCGTGATTGATATTTTTAGGTGAGATTGGTATATTTAGGTCATATTCTTAGCAAGCCACACCATAGTATTTAAGAAGAGGCTTGGCTCATGCTTTCGGGTGGAAGTCCGCTCTATTCCAAATCAACTAGCATCGTATTTAAAATTTAAATTCTGTCGAATTAT
>Ga0075156_10001917_pt1 | contig 11443 bp, 10 predicted proteins | sample JI81AbrownDNA_FD_70966 | JGI IMG/M metagenome (GOLD analysis project Ga0075156, IMG submission 70966) | Wastewater effluent complex algal communities from Wisconsin, to seasonally profile nutrient transformation and Carbon sequestration -... | ecosystem: Engineered > WWTP > Effluent > Algae...
CCATTCGATTAAAAATATGAAACCCCGAAAGCATCCTTGCCTTCGGGGTTTCTCCTCTACACTTCCATGTGTACGTAGATTATCGTCCTGTGATTATCTTTATCGTCCTGTGATTAATTGTAGGAATGCCTGCGGACTCTGATTCGCTTGCGACAGTGTTGTGATGGATGTCTGCTGTAGGAATTGAGCTTTGACGAGTTCGAGCTGCTCAAGCGCGACATCTGTATCTTCAATTCGAGAGATGGCGGCATTATAATTGGTAATCTGTGACTTAAGTGCTTCTTCCTGGGATGAAAGCCGATTGGTAATCCCCCCAAGATATGCAGCCACTTTATTGACATTATTAAGCGCGGTCGATAAACTTGATAAGGTAGCGCCGATATTGGCAGTACTGAAAACCCCGAGATTGGATGTCGTCACCGAATTCAAATCATTAAGATCCAATCCCGATACTCCCGCAAAGCTGCCATTACCGGTGACGGCTACCAGGAAACTACCATTGGTAATGTCGAAGTTACTTGCGCTTACATTGGTCGTAAGGTCAAGCGCGAGGGTCAGAAGTGTATTTGCGGCATTAAATCCAATGACAAAGTCACCCGAAAAATTCCCGTCAATCAATTGCCGTCCGCCGAAAACGGTTGAGTCAACAATCGTCTGAATCTGCTGAGCAAATCGATACGCGTTCTTGGCAAGTGCGACTTTTTCGTCACTTCCCAACGCACCGGATGAAGCAGCACCAGCCGCATCTTTAATCTTCGTAAGGAGTTCGTTGATATTGTCAAAACTGTCCTGTGCGATATTTGTCACGTTAATCGCGTCACCTGCAGCGCGGAGAGCAGCTTTCAACGCGCCATTGCGTGCGAGCAACGACCGTGAGGTGATATAGCCGGCGACGTCGTCAGCAGCGGAATTGATACGCTTCCCGGTCGAGAGACGGAGCTGACGAAGCGCGATATTGGTACTTGCCGATTGAAGGGCATTATAAGCGTTTTCAGATGGAGTATTGGTGCGAATCCTTGCCGCACCGGAAACTGCTGATGGCATGAGTTTCTCCTGTGTTTATCAGTAATATGTCTGGAATCTGTGTCGTGTTTTCTATGGTAGAAAGTACAACCATTATGCCAATGGACATTTATTGGAGAATAGATGGGGAAAAGGGACTGTTTTGGCCGGAGGTTTTCGACAATTGACAGGTCAAAATGAGCTTTGCAGAAGGAGTGCTGCGGAAGAAAATATAGTTGTAATGTGCTTCTGATGATAGAAGTTACAGAAAAAAATGTGCTGCTGGTGCTCGTAAATTTTACATAGAAAACCCCAAAAATCCACATAGAATTTTTGGGGTTTTACCAAGTGAGAATATTAACTTTACCACCAATTATGTGGCCGATAATCGCCATTTTTGACTATTTCCGGGTCATAATTGCATGAATTCTGGCTTGATTTTCGGCTGAATTCCAGTCTGACTCCACGTGCGGAATTGCAAGTAGCTGATCGATTAAAAAATCCTGCTGTTTGCCTCGGGTAAGTGCATCATGATACGGAATATGGCTGAAGGTCACCATCGAATATAGCGGGGTAAAGTGTTCTGAATACTGCTCCTGAAGGAGACGTTCAATTTTCTTTCGGCGAAGGAATTCAACATCGGCGACTTTATCCCGCATCTCAATAAAGTTGTCAAGTGCAAGCTGCGCAATCGCGTCTGAATTGGGTTTTCGCAGCATTTCAAATTCTTTGAACGCGCTTTCCCAATCATTTTCATCGAATTTATCAAGGCATTCACTCAGGACGGTGCAATCTTCGAAACCGCAATTCATACCCTGACCAAAAAATGGAACAATCGCGTGGGCTGCATCGCCAATCAGGAGCACTTTGTCTTTGTGTGACCATGGAAAGCAGCGCACTGTGACGAGCGACGATACGGGATTATGCAGAAAATCGGTGATGTAATTCGGCATCAGTGGTATCACATCGGGGAAATATTCTTCAAAAAATGCTTTAATCTCGTTCTCGGTCTTGACAGAAGCAAACGAAGGATTTCCCTCATACGGAAAGAAGAGTGTGCAGGTAAAAGTACCGTCTAAATTAGGTAACCCAATGAGCATGAATTGCTTGCGAGGCCAGATGTGAAGGGAATTTTTATCGAGAAGAAATTCTCCGTTCGGTCCGGCGGGGATAGTCAGCTCTTTGTAGCCATGCTCGATATAGGTCTGTGAAAAATTAAACCGATCGGTCTTTTGCATTTTTTCGCGTACGGCAGAGTATGCGCCGTCTGCACCGATGATGCAGTCTGCTTCGACAAAGCTGCGCTTGTTGGTAAGAGTATCCTGCATGACGAGTGTGGCTGTGTCGAGCTCGACATCGAGGCATCGTTGATTAAAGCTGATGGTAAGATTCGGTAATTCTTCGGCACAATTCATCAACGCCATATTGATACCTCCGCGGGACACGGAATTAATTGCCTGATGCTCGAGTCCGTACGGCTGAAATGTCTGCTCACCGGACGTCGACTGCATCATCCGTCCACGCATCGGTATGGCTACTTTGAGAATGTCTTGATCAATTCCGGCTCCTTGTAAACCCCGTAACCCTCTGTCGGATAAGGCAAGATTGATTGATCTGCCTGCGCTGATTGCCTCGCGGCGCATATCGGGGCGGCGCTCAAGGATATGAACGGTATGTCCTTTCTTTGCTAAATACACACCAATGAGCGAACCCACAAGTCCAGCACCGGTAATAGTTATATTTTTCATAATACTTCTCGAATTGTAGAGTAAACCTTTCCTTGTAAAACCATCTTATTTTTCGCAGATTTTCGACTCAAATATATGGAGTGCGCGGGCTACGACCTGATCCATGTTGTAATATTTATAGTCGGCAAGGCGACCGCAGAAGGTCACCGTATCTGAAATTTTCTCGGCAGCGCGTGCGTATTTCGAATATAAGTCATTGTTAAATGCTTGAGGAATCGGATAATAGGGTTCATTTTCCCCAATAATAAACGGCTGCGGATACTCCACCATGCACGTGGTCTTGGAGCTGCGTTCAAATGTCAGATATTTCATCTCTGTGCGGCGGGTATAGTCGAAATTATTCGGGAAATTGACGGTGCCTGTCGGCTGATAATGTTCGTAATCATAGGTCTCATGTTCGAATTTTAAGCTTCGATACGGCAGTGGTCCATACGAATAATCAAAATATTCATCAATTGGTCCGGTGAAGATAAGCTTGTTGAATTGCGTGGTCTTGAGGATTGATTTATAATCTGTATTGAGGGCAATGTCGATATTGGGATTATTGCCGACCATATTTTGAAACATTTCACTATACCCGTCGCGCGGCATCGACTGGAAGCTATCCTGAAAATACCGGTCATCGTGGCTGACCAGCACCGGTACGCGAGCTGTGACGGCAGCATCGAGGTCTTCCGGCTCGAGGTCCCATTGCTTGAGGGTATAATTCAGGAAGATTTTCTGATAGATGAATTCGGCGAGCTCGATAATTTCAGGATTCGTGGAATTGCGTAATTGGAGAATAGGGATTTTTGAACCGTAGCCGAAGTTACTGAGGAGTAATTTCTCGTAATGGATTGCCTTTTCGTACCGGAATATCTGATGTAATGAGTTGAGATTAAAAGGCACAGGGATGTATTTACCGTCAACTAACGCCAGTACTTTATGTTCGTATTCATTCCATTTGGTAAAGCGGGAAAGATAATCAACGACTTTCTGCGAGTTGGTATGAAAAATATGCGGCCCGTATTTATGAATCAATATTCCATGTTCATTTTGATAATCATACGCATTGCCGCCGATATGATTACGTTTATCGATGAGCAAACATTTTTTGCCTAATTCGTTGGCAATTCTTTCAGCGAGGACACAGCCGGAGAACCCGGCGCCGACAATAAGATAATCGTACATGGTAATCAAATCAGATAGTAAGGGAACTCAAGCGATAACGCAGGAGTATAAATAATGAGCCGAGGATAAACACACCAAGTGCAGCACCTCCGGCGATCAAGCTTCTTTTGGGACGGGATTTTTTCGTAGCAGGGACGGCGGCATCGAGCACATACATGGTCGGTGCCTGCCGGAATTCATCCAAACGTGCCTGCTCGAGCATAGGGAGCAGGAATGCCTTAACTTTGGACATTGCTTCAAAGTCTGTGAACAGACGCAGATACGGTACACCGACATCCATAGCATCGGTCATGGCAAAATTTCCGCCGAATCCGGCTTCGTGTTCTGCTTTATAGACTTGCGCTCGTAATTCTTCAAGATTCTGCTTCTGTAGTTTTGTAGATGGGTCATCTTCGCCATACGCATTTCGGTAGGTCTGTACTTGTATTTCCTGCTTAATGACGCCGGCTTTCATTTCGGCAAGCGCAGTGGTAAGGGCTTTTGCCTGATCGAGTGGGGAGAAGACTTGATTTTTCTTTGCAAATCTTTTGAGTGAGTCACCGATCCGTGTAAGGGTCGAATCGGCATTATTGAGACGTTGCTCCATATAGCGCCGATTGACGGATGCTTCCTGCCGTTGGAGGTTAAGGGCGATAGTATTGGCAATTTGAACGGAATAATTTGCCATATCGGCTGCTTTTTGAGGATCTTTTGAAGTACAGGTGATAGTATAATTACCATCCGGCATGTAGCTTATCTCCATGTTTTTTTTGAGCGATGCTCTCACTTCATCTCTCAGAGAGTCCGGGAGCTCATATTCTTTGGCAAGGTCGAAGCGATTAATGATTGAATCCTGAAATGAGCGTGACTGTAAAATTACGATATAGGAATATGCCTCACCTTTGCTGCCAAGCTTTCCGAGACCGAAGTCTTTGAGAGCGGAGGACATATTTCCGAGCATGGAGCTCATGCCGGATTGCGGGTTATTTGGTGGGACAAAATTGACGGTCGCGTCGTACCAATTCGGGAAAGTCATCGCGATACCGAGAGCAATACCACCGCTCAAAAGTGTCGTAACAAGTAAAAATATCTTGTGCTTGAGTAATAATGCGAGGAACTCAAGTCCCGAAAGCGGGCGCTGAGAGGCAGAAGAGTTATGCAGAGACTGATTAGAAGGAATTGCGGGTTGTTCCATAGAGAAAAGAGAGCGTTTTCGATTACTTTCAGCGGCAATTTACGAAAATTAGAGCAAAGAAGAGGAAGTTTGTTGGGGAATTGTCTTTACAATACAAAGGAATTGCCTGCCGTGCAGGCAATTCCTTTCAGTGTAGAGCAAGTGATTACTCAATATCGATATACAAATTGAGCCGAGACTTGTACCGGCGATGAGGTGTATATATACTGAGCATCAGCGCCGCCGGGGCTGTAGTTGGCTCGCGGATACGTATAGGAATTAAAACGTGTGAGCATGTCGAGGCGAATATTCGGGGCTAAATATATTCCGGCACCCACTCCGATAATACTTTGCACTTCGCCGGCAAGGGAGTTGATATACGATGCCGATACCGAAGAATATCCTGCCCGGAGAATCAGAGACGTGGCGGGGATTTCGACCTCTGTACCGATGCTGTAGCTCAGCGAACCGGTAAGCGACTTCAGTATTTGATTGTTTAATCTCAAAAGCGCGGGCTGCGCATCATCAAAATGAATCTGTGTCAAGTCATTATATTCGGCAGCCGCACTGAGCGTAATCCATTCATAATGATAGGAAAGAGAAGCCCCAAAGACAAAAGGAGTGATGATCTGATATGAATTTCTGCCGTTGTAGGATTCGTCGCCGTCAGGGTACTTAGGGGTGGCGGTTTCTCCATTATCAAACGCAGCAACAATCGATCGAGAAAACGTTTCATCAATTCGATAGAGAGTAGGAGTCCTGATCGTGATTCCAAGACGAAGAGAATTATCAAATCTTCCCTGTATGCCGATTGTAGCATTCACGCCCGAAACCTGCTGGTTGATATCGCTATTGAGGGTGAGTGATGTAAAGTCAACAGAGGTAAAATTAATCTTGTCGTTCACCATATACAGATTGCGCGTATCGGCTTCTTTGTATTCATTGGCATACGTATAAGAGCCCCATTTGCCGGATACATTAATACCGGCGGAGACGGATTTGGACAAGCTGATACCACCGCCCGCCGTGAATGAGTGCATACCGCCACGTTCGGTAATAAAGGCAGATTGCTGAACATTCCCCGTAATCGGACTATGCAATTTTCCATTACCTCCCAGAGTATCAGCAAGATACACCTGATATGCAAGGTTTTTTGCAAAATCATTTGTTTCGCTCATCAAGCTCTGTACTATGGATGATGTTGTGTTAAATGCACTAAATTCCATGGTATTGACAAAGCTTCCCTCATAATTGTATCCCAAGGCAATGGCAGCGATGCCGGTACCGGTCTTGAAGGGAAAGACAAATCCGCAATTGGTGGGAGATACCGAACTCGTACCGAGCTGGGAGGTTGTTTGCAGGAAGTTCGTCGAAGTGTTCATACGCATATACTCCAATCCCACCGAAAACTCATTCTTCGTCAGTAGTGAAAGACCTGCCGGATTGTAGTATAAGGCAGCATAATCATCGGCTATGCCGGAATAGGAGAGCCCCATCGCGCCTGCACGGGCGGTGATATAGCCGGTAGTAGTCGAGTAGCGAACAGCGTCGTCGATTGTTTGAGCTGAAGATGAACTGTAGCCAAGTGCCAGTAGTAATAATACGATGGTTAGTTTCATGGTTTCCTCGTGCCTCTTGGTGAAGTAGTCGTTGGGGTAGAAGGTGCGGCACTCGGAGTAGCGCTCCGAGGAGCAGGAGAGGCAGACTGTGAGGGCGCAGAGGAGCGTTCCTGACGAGGTGCAGATGTGCCGGAAGATGACGGCTTAGGATCTGATTTTGGAGTCGGAGCAGCTTCTTTGGTTGTACGTTCATTGCGTACGGGCGTAGAAGTTGTGCCGGATTTGGGAGTTTCCGTTGGTGTTGATACTTCATTTCGTCGGAGGGGATGTTGATTCCCGGATGATGGAGTGGCGGAGGTCGAAGCTCCGCGGACATTCCGTACTGCAGGGGTGGAGGTGCTGCTTTCCGGAGTCGTGGTTGTAGATTTTGAGGGAGTCCCATCAGAGGTGCGTCCGCGTTCATTGCGAACAGACGGCGTACCCGAGGTGGGAGTCGGTGTAGCGACCGTGCCACGGATACCGCCGGATGCAGGAGGGACTTCACCTCGGGTCGGACCCCACGACCGCACGGAATTCGGCTTCTGGGTAGGATTACTATAGGTATAAATCGGATAATGCTGCCATGGTCGCCAGAAGGGACGATTCCAGCCGTAATAGCGAGGTCTGTAGTAGGAAAAATTACCACCATACCAAGGATGAAAGTCATAATAGGGAGAATACCAATCGCAATACGAATTCCAGCCCCAATACCAATTACGATACCGCATGACGACGACCGGACGTGAGTAGCAGCCACCCATCCAGCCGGAATAGCTGTCCCACCACGGTACAATGACCGGTACGTATTGCGGAGACGAGTATGGCTGATAGCCGGCAGTCGTGATGCGCTGCTGCGTGGCATCATCGATATAGTCTTCCTGAGGGTCATCATCGGTTGCCATGGGGTTGACCCAGTCATCTTTTGGGGCATCTGCAAGGGGAGTGGTAGTGTCTATGGGCGGGGCCGAACGTTTGGGTTTGCTCGAAGCGACGGGCTTATCTGTGTTTTCCGGGATGATCGGGCTGTTATTATAACCGAAATAATCTTCTTTCGTACCTTTTGGCGTAGCGCATCCATAGAGTACAAAAGCAGATAAAGCGAAGATTACTACCAGGGATTTCATACTGTTATTCCTTCTGGAGAATGTAAAAGAAAAATAAATCGTAGCTTGCAGATGTTCAAAATGAACGATTCATGGTTGGCAATGTTGCATGAATTTGAAATTAAAATAAATGAATGAAACCTCGGAAACTTTTGCTAAGTTGCGGCGTAGGCGATACACTTTCCAATTCAATTTATTTCTCCGTGAAGGCGTATGACATTTGATACTCAAAGTGGCGATGATAGGAAAAATAATACAGCCCTGTATTATAGCGCAGCACTGATAGCACTTGTGCTAAAATGCGTGTTGGACTCAGTGTTTCTTGCCTCAGAGCGCCTGCCGGTCTCCTTTGGTTTAATCAGCAGCTCAATGCTTGCTATATCATTTGTAGCAGGAATTCTCCTTGCTCGCCACGGGCAGATTTCCTCCAAAATTGTTCGTCATTCCTCTGCCAATGTCGGCAAAATCATCCTCGAAGGTCTCAGCAAAATTGTTCTTCAATTACTGATTTCATTCCTTGTAAGCGGTATTCTGTTGCTCCTTTTTGTCGATGAAAATAGTCCGAGCGGAGTGATCGAAGGCACGGCGATGAATTTCGTGGGTGCGATATTTTTGGTCATGGGAGTTGAAATATATTTGTTTATATACTACGCGCTTCATATCCGGCGGAATGAAAAAACCAAGAAATTCACCAAAATCCTCTCCGTCGGCACTATTATCCTGTATGCAGTGATGGCGCTGATACGTTCATCGTCCGAATCAGATAACCCATTGGCAGGCATAGGTGTTTTCTTTCTGTCGATTATCTTTATTCTGACCATCGGCCGCACTCCGTGGGTGGCATTACTCACCAAGAAAGAAAAAAAACGCCTTGCGTGGCTTTCGGCCGTCGGATTCTTTGCTTTTGCGTTTGTCGGGACACTCATTGCGTTCAATGAGTCGGAGGGACTGCATTACTCGCTGGAGTTTTTCTTGCCCGCATCGTCGGGATTAGTGGGAATTGCAATGCTTTTCGGCGCAATGTATGCTGCACGATTATGCGGTCCGGCGATAATGTCCTTGCCCACTGCATCGGCTGTTGACAGGAGAAATTCTGAAGTCTCCTCTCTTACGCATCTCAATCGAATCATAGCTGAAACTATTGATTTTGACACACTTATAGATAATCTTACCCAGCGGGCGATGGATGTATCCCGTGCCTCAGCCGCCTGGTGCGAATTATATTCTCCGTCCGGTGAACGCACAGTGGCATCGATGAAATTTATCAATAAAGAGCAGATAGAATGGCTTTTTAATTTCGGTTCTTTTGAAATACTCGTCCGGGAATGTACCGCTCCGTTGATGATTGAGTCATTTGATGAGCATAAAGAATTAGCCCCAATTGCCTCCTTCCCCAAGCCGATTGCCCGCTCGATGATTATCATTCCACTCTACGAAGGTCCTACAAAAATTGGCGCGTTAATTGTGCTCCAGTTACAGAATTTTGGGTTCGAAATCGATGATGTAAACGTGCTCTCGTCCTTCGGTGACAATATCTCGATAGCACTCCGCAACGCGCGTCTCATCCGTGAATCGATTAAAAACGAACGTATTCAGCATGAAATTCAAGTAGCGAGGCAGATTCAGACCAAGCTTTTACCGCAGAAAATTCCATCCGTATGTGGCTATGATATAGCCCCATTTTCATTGCCGGCCAATGAAGTCGGCGGTGATTATTATGATGTAATTACCTTGCAGGATGGAAGAGTAGCGGTATTTATGGGTGATGTATCCGGCAAAGGTGTGCCGGCAGCATTTTATATGGCAAAGCTCAAAGGAGTAGTGCTTGCTCTTGCACGGGAAGTAACCGGTGCGCGGGATTTTCTCTCGAAAATCAATTCAACAATGTACGGAAATATCGATCGACAGACCTATATAACGCTTTCGTGTGTGATACTTGAGCCAAATTCTCCTACCATATCGCTTGCAAGAGCAGGGCACATGCCATTTTTAGTGAAACAACACGGCGGCGTCTCCGTAGTCACGCCCCGCGGTCTCGGGATTGGACTCGCACCGGCGAAAATTTTCGACGCCAATCTTGAGGAGTTTTCACTCGAATTATCGGTCGGTGACTCCTGCTTTCTCTTTACCGACGGACTCTCGGAATTGCAAAATCCTCAAGCCCAGGACTTTGGTTACGAACCGATGCTCGATGTTCTCCGATCGCCTGCGTCTCATTCAGCACAGTCGATTATCAGTGAAGTAATGAAATCTGCCGACAGGCATGCACAGGGACATCCGCAGCACGACGATATGACTGCGCTTGCATTTATCTTCCGCGGTACTAAAAATATTCTGACCGAATAACTATCAATTCCGCACAATGAGCTACAATTCCACTAAAATTATTTAAATTACAAATAAACTATCCACGGCAACCAAAGGAATACATAATGAACGACCTGAAATTTACTATCGATCATCAAAGTGTCGGTGATGTAAAATTACTGAAACTCCAAGGGTATCTCGATGCTCATACTGCGCCGCATTTAGAGTCGGCACTCGGGAATTTAATTCAGGAAGGTAGTCACAAAATTGTCGTTAATTTCAAAGAATTAGACTACATTTCAAGTGCAGGATTGGGTGTGTTTATGGTCTATATCGAAGATGTACGGACGACCGGTGGAGATATCAAGCTCTCGGAGATGAAGCCCAAGGTGTTTACGGTATTTGACTTGCTTGGTTTTCCGATGCTCTTTGAAATTGTCGAACATGACCAAATTGCTCTCGCTAAATTCACCGCTTAATTTTCCTTGACCAACCCATACAAAACTATGGTAGCAACAATCAAACCCCAGACAAATCAAATCAGCGCACGTGGCAATACTGCTGATTTGGAGATTATTCGCGGCTTCGTTGAGCATCAGGCACATACTGCCGGCTTCGGCGAGACCGACGCCTATCAGATTGCCCTTGCTGTCGATGAAGCATGCTCCAATCTTATCCGCCACTCCTACAATAATGACGAATCCCGTGAATTCATGGTGACGATTGAAGTAGCGAATGAGCAAATGATTATCAAAATCATGGACAATGGCGAGCCGTTTAATCCGCTGTCGGTACCCGAACCGAATATGACGGAGTATTTTCAGAAGTTCAAGCATGGCGGTCTCGGTGTATTCCTGATGCGAAAAGTGATGACCGAAATTAATTACCAACCGGCGAAAAATTCGAAATCAATGAATATTCTCACCTTAACGAAGCATTTCATCTGAAGAATTTGGTCGGTTTTTCTCACAAAGACATTCGTCCGGCTTTCCTTTTGAAATATTATCCGTAATTTCGCTCTCAGAATGTGAGAATTTCTAACTTTCTCCCCCATACGGATTCAATGAAAGCTGTCTTATTTACGCTTGCCTTTACTGTCGGATTAGTCTTCGGTTTTTTTCCCTCTCTCCATAAGCCGCGCCCGCTGTATTGGCGCATAATGACTATCAGTATTCTGACCGTAATGGTGGTTCTTGCGCTCTTTCCGCATACCGGCGGTACATTCGCCGATGCAACGATTACGTACAGAATGGGCGTGCAACATGCTGTTCCCGTGAGAGTTACAGTACTTCCTGCTACCAAAGTCACCGACCCGCTTACCCGAGATATGACCATTCAAGCCAAGGATTTCTCCGGGCGTGA
>Ga0075156_10001918_pt1 | contig 11437 bp, 11 predicted proteins | sample JI81AbrownDNA_FD_70966 | JGI IMG/M metagenome (GOLD analysis project Ga0075156, IMG submission 70966) | Wastewater effluent complex algal communities from Wisconsin, to seasonally profile nutrient transformation and Carbon sequestration -... | ecosystem: Engineered > WWTP > Effluent > Algae...
CTTTAACCAAGGATGCAGACGAAGCCGATTCTTATGCTAATTTTATACGGTCAAGATCCAATACCTATGTGCGTAACAAGAAGTTGAGTTCACATTACCAGTTAGTATAAATTGAGCATAATTGAATACATAAAACAAAACAAATTGCCCGTTATTGGCGGAGTAATTGCTGTATTTGTTTTGCAAACAACCTATTTAAATCAGTTCATGGGTTTAAGCATGGGCTCACTTATTGGAATGGTTAGTGTTTTTGGAATTTTATTGGTGCTATTTACCTTGGTAACGGTTCAGGTATTAAACTATTATACACCGCAAAAGAACAAATATGCATTTGCTTTGATTGAATCACTGGTAATTGCATGCATTCACGTATTACTGGCACGTTATATTGTTATACATAATTTTGATTTTTCGGTTACACAAATTTATAATTTCTCGCTTTTATTGCCGCATCAACTCACCATGTCTTTCCTTATAATCGCTACCATTAGCATGTTTAGTTTACGCGGAAATAAACATGTGCAAAAAACACAGGTTGAAATACGTGAAATGAATGCTACCGAGATTTTGCGCGAAGCCGAGTTAAATAAATTGCAACAACAATTGCAACCGCATTTTTTATTCAATAGCCTTAATTCAATAAATGCATTGATCATTATAAGTCCCGATGAAGCACGCGAAATGATCCAAAAGCTTTCCGATTTTTTACGTACGACTCTAAAACGTGCCGATGAGCAATGGGTTGAATTCAAACACGAATTGGATTACCTGCAATTGTATTTGGATATTGAAAAGATTAGATTCGGTCACCGACTTGAAATCAAGACCATAGTTGATCCAAATACACTTGAACAAAAAATTCCGACCTTGCTTTTGCAACCCATTATTGAGAACGCTATTAAATTCGGCCTTTACGGTACAACGCAAAATGTGATCATTGAATTTAATGCAAAAGTTGAAAGCAATATGATGGTCATGACCATTCGCAATCCGTTTGACAATGAAATGTTGCCACAAAAGGGAACAGGCTTTGGTTTAACGGGTATTAAACGCAGGTTATATTTATTATATGCCCGTAACGATTTATTGGAAACGAATGCAAATGAAAATGTATTTACCACAATTTTAAAAACGCCTCTTAAGAATGATTAAAGTTATTTTAATAGACGATGAACCGCTTAGCCGCGAAATTATAAAAACGTATCTTTCAACGTATAACAATGTAACCATTGTTGCACAATGCAACGATGGGTTTGAAGGCGTTAAAGCTGTGGCAGAGCACAAACCTGATTTGGTATTTTTAGATATTCAAATGCCAAAAATTAACGGATTTGAAATGTTGGAATTGTTAGAGGAAGATCCTGCTATTATTTTCTGCACTGCCTTTGATGAATTTGCCATTAAAGCGTTTGAAAATAATGCCATCGATTATTTGTTAAAGCCGTTTTCGAAAGAAAGGTTTGAAAAGGCAATGTCCAAATTTCTGGATACTGTTGAAAAAGGAAATTCGGTTTCGTCAAAAAAATTATTAAACGAGAATTATACTGAAAACACCAAACAAAGCCGCATTGTTGTAAAAACAGGAACTAAAGTCAAAATTATTCCTGTACATGAAATTTTATATTTACAAAGTGATGATGATTTTGTGAAAATAGTTACGGCCGAAGGTTCTTTTTTGAAAAACAAGACCATGCAGTATTACGAAGACAATTTAGATGCAACGCAGTTCATTCGTGTGCACCGGTCATACATCATTCAATTAAACCAGGTCAATAAAATTGATCGGTATGGTAAAGAAAGCCATGTTGTATTATTACGAAATGGTACCGAAGTACCGGTAAGTAAAACCGGTTATACCAAGCTTAAACAATCGTTGGGACTATAAGCTGTTTTTTTTAATTGAACATGTGATTAAACCTTTTTATATTTATCCTGTCTATATTATTGAACAATTAAAACAAACGATATGAAAACGAAATTAATGTTAGCCCTTTTTGCCGGAGCACTATCTTTATCTGCTCAAGCTCAGACAAATAATACAACTGTTAAACAGGATGAAACGAAGAAAGCTGAGATTTCACCTGAACAAGCAGCCGAACGTCAAGCGAACAAAGCTGAAACCGAACTTGGCTTGACAGCCGATCAAAAGACAAAATTCCAGTCATTTAGTTTAACCCGCATTACAGCAGTAAGGCCATTGCGTGAAAAAATTAAGGCCGAAACCGATAAAGAAAAAAAGAGGGATTTGCATAAAGAGTTGAACGGACACTTTCAGGTATTTAATAAAAATGTAAACGAAATTTTGACTGCCGAGCAAAAAGTTAAATGGGAAGCCCACAAAAAAGAAGCGAAGGAAAAAAATAAAGCGCGCAAAGAAGCAAAAGTTCCTTTTGAAGATTAATAAAATTAATTGAGTTGAATTATTCAACCAAAATGAATGAATCCCGGTAATTATTTATCGGGATTTTTTTTGCCAAAGCCATAAATGAGTTGACCAAAAAAAGTTTTTGGAAATTTATCAATCCCTTCAAATCCCAGTTTTTCATCTCGGCCATCATGTGGGATATAAGCTGTACCAAAAATATAATCCCATATACTTAAGGTAAGACCAAAGTTTACCCCGTATTTTTTATCGGCCGGTAAATGTTCAGCATGATGCCATATGTGCATAGCAGGATTATTGAAAATATATTTTAATGGTCCTAGAGGAATGTTGAAGTTTGAGTGGTTGAAATGTCCAACGCATAAAGTAAAAATATGCACTATAAAAAAATCTTCCAACCCGAATCCGATCATGGCTAGGGGTATGTATTCAATGGACCTGTAAACAATATTTTCCATCCAGTGAAAACGCAAATGTGCTGCAAAGCCCATTTGTTCAACGCTGTGATGCACTTTGTGAAATTCCCATAAAAAATTTACGCGATGCAATAGGCGGTGTACCCACCATTGAATAAAATCACGCACAACCAGGAGAATTAATAACTGTGACCAACCCGGAAGATTTTCCACATGTATGGCAACAAGATTTGTAATTCCAAATAAGCCTAAAAAATCATTGAACGCATGAACGGCTACCATTGAAAGTGCGTTGTAAATTACCAGCGAAAACAGGAAAAAATTAAAGAACATGTAAAAAAAGTCGAGCCAAAAATCCAAACGGAATGAAGCTTGCTTTTTTCTCCATGGACTTATTAATTCAATTCCAAAAAATATTGCAGAGACACCAATAAGCCAATAAAAATAATTGTGAAATGATGGATGTGTGATTTCATACCACAAATACCCGGCATAACCTACATAACCATTCTCAATAATATTTACAACATCACTCATAAGCTCAAATATAAATCTTGTTTCAAAGGTATAAACAATTAATTCAGTTTCCGGTTCAGGTTTTTATGATGGTTGACACAATTATCCTTAATTAATGCAAAAAAAATCCCTCTTGTAGTTCATACAAGAGGGATTAGTAACTTTTATCTAAATAATTTTATGCTCCTTTCAAAACTGTTCTTGAAATAACAATGCGTTGCACCTCTGAAGTACCTTCATAAATCTGCGTAATCTTCGCATCGCGCATCAATCGCTCAACATGGTATTCTTTTACGAAACCATATCCGCCATGAATTTGAACAGCTTCTACAGTTGTTTTCATAGCAATACTTGAAGCAAATAATTTTGCCATTGAACCGGCAAGATCATAATTTTCATGCTTGTCTTTCAACCAGGCTGCCTTTAAACATAAATTACGTGCTGCTTCAATCTCAGTGGCCATATCGGCTAATTTAAATTGAATGGCTTGGTGCTCACTAATAGGTTTACCAAATGCTTGTCGTTCTTTTGAATAAGCTAACGCCAGTTCGTAGGCGCCCGCAGCTATTCCTAAAGCTTGTGAAGCAATTCCAATACGTCCACCCGACAAGGTTTTCATCGCAAATTTGAATCCAAATCCGTCTTCACCAATACGATTAGCCTTAGGAACTTTAACATCGTTAAATAGCAACGTATGTGTATCACTTCCCCTGATGCCTAATTTATCTTCTTTAGCACCCACAACAAATCCTTCCATACCACGCTCAACAATAAATGCGTTAATACCATGGTGACCTTTTTCAGGATAGGTTTGTGCAATTACCAAATACGTTGAAGCAGTACTTCCATTGGTGATCCAGTTTTTTGTTCCGTTCAATAAATAATAATCGCCTTTGTCAACGGCAGTTGTACGTTGCGAAGTCGCATCACTTCCTGCTTCAGGTTCCGACAAACAAAACGCGCCAATTTTTTCGCCTTTTGCCAATGGAACCAAGTATTTTTGTTTTTGTTCTTCGTTACCAAATGTTTCAAGTCCCCAGCACACAAGTGAATTGTTTACACTCATACATACCGAAGTTGAAGCATCAACTTTTGAAATTTCTTCCATGGCCAAAACATACGAAATGGTATCCATTCCGCTTCCGCCATATTTTGGATCTACCATCATTCCCAAAAAACCAAGCTCTCCCAATTGCTTGATTTGTTCAGCAGGGAATTTTTGTTGGTTATCGCGTTCAATTACGCCAGGTTTTAATACGTTTTGTGCAAAATCACGGGCTGCATTGCGTACCGAGATATGCTCTTCTGAAAGTTCAAAATTCATTTTTATCTGTGTTTAAAATGGTTGACAAAGATATATTTTTAGCCCGATTTACAAACTTAAATTATACGGCAATGGCTACAAACATGTCAATCATAGGATTAATGTCAGGAACCTCTGTCGATGGGCTTGATATAGCGTATTGCCAATTTGATTCCAAGGGAAATTATAGATTGGTAGCGGCTAAAACATATGCGTATTCGGCTGAAATGAAACATCGCCTTAAAAAATGTATGTTGTTGGGAACCTTGCAATTGCTGGAACTTGATGCCGACTTAGGTCTGTTATTTGGTGAAAAGGTAAATGCTTTCTTAAAAGAAACCAAGCTTCCAAAACCCAAGGCAATAGCATCTCATGGTCATACGGTTTTTCATAATCCTGCAAAAAAATACTCGTATCAAATTGCCAAAGGATCGCATATTGCTGCGGTAACCGGTATACCCGTTGTTTGTGATTTCAGAAGTACCGATGTGGCCCATGGCGGTCAGGGAGCCCCCTTGGTTCCCATAGGCGATAATTTGTTGTTTGGTCAATATGACTATTGTTTGAACCTGGGAGGAATTGCCAATATTTCGTTCAATCAAAATAAAAAGCGCTTAGCCTACGATATTTGTGCCTGTAATTTGCCCGTAAATATGCTAATGTCAACGCTTGGAAAAGAATTTGACAGGAATGGAAATACCGGGAAAAAAGGCGAGATTATTAAACCCTTGCTTGAAGCTTTGGATAGTTTGGATTACTACGCTAAAAAGGCACCAAAATCACTGGGAAGAGAGTGGATTGAACAAGAGTTGATGCATTACCTGCAAGCCTATAGCAATTTGCCTAACGTATTGCGCACTTACTACGAACACATTTCAGCAGAAATTGCGAAGAATATTATAAAAAAAGGTGCAACGGTTTTGGTAACCGGTGGCGGAGCTCACAATAATTTTTTAATGCAATTGATTCATCAAAAATCATCGGCTATTCTTGTTAGCCCGCAACCCGAGATCATTGATTTCAAAGAAGCCTTAATTTTTGCTTACTTGGGTTACCTACGCATTAATCATAAGGTAAATTCACTTAAAACGGTAACCGGAGCCGGTAAAGACTCCATAGGTGGTTGTATATATTTGGGTTAACTAGAGTGTATACTTGCTCTATTAACACTCTTTTTGTGAATTTTAACGTTAACTGATGTAACCATCTATGCCTCAATCACGTATTTTGGCCAATGTATATGTATGCTGATATAGAATCGGAAAAAAACAAGGAAAGTGTAAAGGCCATGGTCCTTACCCTTTTGTTGTCTGCAGGAGTGGTACTCTTGCTGATGTTTGTGAATTTATACAAACCAAATCCGTTGCCAACCGAAGTTTTACTTGAATTGGAATTGGGTTATGGCGATCCTGATGCTGGCGGGGGAAGTGGTGGATCGGCTCAGCCAACCATTCAACCCGAAGTGGACAATTCCAAGGAAGAAGCGTCAAGTGAAAACATTGAAGATAATACGAAAGAATCACCTGAGGTGAACATTCCTAAAAACCCCAATACAAAACCGGCCAATACAAATACCAATACAAAGCCTAACAATACAAAACCAAATAATCCCAACGCATTATTTCCGGGAATGGGAAATGATGGCGAAGGTGGTGGCGATAAAAATGGTAACGGAAAAGGCGATGGTCCCAATACCGGCCCTGGCTTTGGTCCTGATGGAACTAAACCCGGTGTTCATGGTCCTGGTGGATCTGATTATGTCATGGAAGGAAGAACCTGTGTTTCAAAACCAACTTTGACCGATAGCTTTGAAGAAGAAGGAAAAGTAGTGGTAAATGTTTGGATCGATCAAAGCGGTGCTGTTACACGTACTTCTATTAACGAAAGTCAAACCAATACCAGTAGTTCACGCTTGCGAGCCATTGCCGAAAAAGCAGCAAAAAAATGGAAATACTCAGGTAGCGATAAAGCTTCGGTTGAACAAAAAGGAATTGTAATTTATAAGTTCGTACTTAAGTAATGACCTACAAACAGGCAATCGATTTCCTTTATTCTCAAATTCCCGTATTTCATAACATTGGTGCTGCGGCCTATAAACCGGGATTGCAAAATACGTATGCATTGGCCAATGTTTACGGTAATCCGCAAAACGAATTAAAATGCATTCACATTGCCGGAACTAACGGTAAAGGATCTACCTCACATATGTTGGCATCAATATTTCAGGAATTGGGATGGAAAACCGGTTTGTACACTTCGCCACACCTCAAAGATTTTCGTGAACGCATCAAGTTTAACGGTAAACCCATCAATAAAAAGTTTGTTGTTGATTTTATAGATAAACACCGGGATGAAATTCAAAAAATACAACCTTCGTTTTTTGAATTAACTTTCGTCATGTCTTTGCAATATTTTGCCGCTAAAAAAACCGATATCGTAATTGTTGAAACAGGTTTAGGCGGACGTTTGGATAGTACAAACATTGTAAATCCGGATCTAAGCATAATTACCAATATCAGCAAAGATCATACGCAGTTTTTAGGAAATACCTTGGTTAAAATTGCCGGAGAAAAGGCGGGTATTATTAAGCCGGGTATTCCTGTTGTAATTGGTGAAGAAGATAAAACCTTGCATAAACTTTTTTTAAAAACGGCAAAAGCCAACGAGAGTCCGATATTTTTTAGTCAATATTTTTCCTATCCAAAAAATATTATTTCGGAATTAAAAGGAGGTTTTCAACAAAAAAATATCCGCACGGTACTAACCGCTGTTGAAGTATTGAATCGTTCGGGATATGCCATTCCTAATCCTGTTGCCTTAAAAGGTATTGCAAAGGTTGTGACCAATACAGGCCTTAAGGGACGTTGGCAAACACTATCAAAAAATCCATTCATCATTTGCGATATAGGACACAATGAAGCAGGAATAAAAGAGGTTTTGAAAAATTTGAAAAAGGAAAAATTCAAGAACCTGCACATGGTTTTAGGAGTGGTGAACGATAAAGACGTGAATGCAATGCTTGCCCAACTTCCAAAAAAAGCAGTGTATTATTTTACCAACGCTAAAATTGCACGTGCTTTACCTGCGCAGGAATTAAAAATAATCGCTTCAAAGCATAAGTTAAAGGGTGATGCTTATTCAAGTGTTAAAAAGGCTGTAAATGCAGCCAAAGAAAACTACAAAAAGGGCGACCTGATCTTTATTGGTGGCAGTAATTTTGTGGTTGCTGAAGCATTATGAGTCGATAATTTCACGCAATTAATCTGGCTAAATCTGTGGGTTTAAACAAGCTCAAAATTTGTGTTGTTTATGACAGCATATTACTTAATTTAGCAAAAAATTACATCTGTGGAATCATCATACGATATAGCCATTGTTGGCGGTGGAATAGTAGGAGCTGCTACATTTTATAAAATGCAAAAGCGTTACCCGAATCTGAAATTAATTTTGATCGAGAAAGAACAAAAATTAGCCGATCATCAAACCGGGCACAACTCAGGCGTTATTCACAGCGGATTGTATTATAAACCGGGTTCTAAAAAAGCAGTGAATTGCATCAAAGGTCGACATGAAATTGTGGCCTTTGCAAAAGAACATAAGATCAAACACGATGTTTGCGGTAAAATTGTTGTGGCTACCAACGAAAATGAATTGCCCAACATGGATCGCATTTTTAAAACCGGACTCGAAAACAAAATTGAAGGAATTGAGAAAATTGACTCAAAACAAATAAAAGAGCACGAGCCTTTTGTTGAAGGTATAGCCGGTATTTGGGTTCCTTGTACCGGTATTATTGACTACCGAGGCGCGACCGAGAAAATGGTTGAAATTGCACTGGGAATTCAGCCCTTAAGTAAACTTGTTTTGGGTGAAGCGGTAACAGGCATTGAACACGGTGATCAACAATCAACCTTGATAACATCAAAAGAACATAAGTACACGGCACGTTATGTGATTTATTGTAGTGGTTTGCATGCCGATCGTTTGGCGAAAAAAGATGGTGTTAAACTAAAAGAAAAAGTGGTTGGTTTTCGTGGCGATTATTATGAATTAACCGAGCAGGCAAAACACAAAGTAAAAAATCTTATTTATCCCGTACCAAATCCTGATTTCCCCTTCTTAGGTGTGCATTTTACCCGCATGGTAAATGGTCATATTGAATGCGGACCAAATGCAGTGTTCACCTTTAAGCGTGAAGGTTATAAGAAAACTTCTTTTAGTTTGCGTGATACTGCCGATGCATTGACGTATCGCGGTACATGGAAATTGTTTTTTGGCAACATGAAATTTGGAATTGATGAATATCGCAGAGCATTCTCAAAACGACTTTTCCTGAAAACGCTTCAACGCATGGTTCCATCGCTAACAAAAGATGATATTGTTGCAAGTAAATCGGCTGGTGTAAGGGCTTTGCTTTTAGGTCGTGATGGTGATACACGCGATGATTTCAGAATTGAGTATTTTCAAAATAGTATACATGTATTGAATGCACCTTCGCCTGCTGCCACGGCAAGTTTAGCCATTGGCGATGATGTAGTACAAATGGCACACGAGTACTTTAAGCTTGGTTAAAAAGAAGCTGCTAGTGAAACGCTGAAAATTTTATTCTGGTTGGAAAATTGACTGCCATTTTCAAATACTTTCTTATCGTTGAAGTAGATTTTATATTCGAAACGCAACAAGGCATTTTGAGTAAAATAGAAATCGGTGTTTATTGATGCACCTGTAATTCCGCTACCTTCAGCACCTTTGTGTGAAACTATGACATGGTTTTTATCGGTATAATTTTCAATGCGTGCAGCCATAATAAATTTATCAGAAAAGGCATATCGCGCAATTAACACCGGTGTATACCAATAATTGTATTTTTCATTCAGCGTATCTTTTGCTTTTTCCTCCATTCCAATGTCGAAACCTGCCAGCAATCCAAATTTTTTGGTGACTTGCCAGGTAGAATAAAAATCATGGAAATAACGCATCTGCTTAGCTGTGTCAGGCTTGTCATTTCCAATAAAACTACACGAGGTAAGACTTATTTTTTTCGTTGGTTTATATATAATTTGCCAACCTCCTGCCAATGATGAATTGGCCGGAATTCGTTGCATGTGTTGCCAGCCATTCAGGTATAATAATGAAGCTGCAAGTTTTTCGTTTTTGGTTGTATAAGTTAATTCTGCTCCAACATGGTAATAAGGTGAATTTTCAGCTGAAATACTTCTGGTAAGTGTCCAACAATCTTTTGAAATTGCACTCTCATATCCTATGTGAGAAGTTAATACTCCTGCATCAAACCATAAATTATGCTTTTTAAAAAGTTTAATGCCCACATTGGCTTCGTAAATATTTTGAAACAACGAAGGCTCAGCCGCAAGATTGGTAATGGCATAGGTACCTGTCATTAATCCTATGTTTGCGCGCATTTGATCGTTTTCATAATTCGCTTTAATCAAGGCCAGATTAACGGCAGTGTGATTATGGTAACTATGATTATAAATAAAAGAAGGTTGTGTATTTGAAGCAGGATTATTCAAATTGTTTGAGTAATATACATCAACAAATCCGGATAACGTAAATTTGCTGGTATGTAAACTGCTGTCTTGCGCCAATACATTTTTTGAAAAAAGTAAGGCAAATAGAATTATAAATTTAAATCTCAGGTTCATGAATAACCAAAGAAAAGAAATATTAATTAAAACTAAAAAGATATAACTACGAAACCTTGTATTTTTCAAGGAATGAATCCCAATCCCAGATAAAATTAGCCATGATTTCATTCATTCTTTTCAAAATCAACGGATTAGGCGTTTTTAAGGACTTGAAATAATCGGCTTGGTATTGAATCAAATCGTATTTTACAAATACGGCTTTGCTCATGGCGTATAAAATATTTTTAGAAGGGTAGTTGTGACGCATCATTAGATCGCTATACTCGCGATAAATATTTCCAAAAACATCGTAATCGGTTTCAAATAATTGAGCGCATTGTTCAATAATGGCTCTTCTTACACGCAATTCCTGCTCTCCATCAAAACGATCGCTCATTAATTTAATATTACCGGTAAGGGTGATCAATAAAAAGGCATTATCATCGGTAGTGGCAATTTTTGGCGATACAGCAAAATCAGGGTCATCATTAATAAGATTGGCAACATCGGCAAAACCCAATTCAACGGTTTTTACTAAACCATTTACGAATATGGATGCTACACGTTGTTCGCTTAATCTTTTTTTGACGAGTGAGCTGAAAAATGCCATTGAGAGATATAAAATTGGTTCTCCAAATTTACCTTTCACAGCTGTTCATGTGGAATCGACTGAGTCCAACATTATTAACAAAGTTATTAACCTAAATATAACCCTTGAGTAACGTACGCAGTTTTTTCAGCGGCTTTTTTGAGTTGTCAAAAAATCTTGTTTCAGAGGAGAAATTTGTTAAACAGTCATTTTATGGGGCAGAAGTTAACAAGCGAAAGTTAATAGCGTTTTGCGATTAGTCTTAAAATTTTTGGTTCAATGACTTTAGGTGTTGCCTGATTTAATCGATTTACGGTTTCCAAAAATGATTCAAGTTTGCTTAATTTAAACCCGAAACTTGGAACTTGCCACAACTTAACTAATTCTTGCCCAAACCGATTTATTTTTATCTCTGCGCATGAGTTCTTCACGTAGTATTTGGTTTTCGGCCAAGGTTAAATCACTGTCTTTTTCAAGTAATGCAATTGCCTTTTCACGCGCAACCATTAAAATTTCCTGGTCCTTGGTTATATCAGCTATTCTTAATTGCATCAAACCACTTTGCTGTTTACCCATGATGTCTCC
>Ga0075156_10001921_pt1 | contig 11418 bp, 12 predicted proteins | sample JI81AbrownDNA_FD_70966 | JGI IMG/M metagenome (GOLD analysis project Ga0075156, IMG submission 70966) | Wastewater effluent complex algal communities from Wisconsin, to seasonally profile nutrient transformation and Carbon sequestration -... | ecosystem: Engineered > WWTP > Effluent > Algae...
CTCCTGTAATGAAACCCGACCCATCACGACTCACGATCGCGGCCCGGCCGCCCAACCCGCTGCAGTCCGCGGCGATCACCCATCGAGGAACCCCCATGCATTCCGTCCATTCATTCCGAGCGTCCCGCTGGCTGGCCACGCCGCTGATGGCAGGTGTTGCCGTGCTGGCGACGCTGCCCGCGTCGGCGCAGGTCGACCCGACCCGCTTCCTCGACCAGTTCGAGTCCACCTTCGGCAAGTTCGACGGCTTTCGCCGCTCGGGCGCCAAGGGCCTGTGCGCCACCGGCGAGTTCGTCGGCAGCGCGCAGGGCCGCTCGCTGTCGTCGGCGTCGGCATTCAACGGCCGGCCGGTGCCGGTGATCGTGCGCTTCTCGGTCGGCGGCGCCAACCCGAAGGCGCCCGACAACGTCCGCGGCCAGCGCAACATGGCGCTGCAGTTCAACCTGCCCGGCGGCGAGGTCTGGCAGATGGGCAACATCTCCGCGCCTGTGTTCGGCGCGGCCACGCCGGAGCAGTTCTTCGGCCGTCTGCAGTCGCTGCAGCCCGACCCTGCCACCAAGGCCGCCGACCCGGCCCGCGTCAAGGCCTTCGCCGACGCCAACCCCGAGGTGCTGCTGCAGGGCCGCTACTTCGCGGGCCAGCCCGTGCCGGCCAGCTTCGGCAGCGTCAACTACTGGGGCGTGCACGGCTTTGGCTTCGTCAACGCGCAGGGCGAACGACAGGCCGGCAAGTGGGTCTTCGAGCCCGTGGGCGGCACGCAGGGCCTCACCGACGAAGAGGCCCGCGCACGCGGCGCCAGTTTCCTGTTCGACGAGCTGCGTCAGCGCGTGGCCGGCGGCAGCGTGGCGTTCGACTTCAACCTGCAGCTCGCGCAGCCCGGCGACCGCATCGACAGTGCCGTGACACCGTTGCCGGAGGACCGGCGCAAGGTCACGCTCGGCCGCCTGACGATCAAGTCGGTGGCGGCGGACTCGGCCGGCGAGTGCGTGGGCATCACCTTCGTGCCGACCGTGCTGCCCAAGGGCGTCGAGCCCTCGGTCGATCCGCTGCTGTCGGCGCGCGCCGCGCCTTACGGGGTCGGCCTGGCGCGGCGCCTGACCGAGGGCGCGAAGCAGTGACCGAGGGGGCCGGCGCGCCGCCGGCCCCGAAATGATCCTTCAGGGCCTGCGTGAAGCGCTCGCGACCGTGGCTGCGGCGCTCCAGCAGGCCCACGTGCCGCTGCACCGTCACGCGCGGCAGGGGCACCACGCGCAGCGCCTTGTCGCGGCTCCACTGCAGGTTGGCCAGCTGCGGCACGATGGCGATGCCGAAGCCCTGGCGCACCAGCTCCACGATCGCCTCCACCGAGTTCAGCTCCAGGCCCTCGACCACGGTGGCGCGGCATTGCGCCAGCGCCTCGGCCACGAGGTGGCCGGTCCAGGTGCGGCGGTCGAAGCGCATGAACGGGCACTGCGCCAGCATCTGAAGCGGCGCGGTCGGCAGCGCGAAGTGCGGCCGCGCCGGCACGATCAGCACCATCGGCTCGCGGTACAGCGGCGTCCACTGCAGCGACGCGGGCAGCCGGTCCGGCGGCTGGGTGACCACCGCGGCGTCGAGCTCGCCGCGTTCCACGCGCGCCATGAAGTCGGCCGACTGCCCGGCCAGCAGCGTCACCTCCAGCGCTGGATGGCGGCGCTTGAGCGTCCACAGCGCGTCGGCAAACGCGCCCATCAGGGCCGACACCAGCGCGCCCATCACCACGGTGCCGCCCAGGTCGCCGCCGTCGGGGCGCGCCTGCAGCTGCCGCCAGCGCTCGACGATCTCCTTGACCTCCGGCACGCGGCGCCGTCCCTCGGGGTTGAGCACCACGGCGCGCGCGCTGCGGTCGAACAGCGCCACGCCCAGCTCGTCCTCGAGCGCGCGCACCTGAAGGCCCACCGCGGCGGCCGTCAGCCCCACCTCCTGGCCGGCGGCGGCGAAGCTGCCCAGCCGCGCGGCCGCGAGAAAGGTCTGCAGGGTGCGGATCGACGCCATGCGGCTGCGGCCTCCAAGCCAGCGAAAGAAAGACTTTCCCTCAGCGCCAGAAAGACTCGCTCTGGCTTGCGTTGTGCCGAGTCTATGCTTGCGGCCTGCCAGCCGTCGCGGGCCACTCCGCGGCGCACGGCGCCACCCACCGGAAGACATGCAGGACAAGACGCTCGACGTGCGCATCTGGCGCGGCCAAGGCCCCGACGACGGCGGCCGCTTCGTCGACTACACCGTGCCGCGCCTGGACAGCCAGACCGTGCTGGACGTGGTGACCCACGTGCAGCGCGTGCTGGACCCCACGCTGTCCTACCGTTTCGCCTGCCGCGTGGGCATGTGCGGCTCGTGCGCGATGTCGGTCAACGGCCAGGCGCGCTGGACCTGCCGCACCCACGTCGCCAAGGTGGTCGGCGGCGACGGCGACGTGCTGGAGATCGCGCCACTGGCCAACCTGCCGGTGGTCAAGGACCTGGCCACCGACATGACCGGCTTCTTTGACAAGTGGGCCCGCGCCCGCGGCCAGTTCCAGGGCGCGCAGACGCGGCAGGACGACTTCGCCCGCGTGTCGCCGGCCACGCCCGAGCGGCAGGCGGCCGACGCCGGCATCGAGTGCATCGGCTGCGGCGTGTGCTACGGCTCGTGCGACGTGGTGCAGTGGCGGCCCGACTTCCTCGGCCCCGCCGCGCTCAACCGCGCGTGGACCCTGGTCAACGACGTGCGCGACACCGCCCGCACCGATCGGCTGCGCGCGGTGGCCGGCGACGCCGGCTGCCACAGCTGCCACACGCAGGGCTCGTGCACCGAACGCTGCCCCAAGGGCATCGCCCCCACGCTGGCGATCGCAGGGCTCAAGCGCACGGTGGCCCGCGCCGCCGTGAAGGGCGAGCTGTGAGCACCGCCGCGCACACGCCGGGCCGCACAGGGAGCGACGCCGTGGCGCAGGCGCGCCGCTGGTACTGGCAGCGCATCAGCGCGATGGTGCTGGCGCTGTGCGTCGTGCTGCACCTCGCGGGCATGGTGTGGGCCGTGCGCGGCGGCCTGAGCGCCGCCGAGATCCTGTCGCGCACGCAGGGCAACCTGCTGTTCGCCGGCTTCTACACGGTGTTCGTGCTGGCGTGCGCGGTGCACGTGCCCATCGGGCTGGTGTCGATCGCGCGCGAGTGGTGGCGCTGGTCGCCCATGGCGGCGGCGTGGTTCGCGCGCATCGTCACGGCGGCGCTGCTGCTGCTGGGCCTGCGTGCGGTGTGGGGCGCGTACGCCCCCGGTGCCTGAGCTGCACGACCGGCCATGCGACGCAACGACCATCGCGCCCACGGCCACCCGTCGTGGTGGGCCTTCTGGCTGCACCGCGTGTCGGGCCTGCTGCTGGCGCTGTTCCTGCCGCTGCACTTCCTGGCCCTCGGGCAGGCGCTGCGCGGGCCGGGCGCGCTGGAGGGTTTCCTGCGCTTCGCCGACGCGCCGCTGGTGAAGCTGGCCGAATGGGGGCTGGTCACGTTGCTGGCGCTGCATCTCACGGGTGGCGTGCGGCTGCTGCTGATCGAGTTCGGCCGCGCGTCCGACCTGCGCAAGAACTGGATCGCCGGCGGCATTGGCGTAGCCTTCGCCACCGGGCTGGCGTTTGCACTCTCGCTGCTGTCCTGACCCGTGTCCCACCCATCCCAACTTCAGGAGACAAGACCATGACGCTTTGCACCACCCGACGCCGGGCCCTCGCCGCTGCCGCGATGTGGGCCCTTTGCGGCAGCGCCCTGGCCCAGGACGCCTGGCCCGGCAAACCGGTCCGGATGATCGTGCCGTTCGCGCCCGGCGGCTCCACCGACGTGGTGGCGCGCATGGTCGGTCAGCGGCTGTCGGTGCTGTGGGGACAGCCGGTCGTCGTCGAGAACCGTGCCGGTGCCGGCGGCAACGTCGGCGCCGACGTGGTGGCCAAGGCGCAGGGCGACGGCTACACGCTGCTGATGGCGTCGGGCTCGGTCACGATCAACCCGGCGCTGTACAAGAAGATGCCCTTCGACACCAAGAAGGACCTGCTGCCGATCACCAACGTGGCGCAGGGCCCGATGCTCGTGGTGGTGCAGGACGCTTCGCCGCACAAGACCCTGAAGGACCTGATCGGCGCGGCCAAGGCCCGGCCGGGCACGATCAACTTCGCGTCGGCCGGCGTCGGCAGCCAGGTCCACCTGGCCGGCGAGAACTTCGCCGACGCCGCCGGCGTGGACATCCAGCACGTGCCCTACAAGGGGGAGGCGCTCGGCTACAACGACCTCATCGCCGGTCAGGTGCAGATGATGGTGGGCAACTTCGCGGCGGCCTCGGCGCTGGTGGGCCCGAACCGGCTGCGCGCGCTGGCCGTCACCAGCAAGGCCCGGATGCCCCAGATGCCCGAGGTGCCCACGGCGCACGAGGCCGGCCTGCCCAACTTCGAGAACATCGGCTGGTTCGGCCTGTTCGCGCCGGCCGGCACCCCGACCGCCGTGATCCAGAAGGTGCAGCGCGACGTGGCGTCGGTGATGGGAGAAACCGAGATCAAGGCGCGGCTGTACGTGCAGGGCATGTCGCCGGTGGTCAACAGCACGGCCGACTTCACGAAGCAGCTCGACCAGGAGCTGGTGCGCTGGGCCACGGTCGTGGCCGCGCGCAAGCTGCAAGCCAACTGAGCACGAGATGAACGTCGACCTGCAGGCCGTCGAGGACGCCGCCAAGGACCTGTACGTCCGCGCGCTGAAGGTGCTGCCGCCGGACATCAAGCACGGCTTCGAGCGTCTGCAGCGGCAGGAGTCCGGCGCCACGGCGCAGTCGGTGCTGGGCACCATGGTGCGCAACATCGCGGTGGCCGAGCAGACCGACAACCTGCTGTGCCAGGACACCGGCATCCCGATCTACAACGTGACCATCGGGCGCGGCGTGCAGGTGGACGGCCATGCGCTGAAGCTGGCCCTGCGGCGCGGCTGCGAGCGCGCCACTCGCGAGTACCCGCTGCGCAGCTCGGTCGTGCACCCGCTGACGCGCCGCAACGAGCACACGTCGTGCGGCATCGGCGTGCCGGTGATCCACGTCGACTTCGACGACACGCCCGACACGCTCAGCATCGAGATGGTGCCCAAGGGCAGCGGCAGCGAGAACGGCTCGTTCCTGCGCATGGCGATCCCGGCCGAGGGCGTCGACGCGATCAAGACCTTCGTCATCGACTGCGTGCTGGCCGCCGGCGGCAAGACCTGTCCGCCCACCATCGTGGGCGTGGGCCTGGGCGGCACGTCCGACCTGGTGGTGGCGCTGGCCAAGCGCGCCGCCACGCGGCCGCTGGGCAGTGCCTGCGCCGACCCCGACGGCGCGGCGCTGGAGCAGCAGCTGTCGCGGGCGGTCAACCTGCTGGGCGTGGGCCCGCAGGGCCTGGGCGGCGACTCGACCGCGTTCGCCGTGCACGTGGAACTGGCCGCGACGCACATCACCATGAACCCGATCGCGGTGAACATGCAGTGCCATTCGGCGCGCCGCGCGCGCGCCACGTTCACGCCGTCGGGCGTGAGCATCGGCTTCTGACGGGAGCGCCCGAGCGATGGCCCACCACGAACTGCAGATGCCCGTCACCGAGGCGCAGGTGCGCGCGCTGCGCATCGACGACACCGTGACGCTGCAGCGCACGCTCTACGGCATCCGCGACGCGACGCAGATCCACATGTTCGACCGCGATCGCCGCACGCGGCTGGACCTGCGCGGCCATGCCGTCATCCACACCGCGCCCAACGTGCGCAAGGTGGCGGCCTGCGCCGAGCATCCCGCGGGCTACGCGCCGGTGTGCATCGGCACCACCACGTCCGATCGGATGGAACGCTTCACGCGGCCGCTGATGGAGCGCGAGGGCGTGCGACTGATCATCGGCAAGGGCGGCCTGCGCGACGGCTCGTCGCAGGCCTTCGCCGACCTGGGCGGCGCCTACCTGGCCATCGTCGGCGGCACCGCCGCTCTGGAAACCACCTGGATCGAGCAGATCGAGGACGTGGACCTGGACGACCTGAACCCCGAGAGCCTGTGGCGGTTCCGCATCCGCGACTTCGGCCCGCTGCGCGTGGCGATGGACAGCCACGGCGGCAGCCTGTACCGCACGGTGCAGGCCGACACCGCGGCGCGTCGCGCGCAGGTGCTGGCGTCGCTGGGGGTCAAGCCATGACCGCGCCACCGTTGCCGGCCGTGCGCCATGTGCAGACCGACATCCTGATCCTGGGCTCGGGCGGCGCCGGCCTGTTCGCGGCGCTGCACGCGCACCAGCGCGCGCCCGACCTGAAGATCACCGTGGCGGTGAAGGGCCTGCTGGGCAAGTGCGGCTGCACGCGCATGGTGCAGGGCGGCTACAACGTCGCGCTGGCCGCGGGCGACTCGGTCGAGCGGCACTTCATGGACACCATCGACGGCAGCAAGTGGCTGGCCGACCAGGACCTCGCCTGGACCCTGGTGTCCACCGCGGTGGAGCGCGTGCGCGAGCTGGAAAACGAGCTCGGCTGCTTCTTCGACCGCAACCCCGACGGCAGCATCCACCAGAAGGCGTTCGCGGGCCAGACCTTCGACCGCACGGTCCACAAGGGCGACCTGACCGGCATCGAGATCATCAACCGCCTGGCCGAGCAGGTGTGGGCGCGTGGCATCGACCGCCTGGAGGAGCACCGCGCCATCGAACTGGTGAAGACGCCCGGCGGCGACGCGCTGGCCGGCGTGCTGATGATCGACATGCGCAGCGGCGGCTACGTGTTCGTGCAGGCGCGCGCCGTGCTGCTGGCCACGGGCGGCGGTCCGACCATGTACAAGTACCACACGCCGTCGGGCGACAAGAGCTGCGACGGCCTGGCGATGGCGCTGCGCGCCGGCCTGCCGCTGCGCGACATGGAGATGGTGCAGTTCCATCCCACCGGCCTGCTGGCGGGCAGCGGCACGCGCATGACCGGCACGGTGCTGGAGGAAGGCCTGCGCGGCGCCGGCGGCTGGCTGCTCAACGGCGCCGGGGATCGCTTCATGTCGCGCTACGACGAGCGCGCCGAGCGCGCCACGCGCGACATCGTCAGCCGCAGCATCTACCGCGAGATGCGCGACGGCCGCACCACGCCCAACGGCGGCGTGTGGATCCAGATGCATCACCTGGGCGCCGACGCGGTGCGGCGGCAGTTCAAGGGCATGGTCGAGCGCTGCGCCGACTGCGGCTTCGACCTGGCCGGCGGCCGCGTCGAGGTGGTGCCCACGGCCCACTACATGATGGGCGGCGTGGTGTTCTCGCCCGACGCCCGCACCCCGCTGCCCGCGCTGTTCGCGGCGGGCGAGGACACCGGTGGCGTCCACGGCGCCAACCGCCTGGGCGGCAACGGGGTCGCCAATTCCACCGTGTTCGGCGGCATCGCCGGCGACACGATGGCCGACTGGGTGCGGCGCGAGGGCGCGTTCCGCGCGCCCGACGCCGACGCCATCGCGGCGGCGGTCGCGCGCGCCGAGGCGCCGTTCGCGCTGCCCCGCGGCGACCTCGAGTCGGTGCGCGAGGCGCTGTACGACAGCATGTGGGCCGACGTCGGCATCCTGCGCACGGCCGGCTCGCTGCAGCGCGGCCTGCAGCGGCTCGACGAGCTGGACGCGCAGCTGTCGCGCACCGGCGTGGCCGACGCCGACCGCGCCTTCCACATGGGCTGGCACGACTGGCTGAACCTGAAGAACCTGGTGGCCGTCAGCCGCGTCATCGCGGTGTCGGCGCTGGCGCGCGAGGACTCGCGCGGCGCGCATTTCCGCGAGGACTTCCCCGACACCGGCGCGCTCGACACGTCGCACTACATCGTCGTGCGGCAGCGCGGCGACGCGCTCGACCTGGCGCGCGAACCGGTGCGGTTCACGCGCGTGACGCCGGGGCAGACGCTGCTGGCGGCGGCTTGACGGGCCTGTCGCTGCCCGAGCTGGCGGCCGTGTGCGTGGCCGTCACGCTGGGCTACACGGTGTTCGGCTTCGGCGGCTTCGGCGCCAACCTGGTGGCGCTGCCGATGCTGGCGCACGTGATGAGCCTTCGCTTCGCGGTGCCGATGTTGCTGGTGCTGGACCTGTTCTCCGCCACGCTGATGGGCGTGAAGAACCGGGCCCTGATCGACCGCGCCGAACTGCTGCGGCTGGTGGCGCCGCTGCTGCTGGGCATGGGGCTGGGCCTGGTGGTGCTGCAGGTGGCGGCCGAGCGCTGGCTGCTGGTGCTGCTGGGCGTGTTCGTCGGCGGCTTCGCGCTGTGGAGCCTGTTCGGCCGCGCCCGGCCGGGCCCCGCGTCGCCACGCTGGGCCTGGCCGGCCGGGCTGGTGGGCGGCGTGTTCAGCAGCCTGTTCGGCACCGGGGGGCCGGTGTACACGCTGTACCTGGCCCGTCGCATCGACGACACCGGCCGGCTGCGCGCCACCATCGGCGCGCTGATCCTGGGCTCGGCGCTGGCGCGTCTGACGCTGTTCGCGGGCAGCGGGTTCCTGGCACAGCCCGGACTGCTGCCGCTGGCCCTGCTGCTGGTGCCATGCGCGCTGGCGGGCTACCTGATCGGCAGCCGACTGCATGCGCGGCTGCCGCAGGCGCAGGTGCGGCGCGCGATCTGGCTGCTGCTGCTGGCCAGCGCGGCGGGGCTGCTGGCGCGCGGCGCCAGTGGCGCCTGACGCGGGCGCCCGCGGGGCGGTCAGGCCAGGCCGAGCGCCTTGCGGGCCAGGGCCTCGAAGGTCTGCCGCTCGCGCGCGGTCAGCGGCGCCAGGATCTGCGCCTGCAGCGCCTCGACCACCGGCCGCACGGCCGCCAGCAGGCGCCGGCCGGCGGGCGTCAGGCGCAGGCAGCGCGCGCGCCGGTCCGCTTCGCTGACTTCGCGCTGCACCAGGCCCTTGAGTTCCAGGCGGTCGATCACGCCGCCGATGGTGGCGCGGTCGAAGCTGATGGCGGCGGCCAGGCTGGCCTGGTCGATGCCGGGCTGGGCGGCCACGGCGTCCAGCGCCGCGAACTGCACCGACGTGAGCTCGAAGCCCGCGGCCAGCGTCTCGCTCTGGAACACCTGGGTCGACTGCTGGTGCAGCCGGCGGATCAGGTGCCCGGCCATCTCGATCCTGTCCATCGCGCCTCCGCTGGAGTTTGACGATTATCGTATGCATACATATCATATGCAAACGGTTCATGGAGCCGCGCCACCCGCCCCGCCTGCACAGGAGACCCCATGCAATTCCATGTCGACGGCTTTCGCCCCGGCGACCCCGACGTTCAGCCCGAGGCCGCGGGCTGGCGCCGTGCCGGCGACCCGCTGCCCGACACGGTGGACGTGCTGATCGCCGGCACCGGGCCCGCAGGCCTGTGCCTGGCGGCCCAGCTCGCGCGCGTGCCGTCCATCCGCACCCTGGTCGTGGAGCCCCGGCCCGGCCCGATGGAAAAAGGCCAGGCCGACGGCATCAGCGTGCGCTCGATGGAGATGTTCCAGGCCTTCGGCTTCGCCGGGAAGGTCTCGCGCGAGTCGGTCTGGATCAACGAGACCACGTTCTGGGCGCCTGGCACCGACGCGTCGCTGTCACGGGCGGCCCGCGTGCAGGACGTGCCCGACGGCATCTCCGAGATGCCCCACGTGCTGATCAACCAGGCGCGCGTGCACGACATGTTCCTGGACGTGATGCGCCACGCACCCACCCGACTGGCGCCCGACTACGGGCTCAAGGTGGCGGACCTGTGCGTCGACCCCGTGGCCGCCGACCATCCCGTGACCGTGACGCTGGAACACACGCTGCCCGGCAGCGAGGGCCGCCGCTCGACGGTGCGGGCCCGCTACGTGATCGGCTGCGACGGCGCGCGCTCGGCCGTGCGCGGTGCCATCGGCGGCGCGCTGCACGGCGACGCCGCGCACCAGGCCTGGGGCGTGATCGACGTGCTGGCCGTCACCGACTTCCCGGACTGGCGCATGAAGTCCTTCGTGCGCTCGCAGGACGAAGGCATCCTGATGGTGCTGCCGCGCGAGGGTGGGCACCTGGTGCGGCTGTACGTCGAGCTCGACGCGCTCGGCGAGCACGAGCGCGCCGCCGACCGCGGCATGGGCGCGCAGGACATCATCGCCAAGGCGCAGCGCATCCTGCGGCCCTTCCGCCTCGACGTGAAGGAGGTGGTGTGGTGGTCGATCTACGAGATCGGGCACCGCCTGACCGACAAGTTCGACGACGTGCCGCCCGGCGACGTGGCCAGGCGCACGCCACGCGTGATGCTGGCCGGCGACGCCTGCCACACCCACAGCCCCAAGGCCGGGCAGGGCATGAACGTGTCGATGGGCGACACCTTCAACCTCGGCTGGAAGCTCGTCAGCGTGCTGGCCGGCCGTGCCGAGCCGTCGCTGCTGCACACCTATTCCGGCGAGCGCCGAGCTGCCGCCAAGGGCCTGGTCGAGTTCGACCACAAGTGGGCCCGCGTGGTGGGCGCGCGCACGCAGGACGACGCGGCCGACGGCCTGCCGCGCGTGGCGCGCGAGTTCGTCAACAACCTGCCCTTCACCTGCGGCCTGACCATCCGGTACGAACCCGGCGCGCTCACCGGCGCGCCGACCCACCAGCATCTGGCCGGCGGCTTCGACATCGGCATGCGTTTCCACTCGGCGCCGGTCGTGCGCCTGGCCGACGCGAAGCCGATGCACCTGGGCCATTGCATCGAGGCCGACGCGCGCTTCCGGCTGTTCCTGTTCGCGCCTGCCGGTGACACCGGTGCCGCGGGCGGCGCGGTGGCGTCGCTGTGCGACTGGCTGGCACGCGACGCAGCGTCACCGCTGCGGCGCCACACCGCGCCCGGCGAGGACGAGGACGCCGTGATCGACACCCGCGCGGTGTTCCAGCAGGGCTTCCGCGATCTCGAGCACGCCGCCATGCCGGCCCTGCTGCGCCCCGCGGTGGGCCGCCACGGGCTGTGCGACTACGAGAAGGTGTTCTGCGCCGACCTGAAGCGGGGCGAGGACATCTTCGACCTGCGCGGCGTGGACCGCGCCGCCGGCTGCATGGTGGTGGTGCGTCCGGACCAGCATGTGGGCCATGTGCTGCCGCTGCAGGCCAGGGCGGCGCTGGCCGCGTACTTCGAAGGCATCCTGCGCGTGCGCGGCTAGGCGTCGAACGGCAGCGCCACCACGGTCTCGAGCGTCACCTTGACGTCGGCCGCGGGCACGATCACGCCGGCGATGGCGTGCTGCGGATGCGCGGTGTCGCGCCGCTGGGGCTCGGCGTGCTGCGTGCGGTCGGGGCTGGTCAGCGCGGCCACCACCGGGGTGTGGGCGGCGGCACCGCGACGCACCACGATGCCGACCTCACCGGAGGCCATGCGCACGAAGGTGCCCGGCGGGTACAGGCCGAACTCCTTGATCAGCGCCACGGCGAGCGGGTCGCGCGGCGACTCGGCGAATAGCGTGCGCGCGGCCAGGTC
>Ga0075156_10001925_pt1 | contig 11405 bp, 10 predicted proteins | sample JI81AbrownDNA_FD_70966 | JGI IMG/M metagenome (GOLD analysis project Ga0075156, IMG submission 70966) | Wastewater effluent complex algal communities from Wisconsin, to seasonally profile nutrient transformation and Carbon sequestration -... | ecosystem: Engineered > WWTP > Effluent > Algae...
AAAAACATTCTATCGATATTGTATAAGTATTCACCAACATCTTCTAAAAACAAAATTTTACCTTTAGTTTTTGTAGCAGCATTTGTGCCTTGCAGATGAGCCAAAATACACAAATTACCACCTACTAACTCAGCTGCAACATCCCCTACTTTGTTCATTTGATGAGGCAAACAATAATAATTACTTTTAACGCCTTTTATTGCACCTAATAATGACTGTACATATTGGTTTTTATATCCATCGCCGCTAAAGGCATTAACCATTGGAGCGTGTAAAGTTGCTATTTTAATTTGTGAATTTATATAGCTATGCAAAATAGTTATATCACTAAATCCTATAATCCATTTTGGATTTTTAATAAACTTTCTAAAGTTTATTTTATTAATTATTCTACTTAAGCCATATCCACCTCTTCCACATAAAATGGCAAAAATGTTATCGTCATCAAGCATAGTTTGTAAATCACTCAAACGCTCTTCATCAGTTCCAGAAAAATAGTGGTTTTGATTACCAACTGTTTTCCCAAGTACTACATTATAGCCTTGTTTTTTCAAAACTTTTACGCAAGTAGTGGTGTTTTCCAAAGGCATATAACCACTTGTACAAACTATACCAATTGTATGGCCTTTTTTTAGATATGGAGGAATAATCATTTTCTATGAAAGTAGGTTCAAAACAGTTTTAATTCTTTTAGAAACTTCTGCTTTACTGAGTAAGCATGCAATATCAAAAACTCCTGGTCCAAACTTCCCACCTACAAGCATAATTCTTAAAGGCATCATTACTTCGCCAACTTTAATATTTTGTGCAGTGGCTAAAGCTTTAAAAGCTGTTTCTGCTTCTAGTGGCTGCCAAACCATCAAATCTAACCCTTCAATAAACGTTTCAAAGAATTGTTTTTTTGAATCATCCCATTTGGGTTGTATTGATGCAGTATCAAAACTTAATGGCGTGTTATAAAAGTATTGAGTTTGTTCTACAAAATCATTCAAAAAAGTACATCTATCCTTTACTAAGTTTATGATTGTTTTTAGTTTGATTTTATCTTCAACATCAATATTATTAGCAATTAATATGGGTTCTACATTCAATATCAAATCTTCAATACTCAATTTTTTAATCCATTCTTTGTTGAAGTGTTTGGCTTTTTCGTAATCAAATTTTGCACCACCTTTATGTACCCTTTCTAAGCTAAATTTTTCTATTAATTCATCAATTGTAAAAATTTCTTGCTCCGTTCCATCATTCCATCCCAACATGGCTAGCATATTTATAAATGCCTCTGGCAAAAAACCATGCTCTTTAAACCCTGTAGTTTTTTCGTTGGTTTTTGGATCTTGCCAATTCATTGCAAATACAGGAAATCCCAATCTTTCTCCATCTCTTTTGCTTAACTTACCATTGCCATCTGGTTTTAATATCAATGGAAGATGAGCCCATTTTGGCATATTTTCTAACCCAAATAAATGCTCCCACAAAAACACATGTACTGGAGCACTAGGCAACCACTCTTCGCCTCTAAAAGCATGTGTTATTTGCATTAAATAATCATCTACCACAACTGCTAAATGATATGTTGGCATTCCATCTGCTTTTAGCAAAACTTTATCATCCACCTGTGATGTATCAAAGCTTACTTCTCCTCTTATTAAATCGTTTAAATGTATAGTATTATTAGGTTGTAACTTTACACGTATTACATAAGGTGTATTGTTTTCTAGTAAAGTATTTACTTCTGATTCACTTAAAGTAATGGAGTTTTTCAACGTATTTCTTGTACTACTATTGTACTGAAAGTTGGGAATGTTTTTTCGTTGTTCTTCCAACTGCTCTGGTGTGTCAAAAGCATAATAAGCTAATCCTTTTTCCACCAATTGTAACGCATATTTTTTGTAAGATTCTTTTCGTTCACTTTGTCTATAAGGAGCGAATGGACCACCATGTAAAACACTTTCGTTTGGTTGCAAGCCACACCATGCTAAAGTTTTAAAAATATATGCTTCTGCACCTTCAACAAATCTTGTTTGGTCTGTATCTTCAATTCTTACAATAAAATCACCTCCATGTTTTTTTGCAAATAAATAGTTGTACAAAACGGTTCTTACACCACCCAAATGAAGACCTCCTGTTGGGCTTGGTGCAAAACGAACTCTCACTTTTTTTTCCATGTGGCAAATATAGTATTGTTGAATCTTGCTGATTTATTGATACAATAAATTGAACTAATTTTTTGTGTAATTAAAAGGGAATATCATTTTAATTATCCATACAATTCCAAATGAATATCATGCTTATCGTATCCAAAACTTAAAATTCTTTGCTTGGCTTCATCTATCATATTTTTCCAGCCACATAAGTAAAATGTAGCAGGACTTATAGTTTCATTTACTTTATTACTTTCAATTATACTTTCATATACCCCATGTACATAACCTTTATTGCCCCAAGATTCGATATTCTCTTCTCTAGAAAAGCAAGGTTTATAATAAAAATTGGGTAACGTTTTTTCTAAGTTAAGCAATTCATCTTTATACAAACAATCTTCAACCTTTCTACAGCCAAAAACTAAGTAAATATTTTTATGTTGCTTGGCTTGTTGTTTAATATAATTTACCATGCTTCTAAATGGAGCAACGCCTGTACCTGTGCATATTAAATACAAATCCTTTTCAATTGTTTGTGGCAATACAAATTTTCCTTGAGGCCCTCTTAAAGTAAGGCTTGTGCCTATAGTAACATTATTAAATAAATAGGTTGTACCAGCTCCTCCATCAAGCCATACAATTATCAACTCAAAAACATTGGAATTATTTAGGTAACTAGCAATACTATAACTCCTCCAACGCTTATTTTTTTGTTCGTGAATAGGTAAATCTAAGGTTACAAATTGGCCAGGCTCAAAATTAAAAATATCTTCTGTTTGTATAAAAAATTTACGAGTTGCAGGTGCTTCTTGCTCTATTGCTATCACTTTGCCCTGTTGCCATTGTTGCATAAAACAGTTTTTGTAAATATACGATTTGGTATGTAGCAAAAACAAATTCGCTCCTTTTGTTGTTATACTTTTGTAAAAATTACTTTATAAAAATTACTTTATAAAAATTATAAATGGTTCAAGCGTATAACTTTTTAGCATCTTGGCAATTATTTCCAGAAAAATGCAACTACCAATTTGGCACCACCCCAAAAAGTGGAACATATAAAATTGATTCAATACAACAAGGTAAGCAGTTAAGTTTTACTTTAAACTGGATAAGCCAAGACGGCGAAGCATTTTACAGCCAATACAATATAATACCAAATGGTGAAAAACAACCATTTGAAAATCAAGAATTTGCCGACTGTTTTAATGCCGATGTTATTAATGCTAGTACACTTTGTGTTGTTTTTTTTAAAGAAGATAAAATAGTACTTAAGGTAACACACGAAATTTTGGCAAATGGTTTTTTAAAACTTACACAAGAAGGGAATAATACAACGGGAGAAAGCTATATAAATGTAGAAATTTATCATAAACAATTAAGTGTATTGCCCTATGCATCATCTGCTGGAAGTGTTGCTATACGCCCCACCAAAGAAGGTGTAATTAAGCACAAAGCCTTAGCTGCAATGGAAGAGCAAACAAACATGCACTTAAATCAAATAAAAGAGCAAATTGAATTACTTGCACGGCAAGCCCAAGATATAAGAAAACGTAGAGAACTAAGTATGATGATTTACGAAGCCAAGCTTAGTTTTAAACCTCAAATTGGACAAACTTATCATTTGTACGAGCGAAGAGACGACTCTCATATTCTATCCTTAGTAGCACCTACAGAATGGGGCGGTGCAGGACCCTTTAAACAATTTGTAAGTAGTGTGCAATTATTGGCAGATCATACATGGAAAGAAGTTTAATTTCATAAGAAATTGTTAATGAATAGCATAAGCCTTAGTTTAGCATGATAATTGAAATATTGCTTGTATGAATAAAGTTTATCTACTTATTATATTAATTTGTTGCAAAACTACACTTACATTTTCGCAACAAAGGGTTGTTGCAGAATGTACTATAGAATACAAGGCTTTGCTAGACAGCACTTCGGATAAAGAAGAAGCCAATGCATTACAAAACAGCACTAAAATTGTGTATATAAAAGGCAATGATGCCAGAACAGATTTAATAAGTAATGCTTTTACTCAATCGGTTATTTACGACAAAACAAATAATTTGGTTACCATATTAAGAGAGTTTGGTGCAAACAAAGTACTTACAAAACTTACTAAAACACAATGGCAAGAAAAAAATAAAAAGTACGAGGGCTATTCTTTACAAAACACCAGTGAAACTAAAAACATTTTGGGATATAGTTGCACAAAAGCTTATTTGCAAACTAAAGAAGGACTTCAAATCTTAATTTATTACACTCAAAGCATCGTTCCAAGTGTAAAAGATTTTGAGTATCAGTTTAAAGATGTTCCAGGCTTTGTTTTGGCCTATGAAATTGCAGAAGGCGATAAAAAAATATTTTATACAGCTACAAAAATTAATTTAAGCCCCGTACAAGCATCAAAATTTACCATACCAACTTCGGGCTATAGAATTTTACAGTAATTAAGCTGAAACAAAAATTTGTAGGCTAATGTAAAAACACAAAACTTTTACTTTTCATTTACAAATAATTTTTTACTTTCGTACGAACAAAATCGTACAATAATGTCTATACATACAAAACCCACAGAAAGTGAGTTAGATATCTTAAAAATTCTTTGGGAAAAAAAAGAGTGTAGCGTAAGAGAAGTACATAATATACTTGCAGCTAATAAAGATGTAGGCTACACTACTACACTTAAATTGATGCAAATAATGCATGATAAGGGCATTGTAAAACGAAACGACAAACAAAAAATTCATCTTTATGCTCCTTTGCTAAAGCAAGAAGATACCCAACAACAATTTGTAGGCAAAATGGTACATACGTTGTTTAATGGTAATGCATCCCAACTTGTGTTGCACACACTAGGAAACGGCAACCATACCTCAGAAGAGCTGGATGAAATTCAAAACCTATTAGATAGTTTAAAACATAAATAGTAATTCATGTTTTCATATACTAATATAGTTAACGCATTATCTCAAAGCATTTGGCAATTTTCACTAATACTATTGTTTTATTATTTATGCAAGTTCTTAATTAAAAATAAAAAAACAGTTTATTCAATTGCAGTGACTCTGCAGTTTCTAGGATTTGCTTGGTTTTTAAAAACTATTTTTTTTCATAATAGCAATTTTACACCTTTAAATAATTCAACAACAAGTGGTTTTATTTCTAGCAATTTGTTTTCTTATATAGGTTTTATATATATTATTATTGTTGGGATTTTACTAATTCGCTTATCAATTAAATTTTCAACTTTACAAAAACAGCAAAACCACTTTATAGTATATGATAAAATTGATGAATTATATAGCTTTATAAAGCCTTATTTGGCAAATAAAAATGTTGTAATTAAAATTAGCAATGCCATATCGAGCCCCATTACCTACGGCTTTTTTAAACCAATAATTGTATTACCATTTTCTTTATGCAATTCACTTACAAATAAAGAAATGGAAATGGTATTGCTTCACGAAATTGCCCATATACTTAGAAATGATTATGCCATAAACTTATTACTTAAAGTTGTTGATACATTTTTATTTTTTAACCCATTTTCAAAAATTTTATTAAAAGAAATTGAGCAAGAAAGAGAGTTTTGCTGCGATGATTGGGTGCTTAAAAAAGTACCAGAAAATTTACTATATGCACAAACTTTATTTGCTGTTGCAAAACATCATCAAACACAAAAAACAGTTGCATTAGTTCAAGCATTTGCCCAACCACATTATTTGTTGCAAAGAATTAAAAGGGTTACAAAAACAGGCGTGGATTTTAACAAATTAAATACTAAACAAGTTCTTATTATGGGCTTTGTTTTACTAATTTCTTTAAGCACTAGTTTTTTTGCAAATAATCCATCAAAAGCCAAACAAACAATAACTCAAACAACTAGTAAACCTGATTTAAAGAATCTTAAAAAAGATAAGAAAACAACTAAGGCTTTTTCTGCTGTAAAAAATACTAAAACAGTAAAAAAACTACAAAGCACTTATAATAGTTTTAATTCAAAAAAGGTATTGCAAACAACAAAATATACAAGTATTGATAAACAAAGGCTGAAAGATGGTTTTCAGTTTCTAAGTGAGTTGGCAAAAGAAAATGTGGTAATAAAAAACTTAATAGAAACCAATCCAACATTACAAGCTGTAAATATTAATAATACTGAGACTGATTTTGAAGTAACAAAAGCAATAAATGCAAAGAATACTAAGCCTACCCAGGCCTCTAGATATTTTTATTTACCAGCAAGCAAAACTTCTAAAGCCAAAATGATTACAATAACTGTTGTTGAAAAGGACAACAATGATAAAAAAGTTATAATCGATATTGAAGAAATTGAGGCTAGCCAACGTTCTTAAAAGCAAGGATAATTATATATTCTCTTCTGCTTTTGGCTGCTCTTGCAAATGAATAGGGCTAATGGTTACTTTAACTTTATTAATTCTGTGTTTTACTAATTCTAAAACCATAAATTTAAAGTCGCCACATACTACTACTTGCTTATCTTTTGGTATTTCTCCTGCTATTTCTAAGATTAATCCTGCTAAAGAATCACTTTCACCAATTACAGTATCAAAAGTGTCTAATGGAAGTTCCATAAATTTACACACATCGTTTATCATGGTTCTTCCTTCGAAAATATAATTGTACTCATCTAGCTTTTTGTGGGTACTTTCTTCCTCGTCAAACTCGTCTTTAATTTCTCCAATTACTTCCTCCAAAATATCTTCTAAAGTTACAATACCACTTGTACCGCCAAACTCATCTACCACTACTGCAAAGTGAATACGTTTCTGCTGAAACTCCTGAAGCAAATCTTCAATCAATTTTTGTTCATGTACAAAATAAGCGTTGCGTAGCAATCCATACCAATTAAAATCATCTGCTTCGTTAAGGTATGGCAATACATCTTTTGTATGTATTACACCAACTACTTGGTCTAAATCTTCCTTGTAAACTGGTAATCTACTATAATGTAAATCGGCAATTTGACTAATTACCGTTTTAAAATCACTTTCATAATCAATACCATGCACATCCATTCTAGCTTTCATTATTTGCTTTACAGTAATGGTATTAAAATCCAAAATTCCCTTTAATATATTTTTTTCACTTTCTTCTTCATAAGTAATATCAATGGCATGGCTCATTTCATCGTTACTAATAACCCCAGATGATTTTGAAGATAATCTTTTTTCAATTGCATCACTAGTTTCTACCAACCAAATACTAGAACTTTTAAAAATATAATTTACTGTATCAATTAAAGGAGCAACTTGTTTGGCAAAACGAATGTTGTTTTGATTTGCCATTACTTTTGGCATCACCTCGCAAAACAATAATAGCAAAGAGGTAACTAAAACTACTTTTACCAAAAATTCCAATAAAAAAATAGGAATATGTATAAATTGCTCTAGCAATAAATTTGAAATTACAATTACACCAATATTTAGCAAACAATTGGCAATAAGCATTGTGCCCAGTAAAATTTTTGGCCTTTCTAAAAGATCAACTATTTTCTTGTAAATAGCATCTGGCTTAGTTTTTAGCAGATTAATGTCTTTGTAGTTTAGCGAAAAAAAGGCCACTTCTGCACCGGCTATCATAAAATTTAAAGCCATTAAACAAAGTAGCAAAAGAACCAAGGCAGTAGTGCCTTGAGTGTTGATATTAAGTAGAATAAAGAGACTCGAATGATAGTCCAAAATAAAAAGTTTCGTGAACAATAGTGCTAATATAGATTAATTATTAGCTAGGCAAAAATATGGGTTAATTATTGTGGAAGAAATTTTAAAATGGCATGTTATCTTCTGGGCTGCCATTTGTTTCTAATTCTCCATTAAGATTTGTATCAAAAGTATCTTGGCTAAAAGTGTCCTCATGTCGTTTTTCGAGCATTACAAAGTTATCTGCAACAACTTCTGTAGAAAATTTTTTGTTACCTTCTTTATCTTCCCAAGCTCTTGTTCTTAGTCTCCCTTCAATATAGATTAAGCTTCCCTTTTTTAAACATTTTACGGCAAGTTCTGCTAATCCACGCCATAAAACAACGGTATGCCATTCTGTTTTTGAATGTGATTTGCCATCTCGGTCTTTAAAACTTTCTGTGGTAGCCAAAGGAAATTTTACTACAGCAATGTTTCCCTCTAGTAAATTGTAATCAGGATCTTTTCCTAAATTGCCAACTAGAATAACTTTGTTTACACCTCTCATGGTTAAATTTTTTTAGATTGCATAAAATTAAAGGAAAATATTGAAAACTTAATTTACAACTCATCAAAAACATTTTGTGCAAACTGGGCTAAGCTTGGATCTCTTGCACCCATTAACAGAAGAACAGAATTGTTTTGGAGCAAATGCTTAATGTTTTTTGTCAAATTTTTTCTGTCTTCTATAAATATGGCATTACAGCCTTTGGTTTTTAAATCTTGTATTAAATCGTTGGCACTAATATCTTTAACAGCTGTACCTCCTGCATAAAAAATTTCACTCATAATGATAGTATCGCTGGGTCTTAATACAGTTGCTAACTCGTGTACAAAATCGTTTCTTAAAAATCGTGTAGGTCCATATCCATGTGGTTGAAACCAAGCCACCACATTTTTACTTACAGCTTGCACACCTTTAATTGCTGCAGCACATTTTGCAGGATTATGAGCATAATCATCAATTACTAAAACAGTATGCTTTGTGCCTAAAATTTGGTTTCTACGATAAATGCCTTTATATGCTTTTATTGCTTTGGCAGATGTGTTTAAATTTACACCACACAAACTAGCCACAGCACTTGCTGCCAAGGCATTTTCTACATTGTGAACTCCAAAGGTATTTATACTAAATGCAGTTTCGTTTATACTAAAATTTACTTCAAATCCATTAGGTTGTATAGCTGTTGCTGAATAGCCAACATTTGAAAGTTCTACTCCAAAATCATTGTGCTTATTTAATGAAAACTTAGCTGCATGTTCATTACTTTGGTTTACTACAAATTGCTTAGAATTTGATTTGAATAGGTTAAAAATTTCGTACAGCTCTTCAATTTCTTTATGATCTTTATCAATATTTAATAGCACACCAATTTGGGGTTCATAATATACAATACTACCATCGCTTTCATCTGCTTCAATTACAAGCCAATCACCATTGCCTACCCAAGCATTTCCAATTAATCCTTTTTCTTGCAGGCGTACTAATCCTGCACCACTAATAATGCTTGGTTGTAATCCTGCTACTTCTAAAATATCAAACAACATGGCTGTTGTGGTACTTTTTCCACTTGTGCCTCCAACTGCAATTGTTTTTTTGGTTTTGCTTATTAGCGTTAATAATTGAGACCGTTTTAAAATAGTAATGCCTAAAGCCTTTGCTTTTTGCACTTCAATATTTGTATCTTCTACCGCAGTACTTATAACTACTACATCAATTGAAGCATCAATTCCGCTAGCATCTTGTGCAAAGCATTGAATGCCAAATTGTGTAAGTTGTTGTTGAATTTCGTTGGTTGTACTATTGCCAAAATATCTATCACTGCCAATTACATGCTTACCAATACCATTACAGTATTGTGCTAAAGCACTCATACCAGTACCGGCCACTCCTATAAAAAATATTTTATTGTATTGTTGTAAAGATTCCACTTTTGTAATTATTAAAGTTGTAATAAAAGTTTGCCATTGTTGGCACCTGTAAATAGCATTTGTAAAGTTGTGGCAAAGTTTTCTAAGCCCTCAATCTTATGTTCTCGATACTTAACTTTACCTTCTTGTATCCAAGTGCTAATATCGTTTATTGCTTCTTGAGCTCGGTAAAAATAATCTAAAACAATAATGCCATTTAATGTCCCCCTAGCACTTACAATTTTCATATAGTTTTTTAAGCCATTAAACTGTGCATCATTGTATTGAGATATAGCACCACATACAACAACCCTTGCTCCTAAAGCTAGGTTTAGTAGAGCGTCATCCAAAGTTTGTCCTCCTACATTATCAAAATAAATATTAAGACCATTAGGTGATAGTTGTTTTATAGCTTTTGCTAGATCCTCATTTTTATAATCAATACAAGCATTAAACCCAAGTTCGTTTTTTACATAGTTGCACTTATCTGTACCACCAGCAATTCCAATTACATTACACCCTTTAATTTTAGCAATTTGCCCAACTAAACTACCCACCATTCCTGCAGCACCACTAACTAGCACTGTTTCCCCTGGTTGTGGCTTGCCTTTGTCGAGCAAACCAAAATAAGCAGTTAAACCGGGCATTCCTAAAATACCTAAATACCAACTTAATGGAAAATTGCTTGATTCAATTTTTTGAACATTTTTCCCATCTGTCATAAAATATTCTTGCACACCAAATAAGCCCTGTACTTTTTGCCCAACTTTAAAATCAATATTTTTTGATTCTACTACTTCGCCCACAGCAAATGCCCTCATAACTGTATTTAATTCAACCCCTTTTATATAAGTTGTGCCTTCGTTCATCCATCCTCGCATTGCAGGATCAAGTGAAATAAATTTATTTTTAATTATCAGTTCACCATCAAGTAAACTGCTAAGTGCATCTTCTTTTAGTTCAAAATGTTCTTCACTTACAATTCCTTTAGGCCTTTGTACAAGCAAAATTTGTTTATTCATCATACATCAAAAATATGTAAATGATGTGTAGGTTTGTAAGCAATTATAAATATGTAAGATGTTTATTTTTTCTCAACAGTTTACAACAGTAAACAATAGTAAGGTATGCTATAAAATTTCAGGAAATGGGCCATACTTTTTTTTATTGCACCCTAGTCCAAGAACTAGTAATACAATGTTGCCTTTAATGGAATTGTTGTATAAAAATTTTACAGTTGTAGCTGTAGACACTCCAGGTTATGGCCTTAGTCAGTGTTTGCCAATTGAAAATCCTCAGATGAATGATTATGTAAATTTTTTTGAGGAGTTTATAAATCAGTTTACAAAAGAGCCAATTTATATTTATGGTACTGCAACTGGAGCACAAATTAGTGTAGCTTTTGCAAATGCAAATCCCCAAAAAGTTAAGCATTTGTTTATTGATAATATTGCCCATTTTACTGATGATGAAAGAAAAGAAATTACTGAAAATTATTTTATTGACATTACACCAAAAGCTGATGGAAGTCATTTACTAAATCTATGGAACCATGTGGCATTAAGCACTCAATTTTTCCCGTGGTATAAACAAATCGAAAAAAATAGAATTGCACAAAATGTAGCTGCAGCAAACATTATACAAGCCA
>Ga0075156_10001926_pt1 | contig 11404 bp, 11 predicted proteins | sample JI81AbrownDNA_FD_70966 | JGI IMG/M metagenome (GOLD analysis project Ga0075156, IMG submission 70966) | Wastewater effluent complex algal communities from Wisconsin, to seasonally profile nutrient transformation and Carbon sequestration -... | ecosystem: Engineered > WWTP > Effluent > Algae...
TTAGGCGAATCAGTGCTGAACCGCCGCTGCAGTCGGTTACGTGACACTGTGTGAACCGTTTCTGACTTATTCCGTGGCCGCCGATAGCCAACCTGGGCCTTCAGGCCTGCGCCACGAATCTGGCGACACACACGGTTCTGGCCACAAATTTCGCCATGCTCACGGAGATCACTGAATATCTTGCGATAGTCGTATACGCCGCCTGACTCAAGCCAGTGAGACGATCATCGCGCTTCGACCGATCAGATCGTGGTTCCAGCGAGTACGCATAAAAACCGCTGGGATGCACCTCCAGCAATGAGCACAGCCGGCGATAGTGGCCATTTGTGCTGTGCTCTTTGATAAAGGCGGGCCTCACTCGGACTGACTGGCGAAATATGCCGCCATGGCTTTTTTAGGAGTCGCGCTCCTCTGTGACGTGCTTGAGTTCCTTCTGAGGCCGACGGATATCCACCTGCTTATCCGTTCTGGCCTGATGCTCAGCAGTGTAAGTGCTGTACTTCCTGACCCACGCATACAGGCTATGGGTTGCGACTCCCAGTCTGTCAGTCACTTGGGCAATGCTATGTCCTAGGTACATTACTTGTCGAACCGCTTCGATCCCGAACTCTTCGGGATAATGTTTGCCGCTCATAGACTCCTATCTGATAGCCATTTTTATGGCTGGGAGGCGTCTAGAGAATTGGTGGTGATTCACCTTGTGGCCATTAAAAACCGCAGTGGTTGGTGAGACTGCGAAATGGCCTGAATGTTTGCGTCAGGCGAGACAGATTGACATTTGGTTGGTCAACCAATTATGATTCCGAAATCATACTGGTAAAAAGATCTTTCAGGGCCCGAATCCATAATGGAGAGAATTATGAATATGACGCCTATCCAGCCTCGCAAGGTTGTTTTTGATGTTACGGCCGTTCCCCGCCACTGGAACGGTGGTGATCCGGTTCTGACCCGCTTTTTTGATGCGCTATCGGTACATTTTCCTGAGGGCGAGAGATTCTTTATCCAGTCGGTTCGCAGCTTTCAGGATCAGGTAAGGGATGAGCGTTTGCGTGACGATATTCGCCATTTTATCCGTCAGGAAGGCCAGCACGGCATAGTTCATGACAGATTCAACCAGGTGATGGCCGGGCAGGGCGTTGATGTCGAGACGGCCACGGCTAATTTGCGCCGTTTTATTCGTGTCTCACAGAAATACCTTCCGAAAAAATATCAACTGGCGATGACTGCGGCCTTTGAGCACTTCACCGCGACCTTGGGCGAGGCCATGCTCAAGGAAGATTCCGATATGTTTCGGGACTCAGATCCGGTAATGCGTGCCTTGTTCCTGTGGCATGGAGTGGAGGAAGTGGAACACAAAGCGGTGGCTTACGATCTTTATCAGACGGTGGCGGGCGGTGGGTATGTGACGCGCGTATCGGCTCTGGTAGTCGGCACCCTGATGATTCATCTGGTGGTAGCGCCAGTGTTCTGGAATATGCTGAAGATGGATGGCGTGACCCGCCAACCCAGAGTGATACTGCGCGGTTTGAATCGCCTTTATGGTCGCCGAGGTATTCTTGTCCGCATGATGCCGGAGTTTCTTGACTGGTTCCGCCCCGGCTTTCATCCGTGGGAAACCGGGATGCCTGAGAAAGTCGCTGCTTGGCTTGATGAGTATGGTCGTCATGGGGATCCGATGCGAGCTTCTGCTGCTGTTTACGACGGCAAGCCTCTGGAGGCGGCGGCTTGATGAAGGTGACCGACGCAGAGATGGAGTCTGACGTCAGCAGTGCTGCGCCGGTAAGGCAGCGCTGCCACAGGACTGGTGTCCATTGCGGCAGCTCGGCGATACGCGATCTGCTGGAGTTTCATGGACTTGAGATGACCGAGGCATTTTGCTTCGGGCTGGGTGCCGGGCTGGGTATCACCTACGTGGAGATTCCTGATTCCGCCACTCCATTCATTGTTCATGTGCGTTCAATGGGCTTTGAGGAAAAAGTCTTTCACACACTGGGTGTGCCGTTTGCATGGTCAAGCTATCCGGATAAGGGCGCGGCAACAAATGACTTGCATCAAGCGTTGCGTGATGGCGTGCCTGCATTGCTGCTCACCGACATTTACCACTTGCCCTATTTCGGCAGTAAAACCCATTTTCCGGGTCATGCCATTGTCGCATGGCAGCTGGATGAAGCACGTGACGAAGTATTGGTCAGTGATACTGAGCGTCCCGGATTGATCCCTGTGCCGGCAACCAATCTTGCTGATGCGCGCTTTTCAACCTCGCCGCCATTTATTCATTACGGAAGCCTGTTTGCCCCGCAGTCGTTGAAGGTGGAAGTCAGTGCGGAGCGGGTGGGAAACGCCATTATTGATAATGCCCGTGCACTGGCAAACGGCGGGCCGTATAGCGGTCTGGCCGCACTGGATACCTGGATCGCCTCGTTGCCTCAGTGGCAAGCAAATGACAACTGGCGCTGGTTGTTGCGCTTTGCATATCAGGTGATTGAAAAGCGAGGTACCGGTGGTGGTGGTTTCAGGACGATGTATGCCGAGTTTCTGCTCGAGGCTGGCGAGATGCTGCCAGCCGTGCGGGCTGCGAAACTGGTGGAGCTGATGCAGCGCTCAGCTGCGGCCTGGTCAGGTCTGGCAGCATTACTCAAGATGGCGTCGGAGTCGGATTTGTTTCCCATTCGTGAAATTGAGGGTGCCATTCGTCATGTCAGGACACTGGAGTCGCAGTATGTTCACCAGGTAATAAGCAGGCTGTAACGCGTATGCTTCAGTTAGCCGCCATGTTGGCGGTCTGGGCTATTGGTTTTTGCATTTGATGAGGGGGAGAAATGATTGCCCAATCCGAGGCCGCAAACCGCTACTTGACCATGGCTAAAACGTTCTTTGGTACCTCACATCCGTTATTCAACGCGTTCGGAATTGAAGTTGAAGAGATTGGCAAGGGTCGCGCCGTTATGAGGATGCCTTGTCGTGTAGCGTTATCTGATCGCAACGGGGGGCTACATCGTGGCGTTGTGGTTACCTTGCTCGATACCACTTGCGGTCTTGCCATATTTTCTCGTCTGGGGGATATGCGACCGATTGCAACGATTGATCTGCGTGTGGATTTCATCAGGGAAGCACTTCCGGGTGAGGATGTGCGTGCCGAAGTGGAGTGTTATGCGGTGCAGGGCGATATTGCCTATGTAAAGGGGAAGGCGGTTGATTGTTCAGATGATTCGCTGTTGGCTTCAGTATCGGGGTCTTTCGCTGTCGGGACACGTGGCCCGGCGTTTGATACGGCTGTGACGCATGGAGCTGAATAAAGTGACCGCGTATGGAGCCGAGCCACGAGCAACCGAATGTACCGGGTTGAGTGAACTGCAGAAGCAAGTTCTTGAAGGTACACCCTATTTGCATTTCCTAGGTCTTGGGGTCAGCCGCGAAGATGACGGCACTGTCTGTTATCAATTGTGTTTCCGCGAAGAGCATATTGGCAACCCGCTTCTACGCACTTTTCATGGCGGCATTCTTGCGAGTTTTGGCGAAGTCGCTGCCTCCTTGCATGTGGTGGAAGAGACCGGGATGCAGAAGCAGCCATTGTGTACCAGTTTGACGTTTGATTACCTGCGACCGGCCTTTGCCGGAACGATTCGTGCTGTGCCTCTAATCGTGCGTGCGGGCCGGCGTTTTATTGTCGTCTCTGTCGATATTTTTCTGGATAAGACTCATGTCTCAATGGGGCGTTTTATCTACGCACGCTGATGACGTTTTATTCATCTGGCATGTTTAGGCTGTCAAGGAGGTTGATATTTTCATTTCCCAGACACTTCGTCGGGCGGCCCAGCTGAACCCGAATGGTGTGGCCACAGTCTACGCTAATAGGAAGCAAAGCTGGTATGAGTTTGAGAAACGGGTAGCTTGTCTGGCAGCCGGCGTTCGCTCACTGCGAGTTGCTAATGGCGATCGTATAGCAATTCTTTCACTCAATAGCGATCGTTACCTGGAATATTTCTTTGCCATACCTTGGGCAGGGATGGTGCTCAACCCAATTAATATCAGACTGGCACCGCCTGAGATTGCCTATGCGATAAATGACTCCCAGTCATCGGTTCTGTTCGTTGATGATGCGTTCAGTGCGATGCTGCCGATCCTGCGACCATTGATGGAAAGCGTCAGTCATGTGGTGTTCATGGGTGAAGGTGACTTGCCGGAGGGTTGTATCGCTTATGAGTCGCTGATCGACCAGAACAAACCCATGGCCGATAAGAGCGAAGGTGGTGCGCAGCTTGCCGGCCTGTTCTATACCGGCGGCACGACCGGGCGATCAAAGGGCGTTATGCTGAGCCACGACAATCTTGTGTTTAATGCCCTGAACGTTGTCCCGGAAATGGGTTACGGATCTGACACCATCTATATGCATGCAGCGCCGATGTTCCATCTGGCCGACATGGCAAGTACCTTTGCCGTAACCATGGCTGGTGGCACCCACGGTATTGTGCCGCGTTTCGATGTGGGTGATGTGCTGTCGTTCATTGAGCGTGAAAAAATCACCCATACATTGCTAGTGCCAACCATGATCAACCTGCTGGTGTCTTCTGGAAAGATAAGCAATTTTGATGTCAGCAGCGTCAGGCGAATGCTTTATGGTGCATCGCCGATGCCTGAAGCAGTGTTGATCAGTGCCATGGAGCAGATGCCAGATGCTCATTTTGCTCAAGGGTATGGGCAGACAGAGGCGTCGCCGATTATTACTGCGCTGGCGCCAGATTTTCATGTACCGGGCGGCGCCAAGCTACGTAGTGCTGGCAGGGCAGCACTGGGCGTCGAAGTTGCCATTATGGACAAGGATGATGTCGAGCTACCGCGTGGTGAGGTAGGTGAGATATGCGCCAGAGGTCCGAACGTAATGCTGGGCTATTGGGGGATGGAACAGGCGTCTGCCGAGACGTTGCGCAATGGCTGGCTGCATACCGGTGATCTCGGCTATATGGATAAAGACGGGTTTGTTTTTATCGTTGATCGTGCCAAGGACATGATCATCAGTGGCGGAGAGAATATTTTCTCGGTTGAGGTAGAGGGTGCGATCTACAGCCATCCCGCGGTGCAGGAATGTGCGGTTGTGGGGATTCCCCACAACGAGTGGGGTGAAATGGTTCATGCGATTGTCGTTCTAAAGGAAGGGCATGGTCTCAATCAAGGCGAGCTTCTGGCCCATTGCCGTGCGCTGATTGCCGGGTACAAGTTGCCGCGAAGCATCGAGTTTCGTCGCGAGCCGCTGCCGGTAAGTGGTGCCGGCAAGATTCTCAAGAACGAACTGAGGTGGCCTTATTGGGAAAACAAAGACCGTGGGGTCAACTGAATGACTTTTGAAAACGGCGCTCGATGGCAAGCAAGAGGTGATAAACCGTGAATCTGGATTTCACTCGGGAAGAGCGGGAGTTTCAGCAATCAATTCGCAGCTGGATGCGGGAAAATGTTCAGGATGATATCAAGCGTTCCTCGGCGCTTGGTGAAATGCTCGCTAAAGAACAACAGCAGAAGTGGGAACGTTTGCTCGGTAAACAGGGCTGGCTGGCACTGACGTGGCCGAAACAGTATGGCGGGCCAGGCTGGACGGCGACACAGCGTTATATTTTTGATCTGGAGCGAGCCATGGCAGGCGCCCCCCGACAAGTCCGTTCGGCGTGTCGATGGTCGGGCCGGTGCTTTATAACTTTGGCTTTCAGGAGCAAAAAGATCGCTGGCTGCCAGGTATCGTCAGTGGTGAAACCCTCTGGTGTCAGGATTACTCCGAGCCCAATGCCGGTTCGGATCTGGCGTCCCTGAAGACTCGTGCAGAGCGCAAGGATGACCATTATCTAGTGAATGGCCAGAAGATATGGACGACGCAGGCCCACTGGTCGGACATGATGTTTTGTCTGGTCAGAACCGATCCGACGGTCAAGCAGCAGAACGGGATTTCTTTTCTGCTGATTGATATGAAAACACCTGGCATCGAGGTGCGGCCGATCTACTCGATTGACGGCCATCATCATCTTAACGAGGTTTATTTCACCGATGTGCGGGTGCCGCTCGAAAATCTTGTGGGTCAGGAGGGCATGGGATGGACTATTGCCAAGTTCCTGCTGACGCACGAGCGTACCACCATCGCCGGCGTAGCGGATAGTCATCACGAGATATCACGACTGAAGAACGCTGTGGAGGAATCGCCGGGCTTTCTGGACAAAAGTCAGGCTCGGCTTCGTATCGCCGAGCTTGAAATCGAATTGATGGCGCTGGAGTACACTAACTTCCGTACCGTTGCCGCGACTGATGAGGGCAGGCCCTTAGGGCCGGAATCATCCGCTAACGTCCTGTTTGATGATGTCGATATTACAGACGGGATGATACTCGCCTGTGGCGAGAAAGCCGAGCAAGCGCTGAGCAGGTTGCTAGCTTATCTGCGCGTGCTCGACTGCGCGCGGATGTATGGCGCCGCTGGCGCGCTGTACCGGCGCACCCTGGAATATGCCAAAACGCGAAAGCAGTTTGGTGTAGCCATCGGTAGCTTTCAGATAATTCAGCACTACCTGGTGGATATGTTCATCGATCTCCGGCAGCTCGAGTCAATGCTGTTTATGGAGGCCGTCAAGGCGGAGTCCGAAGATGTCTCCCAGCGTGAGCGCGCCAGTACGGCCGCGAAAGCCTATTATGCGGACAAGGCGGTACGCATCGCGCAGCAGGCGATCCAGATTCATGGCGGGATTGGCGTTACCGAGGAGCTTGATATCGGCCACTACTTTCGTCTGATCACCCACTGTTCATTGACCCATGGTGACCGTGCTCACCATATAAAGAGTTTTTCCCGGCTTGACGAGGTGCATCAGGGTGAATAATCGTGAATTTGACTTCATCATTGTAGGTGCTGGCTCGGCGGGCTGTGTGCTGGCAAACAGGCTTAGTGAAGGTGGCCGTTATACAGTTTGCCTGATTGAAGCCGGGCCCCATGATAACAGTGGCTTTGTCAATATCCCGTTCGGGCTGATCGGGCTAATCAAGGAGGGTAAGCGTAACTGGGGCTATAATACCGCTCCTCAGAAAGCCCTGCTTGAGCGACGACTTTACTGGCCAAGAGGGAAAACCCTCGGCGGTAGCAGTTCGATCAATGCCATGGTGTATATCCGCGGGCAACATCACGATTACGAAAGCTGGGAAGATGCGGGGGCAAAGGGCTGGGGCTGGGAGGATGTGCGGCCGATATTTACTGCCCATGAAAATAACGAGCAGTATCCGGTAGATGCCTGGCATGGTCGGGGCGGTCCACTGAACGTTACTCATGTACAGGACCCCAACCCGTTGACCGAGCTTTTCATTCGTGCTGGTCAGGAACTAGGTGAGCCGCGGAATGATGATTTCAATGGTGAAAATCAGCGCGGGTTTGGCCGTTTTCAGGTAACACAGAAGGAAGGACGGCGCTGGAGTGCGGCGCGAGCGTTTCTCGATCCTGCGAAGGGCCGGGAGAACCTCTGCATCATGACTGATACGCTGGTCACCCGGGTTCTGCTAAGTGGCGACCGGGCCAAGGGAGTCGAGTACATTGATCAGCAGGGTATAACCTGTGTACTAACTGCCAATCGTGAAGTGATTCTTTGCGGTGGCGCGATCAATTCACCCCAGTTGCTGATGCTCTCCGGTATAGGAGATCGTGATCATTTGAAAAGCGTCGGGGTTGCTTGCCATATCCACCTTCCGGCGGTTGGTCACAACCTTCAGGATCACCTGGATATGACGGTTTCGATTCATGACAGTAGCAGACAGGCTATTGGTTTCTCGCCATACTTTCTGCCGCGGTTGATACGTGCCTTCTATGATTACTTTCGCCATCGGCGGGGGCTTCTTGCCAGCAATGCCGCTGAAGCCGGGGCTTTTTTCAATGTCGGGGGAGGTGATCGCCCGGACGTTCAACTGCATTTCCTGCCGACTTTCCTGCGTGATCATGGCAGGGAGTTGACGTCGGGTTTCGGTTGTACCATCCATGTGTGTCAGTTGCGGCCGAAGAGCAGGGGCTTCGTCCGCCTGTCCGATAGTGATCCGCGCAGTGCGCCCTTGATTGACCCCTGTTATTTTTCCGATAGTGATGACATCCGGGTGTTACGGGAGGGTGTGAAGTTGGCTCGCAGAGTGTTCCGTACCGAGGCTTTTGCTTCTATCTTTGGCGGCGATGACCTGCCTGCCACGGAAGTGGTGACCGATGAGCAGATTGACGCGGATATACGCCAGCGTGCGGAATCCATCTACCATCCGGTGGGAACCTGCCGCATGGGCGAGGACGAGCTGGCTGTGGTGGACAGCCGGTTGCGGGTCAGAGGAGTATCCGGGTTGCGCGTCGCCGATGCGTCCGTCATGCCGCTGTTGATCAGTGGCAATACCAACGCTGCCTGCATGATGATTGGCGAGAAAGCTGCCACCTATGTGCTTGAGGACAAAGCCTGAGTCGATGCCGGCAGTTCGAGTGTGCTGTCGGCATCGGCCATAATCTTTGTTCCACGTTCCGGTCAGGCAATGCGATAGATCATTGTGCCATTGGCGATCAGCTTGCCTGAAGCTTTCTCCCGAATCGAGACCTCCGAGAAAATCAGCTCTCGCCCGCGTTTTACCGCATTCGCAGTAGCTATGATGTCCTTGCCCAGCGCTGCGGCAAGATAATTCACGGTCATGGATACGGTAGCTGCCTTCATGCCGTTTTTCGGGTCATGGCCGGACCAGGCCGCTAGGGCACCGGTCAGATCCAGCAGGCTGCTGATGGCGCCGCCGTGGAAGGCGTTGCCGCCACCAGCCAGATCATCGCGGTATGGCAGGCAAACAACGGCCCGGTCGGTGACGACATCGACGATTTCGATGCCAAGCAGCTTCTGAAAAGGGACATTGGGAAACATCTGGATAAGCGAGTCAACCAGCGATTCGGTCATGCGTTACTCCTTGATGGTCGAGAGTAATATGGCTCTCGAGCAGCATATAAGTGCTGGCGATACCGGGGCTTTGCCAGAAACATCAATATACAGGATGAATGTGGCAAAGCCCGGGGTTTGCATTACAAGTCAGGCTACCCGGTTCTTGTAAACGTCAAACAACTCACCGCCTTCCGCAAAAAGCCGCTCACGCCATGCCTGCTCCAGGTGACGGGTGTCATGATTGCCAGGGTGAAAGTGTCGCTGAGTGAACTCTGGCAGACGAGGCAGGATCTTTGAGACAAACCCCTTACGGCCAAATAACATGTTCAGGCCCTTGGCATTGTCCTTGATGCTGCCGAGTTTGCCATCTCGTGCCAGCATCCATGCCCAGGTGACACCGAGCATCGGCAGCAGCACGACAAGCGAGGCCGCAGTGGCCGCGACCCGTTCACTGTACCGGTTCCCGACCAGCTCATAGACGTCGTAGGCGACAGACTTGTGCTCGAGTTCTTCCAGCGCATGCCATTGCCATATCTTGATCATTTCAGGGTCGGCCAGGCCTTGAAAGTCCTTATCCTCGAGCAGCTGCTCCGCCAGAAGGGCGGTAAAGTGCTCCATGAAGGTGGTGGCTGCGAGTTTGGTGCTCGGAGGTAGCATTTCCAGAACTTTCAGACCAATTTTAACGAACCGCTCGGGTGTGCGCATGTCGAAGCCGCGCTCGGCAAGCAGTTCGTTCAGGCGTTCATGTTCGCGCCCGTGGATGGCTTCCTGACCCATAAATCCGGAAATGGCAGCACGCTGTTCCTTGTCGGTAACCCGATCTCGGAAGTGGCGCACCGAATCCATGAAGTAACGCTCGCCCGGTGGGAAAAACCCTGAAAGCATGGCGAAGAACGTGGTTGCCGTGGCATTCCCGGCATAAAAGTACTTCGGGATGCTTTGTGGGAAATTAAAATCAATGTGACGCGGCGGGATGCCCACCGAGGCACCGTTGAGGCTGTTGCTGGTTTTCGCGACTGTCGTCATTGCGAGACTCCGTAGTTCATAACCGAAATGAAAAGTTAAACAGTGGTCGCTTTTGCACCGCGACCTCTGTTCATCCGGAAAAGGGTTTCCAGAACCCGCTGATATGCGGTTGGCATGAGCCGCTGGGTGGCGTCCATCAGCACCGCGTCAGCGCCAATCAACACGCGCCTTTGATTCTTTTGCACCCCCCGGAGGATCGCATTTGCGGCCTGTTCGGGGGTGGACATCGCAATGCGATCAAACAAGTCGGCCACTTCATCCTGGCCACCAATACTCATGCTTCCCATCTCACCCATGCGGCTGTTACGGGCAATGTTGGTTTTGACACCGCCGGGATGGATACAGGTGGCGCTTACACATCCGCCCTCGATATCAAGCTCTTCGCGCAACGATTCGGTGAAGCCTTTGACTGCAAACTTGGCCGCATTGTAGGCAGCCTGGGTTGGTACGCCGATGATGCCGAATATGCTGGAGATGTTGACAACATGGCCGTCGCCGGACTGCTTCAGGTGCGGAAGAAAAGCCTTGGTGCCATACACCACACCCCAGAAGTTGATATTCATGAGCCACTCAAAGTTTTCATAGCTCATGGCTTCTACCGTTTCCCCCAGACCAACACCAGCATTGTTGATGATCAGGTTCACCTTGCCGTGCTCTTTGACGCTATCCTCGGCGTACTGATAAACCGCAGCACGATCACCCACATCAACATGATGCACTGTTACCTTCACTGGATAGGGCCGGAGCTTCTCCAGAGTTTGCGCCAAGCCTTTGTCGTTAACATCGGAAAGTGACAAGTGACAGCCCTTTTCCGCCAGGGCAATCGCGGTGGCCTGACCGATACCCGAGCCGGCCCCTGTGATGGCGGCGACTTTTCCAGAAAAATTTTTCATGGTATTCCCTCTTGTTAAGGCTATCGTTTAGGCGCCGAGCAGAGATCCGAGTATTCCCTGCTTTTTCTTCCTGAGTTTTTTGCCTTCGAAATTAAGATAACCATCTTCGAGATTGCCATATCGCAAAGCGGGAAGATCCCTCAGGTAATCATCCAGATTCTGCCAGGGCACCTTGCTTCCCTGACGCGGCAGGCTGTCATTGGCTCGTTGAACATAGCCGGAGCGCAGATTGAGGAAGTTGTGACCGGTACCGCAACCTTGCTCATCGATGGGAGTGACCCGGGTGGCGCCAATGTCGTGCATATGATTGAGCAAGCGGCAGACAAATTCGCAGGCAATATCGGCTTTCAGGGTCCAGGAGGCATTGGTATAGCCGAATATCAGCGCCATGTTTGGCACACCTTCCAGCATCAGTCCCTTGTACAGCAATTTGTCTGATACGTTAACTTCGCGGCCATCGACACGCAGCGTAGCACCACCAAAAAGCTGAAGGTTGAGGCCGGTCGCGGTGATCAGTACATCCGCGTCCAGGTGATTGCCGGACTTGAGTTGAACGCCGGTTTCCGTAAGCGTGTCGATATG
>Ga0075156_10001928_pt1 | contig 11396 bp, 7 predicted proteins | sample JI81AbrownDNA_FD_70966 | JGI IMG/M metagenome (GOLD analysis project Ga0075156, IMG submission 70966) | Wastewater effluent complex algal communities from Wisconsin, to seasonally profile nutrient transformation and Carbon sequestration -... | ecosystem: Engineered > WWTP > Effluent > Algae...
TGGCGTGGAGGTCGCGAACAGCCTGGCGACTAGTTGGCGCCGGATCGCTCGTCAGGCGCCAGCGGGGGCGCCGTGCAGCTGGCGATGGTAGTCGGCCACGTCGTACGCACCCACCGAGCGGGCCACGAGGGCGTCGGGGCCAAAGGTCCAGGTCTCGGACCCCTTGATGCGCACGCGCCGCCCCGTGCCGCCCGGACCGGTGTTGGTCCCCGTGAGCGTCCACCGATACACCACGCGTTCACCATCGACGTCGAGCCCGTTCATCTCGACCAGCAGGTCGGGAAAGGCGACCATGAACCCCTCAGCCGAGGCGGTAATCGCCACCCGGCCGAGGTTGGGCGAGCCGCCATTGATGGTGAGCAGGCCGTCCGGGGCAAAGAAGGCGGCGACGCTGGCGGCATCCTGGCTGCACCAGGCGTCGGTGTAGCGCGCGGCGAAGTCCTGAAGGTCCTTCGGATGCATGGGGCGATTCCGCACGGGTGAGGGGGTGGCAAGAGAATAACCTGCGCCGCACGCGGGGGCACCGGCCGGGTTGCACTTGCGACGGCCGGTCGCGCGGGGCAACGTCGGCGCGTCACGACTCCTTCCCGCACCGACTCCCGTCATGCCCGCACTTCCCCGACTCGCCCCCTCGACCCGGGCATTCGCGCGCCCACTCCAGGCGCTCGCGCTCGCCACGTTCGTCGTTCCCGTCGCGCTCGTCGCGCAACCGCGTGCCACCGCTCCAGCGCGCAGCGCGGTCGACACGACTGCCCTCGCGCGCCTCACGTTTCGCTCGATCGGCCCCGCCAACATGATGGGGCGCTCGACCGACGTCGAGGGAGTGGCCGGCAACGCCAACCTTGTCTATGTCGGCACTGCCGCCGGCGGCGTTTGGAAGACGACGAACGGCGGGACAACCTGGGCCCCGCTCTTCGACAAACAACCCACGCTCTCCATCGGCGACCTGGCCCTCGAGCCCGGCAACCCCGACGTGATCTACGCGGGCACCGGCGAGGCCAACGTCCGCAACTCGGTCTCGTTCGGGCGCGGGATGTACAAGTCGACCGACGGCGGCCGTTCGTGGCGCTTCATCGGCCTGGGCGACACGCGCCACATTGCCCGCGTGATGGTGAACCCCGCCGACACGCGCACGGTCTACACCTGCGCGGTGGGACACATGGCCGGGCCTAACGCGGAGCGCGGCGTCTTTGTCTCGCGCGACGGCGGCACCACCTGGAGCAAGACGCTCTACGTCGACGACAAGCACGGCTGCGCCGACCTGGACGTCGACCCGAAGAACCCCAACATCGTCTATGCGGCGATGTGGCTCTTCGACCGCAAGCAGTGGACGTTCACGTCAGGCTCGGAACAAGGCGGGATCTACAAGTCGGTCGACGGCGGCCAGACGTGGCGCAAGCTCGGTGGCGGACTCCCGAAGCTCCTCGGTCGCGTGGGAATCAAGGTCGCCCCGTCGTCGCCCAACACCGTCTACGCCATCACCGAGTCGAAGGAAGGGTTCGTCTATCGCAGCGACGATTTCGGCGAGACGTGGCGCAAGACGAGTGACGACTCGCGCACGATCTGTCGCGGCTTCTACTACTCCGACCTGCGCGTCGACCCGCAGAACCCGGAGCGTGTCTACTCGATCGCCTGCAACCTCATGGTCTCGATCGACGGCGCGCGCACGTTCCGCCCGATCGGGCAGACGGTGCACGGCGACCACCATGGGCTCTGGATCGACCCCGCCGAGCCCACGCGCCTCTGGGACGTGAACGATGGCGGCATCGCCGAGTCGCGCGACCACGGCGCGACGTGGCGCTTCCCGAACGTCTTCCCGCTGGCGCAGTTCTACCAGCTGCACGCCGACAACCGCGAGCCGTTCTACCACCTGGGCGGCGGGCTGCAGGACAACGGCAACTGGGTGGGCCCCAGCCGCACGCGTGACCCGTTAGGCATCCTGATCGACGACTGGCAGCTGGTCTCGTACGGTGACGGCTACTACCAGACGTCGCACCCGGACGACCCGGACTTCATCATCACCGACAGCCAGGGGGGGATGATCTGGCGCACGCAGATGCGCACGCGCGAGCAGGAAGACATCTCGCCGCAGCCCAGGCGCAACGACGGCGCCCCGGTCAACGCACTGCAGTACCGCTTCAACTGGAACGCCCCTATCGTCGCCTCGCCGCACGACGGCAAGGTGGTCTACTTCGGCGCGCAGGTCCTCTTCCGCTCCAAGGACTTCGGCGCGACCTGGCAGGCGATCTCCCCCGACCTCTCCCGGAACGACACCACGCGCCACGGCTGGGCCGGCGGCCCGGCGATGCCCGAAGCGACGACCGCCGAGTACTACAACACGATCTACTCGATCGCCGAATCGCCCGCGCAGAAGGGGATCATCTGGGTGGGGGTCGACGACGGGAACCTGCACGTGACCAAGGACGACGGCGCCACGTGGACGCGCGTCGACCGCAACGTCCCGGGGGTGGGCCTGGAGGCGGTGGTGAGCCACGTGGAGGCGAGCCGCACCGCGCCCTGCACCGCGTACGCGACGTTCGAGCGCAAGTTCATGGACGACCTCAAGGCGTACGCCTTCCGCACCACCGACTGCGGCGCCACCTGGACGAGCATCGCCGGCAATCTCCCCGAGGGGGCGTACCTGCAGGTGCTGCGCGAGGACCCGAAGAACCCGCAGGTGCTGTATGCCGGGACGGAGACGGGGCTCTTCGTGAGCGTGACGGGGGGGAACGACTGGTTCCGGTTAGGCGGCAACCTCCCCGCGGTGCCGGTGCACGAGGTGTTGGTGCATGGCCGCGAGAACGACCTCATCGTCGCCACGCACGCGCGCGGCATCTGGATTCTCGACGATGCGTCGGCCATCCAGGAACTGGCCGCCGCGGCGGCCAAGCCGGCGCACCTCTTCGCGATGCGCACCGCCACGCGCTTTGCCACCAAGCAGGGGAAGGGATCGCTGGGCAACGCGCTTTTCATGGGGCCCAACCCCGCGTACGGGGCGATCATCCGCTACCACCTGAAGGAACGCCCGGCAGCCGCAACGACGGTCAAGGCCGAGATCCTGGACGGCGAGGGAAAGGTGGTGCGCACGCTCGCGCGCGTTCCGCGCGAAGCAGGGATCAACACGACCGCATGGGACCTGTCGTACGAGCCGGCGCGCCCGCGCGCCGCGCCGAGCGGACCCGAGGGTGAGGGCGAGGCGATCATGCGCCGCCTCTTTGGTGCCGCCGGTGGCCCACGCGCCCTCCCCGGCCGCTACACCGTGCGCCTGACGGTGGGCGACCAGGTGCTGGAGCAGCCACTCACGGTGCGTGTCGACCCCACGTCGAAGACCACACCAGAGGCGCTGCGCGGCCAATTCATCGTGGCCGTCGAACTGCGTGACCTGCTCTCGCTGGCCAACGACACGCTGCGCGCACTCGACGGGCGCCGCGGTGAGTTGGAGGCCAAGCGCCGCGCCGCCGTGGCCATTCCCAACGGCGAGGGGGCGGCAGCCGCTCGGCAGATCGCAGGTGAACTCGCGCAGGTGGATTCGTTGCTCGACCTGCTCGTGAAGCCGGCGACCGCACCGCAGTGGAGCGATGGTCCGCGCATCAGCGAGCGCATCGCCCAGCTGCTGCAGAAGCTCGACCAGGGGAACCAGCCGCCGACGCAGGCGCAGCAGAAGCTCGGCAAGGACCTCGCGGTCGAGCTGCGCGATGCGCTCGAGCGTGTGCGGAAGTACCTCGGGCGCTTCACGTCGATGTAGGCACGGCGACGCGCGCGCCGGGATGGAACGGCGCGCGCCGGTATGCAGCGGCGCGCGCGCCTGGTTGATCGACAACACGCGAGGCGAGGGAGCGCGGATCGCTCCTTCGCCTCGCGTCCTATTTGATGGGCGAGTAGTCGGTGGCGGTGGCGTACACGCTCTCGATCTTGTCGATGATCTTCCCGTCCTTCTCCGATTCGGCCGCGACCTTCTGCCATTCCGGGTCCTTGTCGAACGCCTCCCAGTTCCTGTCGGCCTGGGCGCGACTGGCGTGGGAGATGATGTAGATGAGCGTGTTGTCCTTGCGGGCCGAGTCCTGCGGGACCCAGTAGCCCACATTCGTCATCCCATGCTTCTCGAAGATCTGCATCGTGTGGTCGCGGAAGCGCGCCTGCAGCGCGTCGAGTCGCCCGGGGAGCGTGGTGTAGGTGCGGATCTCGAAGACGCGGTCGCCAGCCGCAACGTCCGCAGGCGCCGACGCAGTCGGGGTGGGGGTCGCGCCCGCCGAAGCCGAGTCGGACACAGGCGACGACTGCGGGGCGGAGCATGCGGCCGCGAACAGCGCGGTGATAATGAGACGTCGGTACATCAGATCTCTCCCAGTCGATAGCGTTGTTGGCCGTTGGCATCGAAGTTATCGGGAGCGAGCCAGCGCTCCTAGATCGCCTTCCTCAAGCGTGCGTGCGGCCCTCCACCCCGGGGGCGCGGGACAGGCCGAGAAGCAGCAGCAGTCCCGTCCGTGGATGCAACGCTGTCGCACAGAGCGAAAAGACGGCGGCCGGGATCATGGGTGGAGGGGGCGACGGGCCGCGGGAGGGCCCGCAGCGCGACGCGGCCCGGACCGGCTGTCCGGCTGCGTCGCGACCTGACACGCGGTCAACTCCCGACGAGGAGTGGGTAACCCATTGTCCGTCATTTTGTCGGTGCGATGACAAGGTCGATCGCCCGCACCCGCGAGATCGGTCGCCGTGATGACTTCCTGCATCAGCGCGTTCTCACGCATCGATCGAACGTCCTGCATACTACGCCGCCCGCCGCTCCCGATGTCTTCCCCAGGCTCCGAACGCTCATGACGTCACGCCGCGCCTTCGTCGGTCAGCTCGCCGCCCTCCCGGCGCTCGTCGCGCTCCCCGAGTGGCGAGAAGTTCCGGACCTCGTGCTCGTCAACGGCGACATCCTCACGCAGGACGCCACGACGCCGCACGCTGAGGCCATCGCGATTGCCGGCGCGAACGTCTTCGCCGTCGGCAGCAACGCCGAGATGCGCGCCCTCGCCCGCCGGGGTACCCGGGTGGTCGATCTGGGGCAGCGCGTCGTCATCCCCGGGGTCATCGACGCCCACAATCATCCGGCCGGTGCGGGACTGCAGCACCTCCGTGAAGTGGACTGCGACCTGCGTTCGGTCGGCGCGATCCAGGCGGCGTTGCGCGAACGAGCCGCCGGGACGCCGGCCGGCGAATGGGTACTCGGCTTCAAGTACGACGATACCAAGACCGCCGAGCGTCGCTTCCTCACCCGGGCCGATCTCGACGCCGTCAGCACCACCCACCCGATCCTGGTGCAGCATCGCGGCGGCCATACGCTGTACGTCAACTCGCTCGCCTTCCAGCGCGCCGGCATCAGCGAGTCGGTGGCCGACCCCGCGGGGGGGCGTTTCGAGCGCGACGCGGCGGGCAGGCTGAGTGGCCGGATCGCCGAATCGGCCGCCGACCCACTCTACAAGGCGTCTGCCTACAAGTACACGCGCGCCGATCACCAGGCTGGCGTAGCCGAGATCTCCCGGCGACTGGCCAAGGCAGGGGTCACCTCGGTGACCGATGCCGGCGGGAGTCCGGACGACCTGCGCGCGTACCAGGACGCCCGCGATGCCGGCCAACTCAAGACGCGCGTCTACTGCCACCTTGGGGTCGACTTCCTCGACGCCATGATCGCCGCCGGCGTGCGGACCGGCTTGGGCGACGAGTGGGTGAAGGTCGGGGCGGTGAAGTGCATCGCCGACGGCTCCATCTCCGAACGCACGGCGCGCCTCGCCCAGCCCTACGTCGGCCGGCCGAACGACTTCGGGATCATGGTTACCGACGCCGACACGCTCTGGGCGCAGTTCCAGAAGGCGCACACGGCTGGATGGCAGATCGGGACGCACGCCAACGGCGACGTGGCGATCGACGTGGTCGCCGGGCTGTACGAGCGGCTGCAACGCGAGCACCCGCGCCCCGACCCGCGCTTCCGCTTCGAGCACTGCACCGTGCTCACGCCAGAGCTGATTCGGCGCATCAAGGCGTTAGGGGCGATCCCGACGCCGTTCGCCAGCTACGTCTATTTCCACGGGGAGAAGATGGGGGAATACGGCGCCGAGCGGACGCAGCGCATGTTCCCCATGCGCTGGTTCCTCGATGCGGGGATTCCGGCGACGATGGGGAGCGACTACCCGCCGGGGCCGTTCGAGCCGATGATGGCCCTCACCTCGATGACCACGCGCACCGACATCCGCGGGACGGTGTGGGGGGCCAACCAGCGCATCACGCTGGCCGAAGCGCTGCGCGTCCTGACGGTGAACGGGGCCCGTGCCTCGCACGAGGAACGGCTCAAAGGGTCGCTGACGCCGGGGAAGCTCGCGGACCTGGTGGTGCTGGCCAGGGATCCGCGGACCGTTTCGGCCATCGACATCGTGAACATCGGCATCGAGCGCACGATGGTGGGCGGGGCGTGGGTCTACGAATCCTGAGGCGGTCACGCGGTACGTCACCCGGCACGTCAGCCGGCAATTCACCTGGCAATTCATGGCGCGCACGATCGCGTCTCACCCCTTCGCATCGGTAGGCCAATGATCCCCTCCGTTCGCCTCGCCTCCCTCGCCCTCGCCGGGCTCGCCACGTCTGGTGCCTTGGCCCATGCACCTGCCGGTACGTCTCGCGTGGCCCGCGCCACCACCGCCACGACGCCACGCCCGCCGCGCGTCCCGTCGGCGCCCAAGATCCTCGTCTACGTCGACATGGACGGCTCGTCGGGGGTGAAGCGTGCCCGCCAGGTGCTCTATCCCAACCCCGAGTACTTTGCCTCGCGCCGCTTCATCACCAGCGACCTCAACGCCGCGATCCGTGGGCTGAAGGCCGGCGGCGCCGGCGAGATCATCGTCACCGACGCGCACGGAAGCGGGAACACCGAGGGGCCTGACGTCCTGCTGGAACAGGTCGACAAGCGGGCGACCTTCCTCTTCCGCGACGCCGAGTACGATCCCTACATCGACATCCTCGATTCCAGCTACACCGCCATCGTCGCCGTGGGGATGCACGCGCGGGCCCGCACGGCCGGCTTCATGGCCCACACGGTGACGCTCGAGCCGTTCTACACGGTCAACGGCACCCCGATCACCGAGAGCGAACTCATTGCCATCTCGGCAGCGCGCTACGGCATCCCCGTCATCATGGTGGCGGGCGACGACGTGCTCGAGGGGCAGGTCCGCCAGGCGCTGCCTAACGCGGAGTACGCGGTGGTGAAGCGGGCCCGGGGGCGTGCCGACGCCCAACTCATCCCCCAGCCCGAGGTGCAGGCGTCGATCGAGAAGGCGGCGCGCGCCGCCGTCGAGAAGATCGCAACCTTCAAGCCGTACACGGTCGCCCCGTCGTATCGCTTCGAAATCGGCTACTGGAACGCGCGACAGACTGACCTGGCGATGGCGGTCGCCGGGGTGGAACGCGTCGACTCGGTGACCGTCGGCTTCACCACGACGACCTTCCCCGAGGGCTACGCCCGCAGCCTCAAGACCAACCAGATGGCACGCCTCGACGCCATGCGCTGGCTGCTGCAGGCGGTGCGCGCCCGCCCCGACGGGAAGCAGATCATGGGCGACTACCTGGACGCCTTCGTGGGGGCGTGGCTCGAGCCGGAGAAGCTGGCGAAGGTCCCCCCAACCAAGCGCGTACGACCGGCGGCCAAGACGCGCTTCTGGGGCGACACCTGACCGTGGGTTCGGTTCAGTTCACCGCTCCCAGACGCGTCCGTTGTCGTCCATCAGCGTCGAAGTTGCCCGGCGCCAGCCACCGCTCGTACGCCACCTTCTTCGCCGGCCACTCGTGGTCGAGCATCGCGAACCACGCGGTGTCGCGGTTCCGCCCCTTCACGATCATGTGCTGCCGGAACAGCCCTTCATACGTGAAGCCGAAACGGACGGCCGAACGCTTGGAGGGTGCATTGAGGTCGTTGCATTTCCACTCGTAGCGCCGATAGCCCAGGTCGTCGAAGACGTGGCGCGCGAGCAGGTACTGCGCCTCGGTGGCCAGTGCGGTGCGCTGCATCGCCGGCGTGTACAGGATCGAGCCGACCTCGATCACGCGATGCCGCGTGTCGATGCGCATGAGCGAGAGCCACCCGACCGCGTCGTCGTTCCGGTCGGCCACGGCCCAGTACACCGGATCGTGGAGGCTCGCAGCGATGGCGACGACGTGGGCCTCGAAGTCCTGCGGGTCGGCATACGGGCCGGTGAAGAGATAGGCCCACAACGCCTCCCGCTCCGCGCCGTGTGACAGCGCGTAGAGGCGTGCAGTGTCGCGCGCCGGGTCGATCGGGCGCAGGCGCCCGAAACGCCCCTCGAGCGTGACGTGCGCCGGTCGCGGCGCGGGGTGATCGGACACTGGAGGACCAACGACGGGAAGCATGGTGACGCACCTGGAAGACGATCGTGGAGCGCGCTACGGCTGTCGCGTGAAGCCCACGTTGTTGGTGCGCGCCTGGCTCAAGGCGAATCCAGTGACCGTCCCCCGCTTGTCGCGCGTGAAGGCGACCTTGGCCCCTGCCGGGACGCCGAACACGTCGGGGGCCATGGGCATGAGCGGCATCCATGGGCCGTAGCGCATGCGCACCTTCAGCGCCGTCCCGTCCTGCTGGATCACCGCCCAGGAGTCGAGTTCGGCGCTGGCATATCGCCCGGCGAAGGCCGCCGCCGTGGCCGCCGTGAGCGTGGGGGGAGCCGCCAGGCGCAACGCCGGTGCGGGCATGTCGAACTGCGTCACGCGCACGGTGGGGCCGGCGGGGGTGTTCGAGAAGACGACGGAATCGGTGGCTTCGGCCGCGCGAAACGTGGAGTCCGATGTCGGCGCCAGCGGCAAACGCGCCCCCATCAGGCTGATCACCATTCCGGTCCCCTCACGGGCGATGGTCGCCACGATCCCCGGCAGCACCTCGTAGCGTCCGGCCCAGCGATCCAGTCGGTCCGCCGCCACGGCGACCCCCGCCGCTGCTCCCTCCGTCGCCGCCACGACTGGACTCAGGCGATCGGCGAGGTACTTGTCGGCCACCCGTCGCGCCAACTGCTCCGGCGTCGCCGTGTAGTCGTTGCACAGCACCGCGACGGAGAAGTGTTCGGTCGGGAAGCGCAGGAGGTCGGCCCGGAAGCCGATGAAGGCGCCGCCGTGGTCGACGACCGGGAGTCCGCGATACGTCGTCGGCATCAGGCCGAAGGCATACGTCTGCGGCCGGCCGCTGCCTAACGGCGTCGAGGGTGCGGTCGTGAGCCGGGTGGTGAACGCGGCGTCTCCCTTCCCCAGCCGGTTCGCGTAGAAGTTGCTGTCCCACTTCCGCAGGTCCTCGATCGTCGTCAGCAACCCGCCATCACCAATGAGCGCGAAGCTGGTGCGCACGATCTCGAAGCCGCCGGCACCGCTCGGCTGGTAGCCTTCGGCCCGCCGCGCGACGATTCGCGTGTTGAGGTCGTGGAACTGCGTGCTCGACATGCCCAGCGGCGCAAAGATCCGCTCGGCCGCGAGATCACGCAGCGACTTCCCGCTCGCGCGCTTCACGATCTCCGACAGCAGCAAGTAGCCGGAGTTGGAGTACGAGTAGCGCATCCCCGGCTGGAAGTCGAGCGCGTGCTGCCGGGCGATCATCTCGAGGGCCATCTCCTGCGGGATCTCGTCGGCGATGCTGCGCCCAGACAGCGCCCACAGCCCGAGATAGTCGCGAATACCGCTGGTGTGGTGCACCAGGTGGTCGATCGTGATCGGCTGCGTGTACGCCGGCAATTCCGGGATCCACTTCCGCACCGGATCGGTGAGCGAGATCGTCCCGTCCTCGGCCAGCAGCGCGATGCTCGCGGCCGCGAACTGCTTGGACGTCGACGCGATGTAGAAGACCGTGCTCGTCCCGATCGGCACCCCCTGATTGAGGTCGGCCATCCCGTAGCCGCTCCCGAAGACGATGCGGTCATCGCGATAGACGCCGACGGCGCAGCCGGGGGTGTTGGTGTGATCGTAGCGGGCGAAGATCGAGTCGATCGACGCCGGTGAAGGGCCGGCGGCGGGGCGCGAAGGCTGCGCGCCCCCGTCGATGGCAGTGGCAAGCGTCCCGGCGGCCAAGGCGGCGGCAACTAGGCGTGTCATCGTGAGTGTGCTCCCGTGCGTTAGCGTGGCCGGCCGGTGCCGACCGGCTTGTCCGGCGGGCTTGCAGGCGCCGCGCCGCTCTTCTTGCGTTCCTCTTCCCAGAGCTTGCGCTGTTCGCGCAGCACGTAGGCATGGATCGCCTGCACATCCCCCGGCGAGAAGACGTCGGCAAAGCTCGACATCCCGCTGGACTGGAGCTTGCCACCGGTGACGATGGAATCGAAGGCGGCATGCACCTGCGGCGTTAGGCGATGCAGGTCGGGATACGCGCTGAGCTGCGCGTCGCCGCGCGCCAGATGACAGAAGGCGCACGACGTGCCGAACAGCGCCCCGCCGCGGTCGGCGAGCGAATCGGAGTAGAAGGCGAGCGTGGGAGGCTCGGGCGTTGCCAGCACCTGGCGCTTCGGCGGCAGCGGCGTGGCCCCGCCCCCGAGCTTGAAGGCGAGGATGCGCCCGTAGTTCTGGTACGTGTAGGGGGCCGAACCAAGGGGGTACATCGGCGCGAGCGCACCGCCGAAGCCGGCCAGGACCGCGATGTACTGCTCACCATCGATCTCGTACGAGATGGGGGCCGCCATGATCGCCGTCCCCACCTCGATGTCGTGCAGCTTGGTGCCGTTGTCGGCGCGATAGACCACGAGGTGCCCGTCGGACTTCCCCTGGATCACGAGGTTTCCCGCCGTCGTGAGCACGCCGCCCCCGGCCCAGTCCTTGTCGCCAAGCGGGACGCGCCACTTCTCCTGCTGCGCGATGGGGTCCCAGGCGATAAGGACTTCCTGCGTGGCCGGCAGCGGGAGTTTGGGGTCCTTGCGACGCGCGTCTTCCACGAGCTTGCGCTCTGCGGGGCCCACCTGGTCGAGCGTGAAGCCGAGCATGGCCCCCGCCCCCATGTTCGCCTTCCCCTTCGTCCACTTGTAGGTGGGCTCGCCGAACATCAGCATCCCCTGTTCGCGGGCCGGGATGTAGGTCAACCCTGTTTTCGGACTGTAGGCCATCGGCTGCCAGTTGTGCCCGCCGGCCTGCGTGGGGAAGACCAGCGCCGGCCCCTTCTCGTACACCGCCGCCGGGTTGATCGCGGGGCGTCCCGCCGAATCGAAGCCGGTGAGCCAGTTGGCAAAGACAAACGGCTTGCCCGAGATGAACGCCCCCGTCTCGCGATCGAGGACGTAGTAGATCCCGTTCTTGGGCGCCTGCATGAGAACCTTGCGCGGCCGCCCCTCGATCGTGAGATCGGCGAGGATCATGTTGGCAGACGCCGTGTAGTCCCACAGCTCCCA
>Ga0075156_10001929_pt1 | contig 11393 bp, 15 predicted proteins | sample JI81AbrownDNA_FD_70966 | JGI IMG/M metagenome (GOLD analysis project Ga0075156, IMG submission 70966) | Wastewater effluent complex algal communities from Wisconsin, to seasonally profile nutrient transformation and Carbon sequestration -... | ecosystem: Engineered > WWTP > Effluent > Algae...
AGAAGTTTTGGTTTGTCAGATTTATTTCTAATTTCCATTAAGCCCATGCTTCCTGACTCCAGCTAACTCAATGTAATTATGGAAATATGAATCTGTTGCCTTACTTAGGTTCTTGAGAGTTGCAGTTGTTAGTTTTATCTGAAGAGCGAGTAGTAAATCCTGCTAAAAGGTACAAGTTGAAACGAGCATCACAGCTATTTTATAGGCTTCTCAAGTGCAGTGAAGACAACAGAGCAAGCTGTCATGCAGAGTTTAGCATGCATAGGATTTGTTAACATGGAAATTTGAATCTCTATTGAAAACTCGCTGATTGGCTGTATTTGTGGGTCCAGTGTTTTCTAAACATGCTTCTCTTGTTACAAAGGAGTAAAGAGGGCAACTGTGGGACGTGTAGTAGTCACTTGATATATAAATGTATTCAAAACTCAATCACAACCTAATGCATGGGTATATTGTGAAATTGCGAAAATTGTTAGCATTACACTCATGAGGGTTCCAAACTTTTGGCATGTGTTCACTTGGTCTTTAAATTCTTCAGGAATTACCTTGGCTGCTCCCATATAGACAAAAGTTCCTGCTACAATAGTGAGCATGATAGCATCAACAAGCAGAGAAGCATACTCCTTTACTGCCATCCCAGTTGCTGTACCAATGGGTCCCATGAGAGTGAACGCAGTCAGGTATTGAATAATCTTTGATTCGGGAAGTCCAAATTTCATAAAAGCTACTAGTAATGCAATTGACTCAGCAGGTTTGCAAAGGAAAATTTGATAAGAAAACATGCAACATAGGCAAGATACAGTGCTTTCGCTATGCTTACCTGGTGCAATCCAATAGAAAGTGCTAACAAGGCACTGTTGGCGAAGTTACTGGACAAACCAACAGATACCATTTCTAATACACTACATACAGCAAGAGCCCCCAGAAAAATAATCACACTGAGTCCACTGGTCAAAAGACTAGGAGTTGTGGGTGTACTTGCAAAATAAAAATGCCATTTGGCTTTTATTCAGGAGGCAAGATTCTCAACAAAGAAAATAAGCATATAGCCAGCCAGGATTAGCATATAAGGTAAAAATTCATTGTGTGCACTGTTGGGGAAGCCGGCAACACATTCAGGAATCAAGTGGCCAAACGCCAATCTTAAAAATATTCCCCCCACTAAATGAGTTAGCTATTTGGTCCAAGGACCAGGATTTGTGGGTGTACTTGCAACATTGCCATTTGAATTTTCTTCAGGAGTCAAGAACAGATCTTTTTGTTGACAGGAGCCATGATGATGATGTGATGATGATGATGATGGCCATGATCAAGTATGCCATGATCATCAAAAGCCACCTTCTCAACAAAGAAAATAAGCATATAGCCACCCAGTATTAGCATATAAGGTAAAATTTCATTGTGTGCACCATTGGGGAAGCCGACATCACATTCAGGAATCGCGTGGCCAAATGCCGAACTTAAAAATTCTCCCTCACTAAATGAGTTAGCGATAGACAAACCCAGCGCATTTTCAGCAAGTGACTTGTGATTCAAAGGAACGTACCAAGACAAAAAGTTGAGGGATGTCAACAGGACTTGGAATATGATTTTTCAGCCAAACAGTGTTGGAGTACAAAAAACTTTCATGGGATTGAAGTATGAGTAGGCATCAGCACAGAGAAGGGTATGAGTCAGCACAGAGAAGGGTATGAGTCAGCAAAGATATTATATGCTGAAAGAAGCGTAAAAATGGAATAGCTCACTCTTTATTGCATGATTATCCTCTACACAGCAACAAAGTTTACCTCTTCAACCTTGATATCATCATTTAGGATAGAGGCCCTAGGGGGTCAGGAAGGAATTTCAAAATAATTTTTAAAGAGTCATAAAACGTCATAAAAGATTGGTTGACAAGCGACAGCATAAGAAGAAGGCTAATGGCCAAAAAAAAACAGACGGAAGCAGAGTCAAGGGACCCTGAAAGTTAGAAGACTATTGGTACTATGTTGGCTCTACTCGTCAAGATTATGAAAACACTACCAAGTTCATCATTAACCACATCAAGAAGACTTTTGAGCAAGGAAATGATATTGCCAAAGAGATGCAAAAGATGACTGCCATTGATCAATCAAACGGTAACCAACATTGCAAATGAGTAATGATTCTGACCCTATCATTGCAACAAGAGAAAATAAGCAATATGAAATGAAGTACATGGCCAATTATGATGAATGTATCAAAAGAAATGTATCTACAGCAACAATAAGATCAAGGCCTATGCCCTATTATGGGAGAGATGTGCAAAAATAATGCAGAACAAGATACATGCAAGCATTGACTATGAGACAAAAATTTATGACAATCCGATCGAACTTTTAAAGGCAATTCAAGAACATGCCATGGACTACCAAGAGACAAAATACAAAATGTCTACAGTGCACAACAATTTGAACGTGCAAAGAAGGCATGTAATCTATATTATGCACTAGGCCATCCCTCCATTCCCAACATGAATATGATAACAAACAACCCAATCACAACAAAAGATGTTGATTTAGCAGGAAAAATCTTTTGCCCTAATATAGGGACAATCATAGGAAAGACCACCAGAAGTAAACCAATCCCAGTGGTGGATGAGATGATTGACATACCATCTGAATTAGTACAGGTACAAGAAGATGAAATTTTGACATTGGATGGGATGACTGTTAACAGTCCAAAATTTCTTACTACAATTGCAAAACACTTATATTATTGGACTGCTCACTATATGCCATCAACAACAGCAGAATCTTATCAATCAGCCATTGAAGATAGAATAAGTGTGTATAGGATGGGGGGTTTTTGGGTTGTAGAGATCCATTGTGACAATGAGTTTTGAGCAGCACTGGATCCAATTGCAACAATACAATCTCTGCCTATACGTATGAACTACTCAAACCCTCAAGAGCATGTTCCTTGGGCAGAAAGAAACAACAGAGTCATCAAAGAAAGAGTATGTGGATGTTATTATTTCTTGCCCTATGTACATCTCTCCAGAAAATTGACAAAGTACATGGTGATTGAATGCACTAAGAAACTTAATTATATTCCTGCACAGAATGGTGTCTCAAAATATTACAGTCCTTGAATGATCTTGCATCAACAGAACATCAATTAAAACACTGTAAATATGTTTTTGGGGAGTATGTTCAAGCACATGATGAACCAACGCATAGCAAAACTAATGAAGCCCGCTCATTGGATTGCATCTATTTGATGCCAGTTTCAAGCTCTCAAGGTGGTCATGAGTTATGGCACTTTACAACAAACAGTGTACTTATTCGAGGTGTCATCACATCAATTCCAATTACACAAGGTGTCATTAATATGGTTCATATGCTTGCGGAATTGGATAAAATGCCTCCAGGATTAAAACTTGCATCCCAACACAATGTAATTCTATATGACCCCACTTAGATTGCAGGAGTGAATAACAACAAAAACAACAAAAACAAGAACAATAAAAATAAAAAGAATTATCCTTATGATGATGATGATGATGACGATGATTATGAAATGAATGGTAAGACAAACTCTGGTAAAAGGACAAGACATTTTGACATCAAACTATTTTATGTCACAAATTCAGTTGAGAGGGACGAGGTGACAATTGAATGCTATCCCACTGATGAAATGATGGCAGATTTCTTCACCAAACCATTGGTTGGTAACAAGTTTGGAAAATAGAAGAAAAAGATCTAGAATAATACATCCATTCAGTGAGACAGCAGGAGTGTGTTGGAGTACAAAAAGATTTACAGAATTGAAGTATGGTTATGAGTCAGCACAGAGAAGGGTATGAGTCAGCACAGAGAAGGGTATGAGTCAGCAAAGATATTACATGCCAAAAGAAGAGTAAAAATGGAATAGCTCACTCTTTAAAAATTATCTAGGAAACAGATTATTCCATGATTATCCTCCACACAGCAACAAAGTTTACCTCTTCAACCTTGATATCACCATTCAGGATAGAGGAGCTAGGGGTTTAGGAAGTAATTTCAACATACAGCTGTAGTCCGTATGGTTGTGGGTGGTGACGATCACCACCATGACCATGGCTGTGACCTTGGCCTTCCCCAAAATGATGATGATGATTACGATGGTTGTGACCACCACGCGGAGTGTTAAGCGAATTCTTGAAATCTTTGGTATGAGAATCCTTGGCGCGAGATAAGCACAAAGCAAAGTTTTTCTGACATTCTGCTACTGTGGTTTGACTGGTGGAAAATATGGCAAATTTCCGGTTGTTTTTCATCTTGATGCTGCACGTGCCACCTGCAACACAGGTTGTAGAGGTTGGGGGAGTGCTGCCTGAATGCAAGAGTGCTTTCAGGTCCATGATGAGTTTTACCTGCATTATGAGTAGAATCGAAGATGCACTCTAAATGTATTGCATAAGACAAGGTTAACCCTTCAGCCCAAAGTAGAAGCGTCAACAAAAAGAGTCCCATGGTGTGTCGATTACAGGGGAAAATTCAGTTCTTCGAGGAAGCCCTTGAGAAAATTGCTTCATTCCAATTTTTGAAGATGCCTGTGATTCAAAGACAGAAACTGGAATTGGTTTTTCTGACAACATTTAATCTTCCCTGTTGTAATGATCCTTTGTCTTCAGCACCGAACTAACTCAACAGTCCTCCATGAAGATGTCACGATGGAAGCCACTTGAAAAATAGGTAAGTTGGTTGCTTTGCCTATACATTAAATAAATCTAAGATGCGCACAAAAATCCATTTAATTTAATTTCATTCATATAGCACCTTATATACTCACGGACCTTTATTTTCTCCATGCGAATGAAGAATTGATTCAGTTTTACTCTGTAGATTTTCTATTTGGCTCATACTTAGAATACTATTATTAGGTCAAGTCGGATTATGGAATTAACCATTGGCAAACAAATATGACTTGGAAAGAAACATGCAAGAGAATAGGGGGGTGTCAATTTAGCTTCAAATCGATTTTTTGTTTGCTAGAGGAGAAATTTTTTAAATTCAATCTGATTGGCTAATGCACAAAAAACTACTTTAAGCAAGGATAATCGCATTTGCATTCTCCTTGATCACAAAAAATCTCATTCTTTTTTTTTAAAATCAAAGCCCAAATGGACCCTACATGTAAATTGCACTCTAAATGCTTAAAGCCAGATGTAAGCTTAGAGAAATGTGGTCATCCCCTCACTAACCAAGTTATCTTAGCACTATCATTGCAATAATCAAACCCTTAACTGCATAGTTACCTTTCCTGGCACTACTCCCCCGCATCACACACTCATTCACAGCACCTTTGGAAATGCCCATAGCCTGACCGAAGGGGAGTTGCTTGAGGAAAATGCTATCCTTTTCCATGTGGGAAGCATTGTTAATTAGATATTAAAGAACTAATACAATTATACTTTTTTTAATCTTAATCAGAACACAAATCGCCTGAAAGTGCATGAGACTAATTTGGAGTTCAAGAGTAAGGACCTTAGAAAGATATTGCCGCTAGACTATATACAGAAGTTCTGAAGATTAACCGAGCCGTCAAAACTTTCTGCCTAAGTTGCAAGCATGTTCAAAAGATTTGGCCGGATGAAATCTGTTTGGCAAAGTTTGATATGATTGATGTGATCACCCATCATCCTAGAATGTTAACAATACGACTTTGATAGAATCCAAGCAACAATTTAAAAGCTGTGTTTCGAAAAATCATAATGTTAAAATTACATAAGACATATGATCTTAGTGAGCTCCTGCAGCTTCTTGCCTTGGCAATCGTATACACATGTTCAAAAGAGTCACTGCTCTATATTGAATGGTGTATTAGGAGTTTGACTACACGCAATCTCGAACCCTCGATCTGTCTTTTTAGACTGGTCATATGGTTGTTCACGGGTATACATACTGTTGTTTGATGACAAATTTCTAATGCAATACAACTCAAGAACTTCCAAGAATTGTAAGGAAATGAGAATAGACAAAGAATTGATAGTCCATTGCTCCTATTAGACCTCTTAACCAAACTTTGCAAGCTCTATCCAGTAATGCAACAATAAATAGAGTGTATGTTGAAGTCTGGAAACTGAGTGCTTCCAATACAAACCTGCATATATTGCATAACAAATGCTTCATTAGTAGTTTTCAAGACAATTGTCTTGGTGCTTTCAATTTCATGCATGATGTATCAGTGTTAAAAAACAGACGGAATTAAGTTACAATAGATGCTAACTTGCTTCCAACTTCTATCCATCATTCTCTTCAGAGCCAACTCAGCACTTTTCAAGATAAATCTAGGCTATCAAAAGATCAAAATTGACGCGCGAATTTGAAAGGGATTTGTTGGATATTTCTTAAACAGGTTCTGGTTGAAACATTGAAGAAATAGGCGGAGAATTTCACTCTTTTATTAACAAGAACACTTGTTCAGATTCTTCACAAATAAGATGCTCTTGTATCGAGGTGAGTTGCAATCGAGTTTAGCAACCAATGATCTAAAAAGATGGTATTGTACGTAGTTTTGGGCGCATAACACAATCTTGTAACTACGCACGATTCTTTGAAACCGTGCGGGTGTACATGCAAAAGCGTTCAGAGATTGTATATTGCTGAGATTTTCGCAGCGATAATGACAACTGAGTTGATGCATATTCTTTACATACAGAATTTGGAGCTTGTATAGAGATCTGCTCTACTGGTAGATGTTGTGAAAGTTGTAAGCAGATTGCGTACGTACGCAAAGTGGAGCGAAAAGACCCAGAAAATGAATCTCACAATATTGACTACCCCAAAATGCCCCGATTCTCCAAAAAAGCAAATTTAGTAAAAGATTTGGAGACCATAGTAAACGGTCGTAACACCAAGGCTTATTTGCGCTACAACCAAGGCAGAAGAGGGCTCCTCCTCTACCAACACCACCTTGTCACCGGAACAACTCTTGAACAAACTCTTTGTAAGCGGCCTGCACTTGGCAAAAGATGGTGATGAGATGAAATCTTATTTAGTGATGATGGATCAAGTCCAAGGCCGGTCTCGTGGATTTGGTTTCATCACCCATGAAGAAGGATGCGAGGGTGATTAAAAGGCCATGGCTGCTATTCCGCATTCTATCCGCCACAAGTATGTTGAAATCAAGTATGCACAGAGCAAGGCTGCTGGAGCTGCCATGCAGGCACCATCCTCAACAACAAATTCGGATGTTGGTGGTAGTGGTGGAGGAATGCTTAATCGCAGCAATATCAATTCAGAGTTTTAGGGTTTGACCAATGCGTATGGACAAAGTGGATGGAAGGCTGGCTACAGCAACCAAGTATTTGGATAGTTGGGATGGAATGTTCAGGGATGGGAGACATTTGGTTTGCAAAACATTTTGGTGAGCCCACCTAATTCTTTTCTGACTTGCCCAATGATGGACCTTATCAAATTACTGCCAAGAATTCGCGAAGACCGTCCTCTCTAGATGACAATGACGAGAATCAAGATGATGACAACAGACCATTAATCAACAATTCCAACAAGCAAGATCGCTAATTTGATCATGAAGGAAGTTATTCTGACAGAACAAACAAGGTCCCAAAGAATGAGAGGAGTGACGATGTACATCAACAATTAACTTTACAACAACAATATGCTTTTTCATAATTATAATTTTGCAAACACAAAATATGGTAACTTGGGATAACAAGTAAATAAATTCTTATGCAAATATATTTATCATTAGCCAAATGAACTTATAAATGCAATTTAGTGATCAATCATTGCTGGTTACTCTAATCAGGCTGATACTTTGGCTTGAGGCGCATTCTCTTTTATAGCCTTGGATTTAGGCGCATTCTCTTTTATAGCCATGTCCTGAGGCAATTCAGTATCCACCTCCTCAGGCGGAAGTTGAATATACCTCACCACGCTTCCCCAAATAAAACAGTTTTGCAGCATCAACATTTGTGGATACTTGTTGCTGTCCACCACTGTCACATTGGTGAGTTTCACATTTGAATACTGATCAACTGAATGCAATGTCCCCATCAAGACTAAATCATTCTTGACTTCCACAGCCTCCTCTTTGCCTGCCAGTGTCTTGAATCTTTGGCAATCCCAAAGCATCTTGTCACAATCAGGATCCTGACATTTCTCCAAGTTTTCATCTACTTTTAGGCACTTTGAGCGTAGCTTACATGTGCTGTCCATTTTACCTTTTACTGCATGGTTTTGGTTTCAGATGAGATGAGAATTTGAAGGCCAAAATAAGAACCAAAAACGATTCTCTTATTCTCAAAAGCACTTTTTGGGTGTTAGCCAATCAGATTTTGTTTTTTGAAAAATATTCTTATGAACGAAAACTCAAAAACGCGATTTGAAGCTAAATTGACAACCCCTAATACATGCATAATCAAATCTGAAATGGGAACATCTTTGACCAGTATGTACTGTAGACACATCCTTAGAAGAACTGGCTACACAGTGTTATATTGAGGACATCAACTTGAGGATGTCTTGCCTAGCGAAGACGTTCAAATGATTTGCAAAGATCTATGATTGTGAAAAGCTAATTGCGTGAATCAAAATGGTGTCAATCCTATGTTGCAAGTTTCATTTTTTTGCCTTCCATAGAAACTCTTTCAAGTTAGCCTTCTACAAAGCTTCTCCCCTTTCCAAGCTTTCATCATAAAGAAAAAGTAGAACCGCTGTCACTGAATCTACAAACATTTTACTATTGACACTTTCAAGTATTTCTCAGTTTACCCATATTCCTGCTGACCAACTGTAGAAAAAAGTGCGTAGGAGAAGTAGGATTTTGGTTGCTTGGACCCGTTTTCTATGCTGTTGACATAATATTTATACGTACACCGATAAAGAAACTGTCATTTTTTATGAGCTCTCACTGAGTTCTTATAAGCAGCGCAGGCGTGATATAGCACGAAAGTAGAATTGCGTAAGTTTGAAATTGGCGTTGTTTTAACTCTGAAAACTTCACAAAGCTCACGAAGCTCACGAAGCTCACGAAGCTCACAAAGTTTTATTTGAAGTAATTATAATTTTAAAGTTAAAGACAACTAAACTGCACTAGATTCACTAGTGGCACTGATTAAGATTATCATCACAACTGCACTAGATTCACTAGTGGCACTAATCAAGATTATCTTTACAGGTTATAGTTTAAACTCTAGCTTAAATCCTCAAGATGAAGCTAGAGTTTAAACTACAACACAGAGATGACGCCGAGACTATTGGAGTAACTGGAGCTATCAAGAAGGTGAATTGCTCTAAACTGAAACTACCTGAGTTGGGAAAGCTTGAAGATCGAGTGACAACTCCTCTACCTGATAAGTTCACTCTGTTGTCGCTTGGAGACAAAAATGATCAGCTCACAGATGCATACAACGTCAATATGAGACTAGTTGAAATGGGCCAGCACTTTAAGAGATTTGGCCTAAAAGATGTATTCTAAATTGTCAAGACAAAACTTGATCCTAATGGCGCAATTCAACAAGAAACATCCTAAGATTCTCTGTACTTGGTGGACAACTATTCAAAAATTTCTATTCAAGATATCCATGAATCTATTTGCTTCTTTCATGTTTATGGACAACTTTACCAAATTCAAATCTTGAGTGGTCTGATCTATTCCTAAAAGGCTGGTGTGAATAAAGTGTTGGAGTACCTGATCAATGTTCCAGGGCTGATGAATGTCCTTCCAAGAAAGTTACTAACTCTGCCACTTCAAACAAAACAAGAGGAAATTGGTCCGCTCCTAAAAACGGGGAATATGAGTTGAAGTTGATCAATGGGAACACAACAAAGGAACAAAATGCTGGGATAAACAGATGGATGAGAGTGCAACGGAAATTGCGAGTACTGTTGCCAAGGTCGCTTTAGAGTCAAATTCTGAAAATCAAGATGTGCAGCCTACAGCCTGTGTAGCCTCAATCTCTACTGTTGTGCAAAGTAGTATACAAGATGCATTCTACAAATTTAGCAATTTACTACTAGGTCACAGTTATCTCTATCCATTTAATTGTATAGGCCACTTATTTCTTTCAGTGGGATTCATTGTTTCAATTTGGTTGTATGAACTTTCAACTTGAATTTATAAATGTGTTACATGGTTTTATAACAACTTGACAACTGCAGCAGCACCGACTATGGTCAATCGACTGAGACCAATTCGAAATTATCATTTGAAGCGTTGCCTCAAATCAACACGTTATACAACAAGATTGTCACTTTGATTTGGAATTTTAAATGAAATTCAATATGATAAGGAAGAATATCACAATCAAGCATAGCAAGGTGTTGAAGCAAATCTATCTCCAATTGAAATTACAGATTTCGTTAACAGTTTGATCCAAGGATACCTTTCAAAATCGCTACATCTTTGAAAATCACTAATAACAAAAGGGAAAATTTGGGTATATCATTCTCCACTAATTCAATTTATTCAATGATCTACAATTCTGCAGCTTTTTGAACTAACATAAAAAACTACTTATAGTAATTGATAGGGCGCATCCAAATCCATTACTCCCATCTCTTCAGATTTCCTAGGAAAGATTCCTCTGATGGATACCCCAATTCAAGGCCTTTTTGCAACTACTAAAATTAAAGGTATAGGCTTAGTCAAATGGTGTATTTGCGATTTTGAAGAGACATCAACATCCATTGAAACTACTGCTTACTTCATTCCAGAAGCAGATACAAGATTGTCCAGTCCACAAGCCTATTTCGATGAGAATAAAACTGGATCATTTGTCATGGACTCAATTGGTACAGTGCTAACACTACCAAACCTACTTTCTCTCTATTTTGACTATCACAATGGTAACAACCTTCCAATGGCAACCTGTTCAGAAATGGAGGCAGCTGTATGCATGGTCTTTGATGCTTCACAAGTCGAGATGTTTCAAACTCTTTTGTTGAAGAACATAATCAAAACCTCTCTCAAGCTCAAAAGGAACTGTTACAATGGCATTGGAAATTAGGACACTGTGGATTTCAGCAGATTCAAACATTATTACGTTCTTCAAGCTCACTAAATCCCATAATTTAGACCGAACACAAGGCAACTTCTTCATGTCCCATACCTCTTTGCGCTTCATGCAAAATAGCTCATTTAACTCGCCAAACACCAACATCATCTAAAGTTACACAAAATCCATCGCTTCTCATGGCTCTCAGAAGAAATTATCTAACTGAGGGTCAAACAGTGTCTTTGGATCAATACATATAATCCACACCTGGTCCTTTGCCACATACAAAAGGGAGGGAACCTACAGCTGTTCAATTTGCAGGAGGAACACTCTTCGTTGATCATTGCACAAAATTCATTTTTTTATAACCAAGTAACTTTGGGTGCTGGAGAAACTCTGGTCTCAAAACAAACTTTTGAATCCATCC
>Ga0075156_10001930_pt1 | contig 11389 bp, 12 predicted proteins | sample JI81AbrownDNA_FD_70966 | JGI IMG/M metagenome (GOLD analysis project Ga0075156, IMG submission 70966) | Wastewater effluent complex algal communities from Wisconsin, to seasonally profile nutrient transformation and Carbon sequestration -... | ecosystem: Engineered > WWTP > Effluent > Algae...
GTAGCATTGCTGTTTGCTTTGGAGCTCATTCGCGATTTGTTTGTAAATTTCCACGAGTCGTGATTTTGCATCCTGTCCATCGGCGACGAAGGGCTTGCCACCGGTTTTTTCAGCCCACTTTTGGAGGTATTTATTCATACCTGAAAAAGCAGTAATTGCATAAAATATAATACCATTAGCATTGAGTGCATTGAGAATTGTCGTATCTGATACCGGAGGTGGTTCATTAGGATTACCGTCTGTCAGGAAGATGACGACACGTTTGGTCGGTGCGACGCAATTACCGTCTTTCAGGAGCTGTAGTGCACCCCAACGAGGGTCGAGCATTGGTGGGTCGTACTTGGTAGCTGACCCGAGTACGATATCATTGATTTTGTTGTTGAGCAATGTTCGGTTATTGGAAAACTCCTGCTCAAGATATGCTTCACCATCAAAAGAAACAACGGCTACGCGTGAATTACCGACAAAATTGACGGCATTGACAAACACCTGAGCCGCTTGCTTGACGAAGTCAAACCGTGTTGAGCCGGTCTGCTGATCAACGACTTCACCCATCGAGCCGCTCTTGTCGATTACGAGTACGACGCAGACAGAAGGTCCGTCAACGATAGTCGAACAGCGCTTCGTGACAGTTTTTGGGTCAATTCGAATGCCGTTTTCAACGACTTCAAAATCCGCAGAATCTAATCCTGAGATATCGACCACATCTTGACCGACTTGCTGTGTGGCGGTGTAATATGACGAGACTTTGGGGTATTTGCTCACATCGGGCTGATACACCTTGAAGATTTGCGCTAACGAGCTGCTCATTGTCAGCAGGAAGAGTACCGGTAGTACTATCCAGTAGCGATAAGAAAAAAGGCGTGAAGGACTCATGATTTTCTCCGTAAAATAGTAAGTAGAATAGATAATGTCTGATATAATGTCCGGCTAATGCAAGACTGACGGCTCGACAATCGTAAATGTCTTATCTGTTGCATTGAGTTCTGCTTGTACTCCAATCGGAAGAGTCATTTTACTCTTGACATGCCCAAATGGCAAACCGTACATTGCAGGAATTCCGAGCGATTGAATGCGTGCTTCGAGCACTTGCTGGAGCGAAAATGAGAGGTCAAATCCCGACCTCGATGTCGCTTCGCAATTTTTAAACTGTCCGAGTGCTATGCCTGCACAATGCTGTAATTTACCGGCAAGCCACAATTGTGTAAGCATTCTATCAATTTTATAGGGCTCCTCCGACACCTCTTCGAGAAATAAAATTGCTCCCGTTGTATCGATTTCGTACGGCGTGCCGAGCGTACTGACGATCATTGCCAGATTACCGCCGACCAGCTTGCCTCGGGCAGTGCCGTCAGTGAGCGTCAGCAAATGAGAATCCGAAAACGTAATTGCAGGATGCACTACCTGTTGATTATCCTGTAAGCTTGCTGTCGGCTCAAAAAGTGTCTTCAGGAAATAATTCAACGTAAAAGTATCAAAGGTCGAAGAAGCCACCGGCCCGTGAAACGTTACGATATTTGTCTGATTATAAATTGCAATTAATAAAGCAGTTATATCACTATAGCCAATAATTATCTTTGGGTTTTTTTTAATCGCCCCAAAGTCGAGCATCGGGAGTATTCTCATCACGCCATAGCCGCCCCGCGCGCAGAGAATACAATTGATATCGGGTCGCTCGATGAACTCCATAAACTCGGCAGCCCGCTCCTGATCAGGAGCCGAGAGATAGCCGTATTTTTTGTTAATTGCTTTGCCAATAACCACTTCGCAGCCATTGGCACGCAAAGCATCGATTCCATCTTGGATTTCACCGGGATTGATGCCACTTGCCGGGGCTGTAATTGCTACCACCGAGCCCTTTTTAAGAGCCGGAGGGAGCACAATATCACGTTTTACCGTTGGAATTTCGAAGTCAAATTCATTTTCAATGCCATCGAATGACCTCGCATTCGATGCTGATGCTTTTGCAATTGTATGCCCTGTGAGGAATGTTCCGAAAGATGCCCCAAGAATTGCACGTCTGATAGAATTCATAATTGTAACCTTTGTGCGGCAATACTATCCGGGAAAGCCCGGATTTTACGCCCTACTGTACGGAAAAATACAAAAATTGACTGACTTCTACAACGGCAATAATCATTCCAATGTAAATTTCACTCAAACAATCGGTGTAATCGGGCGAATAACTCCTAAAACACACAAAATACTCCCTTCCTTACAGAAGAAAAGTAGATATAATGGTGCTTTCGGTTACAAAACTTTTTGTATATTTGCGCTCCTTAATACTGAGGAAAGGTGCAGGAGTGGTTTAACTGGCACGCCTGGAAAGCGTGTGTACTCGAAAGGGTACCGAGAGTTCGAATCTCTCCCTTTCCGCTCAAATTAGCCGGATGCTTCCAGACAAAACGAGGTGTCCGGCTTTTGTTTAGTACGCAGAGTGTAGTTTTTAGCGTTGGTATATTGGAACGATTGAAGTAATTTGCAGCTATGACCAAGCAAAAACCATATTATGACGACGAACAGTATCGAGTTTCGATGCAGGAAGATATTGCCGTCATTGAACGCATAAAGTCCGGAAGTGCAGATGATTTCAAGTATTTACAAAAAAAATACCAACGACTGATTACCTCCCTGATCCGCAAGATGATCCGCAATGATGACGATGTCGCCGATTTGGTGCAGGATTCGTTTATCAAAGCATTTACCGCAATTCATACCTATCAGTCCGATTACGCGTTTTCAGCGTGGCTTTATCGGATCGCATCCAATACATGCATCGATTTTTTGCGGAAACGTCGCCTTCAGGCATTCTCAATTGACAAGCCAATTTCGACCGATGACGGTGATTATCATTTTGAAATCCCGGACTCTTCGTACCTCGCCGATACCCCAATGATCGACAGCGAGCGCAAAAAAGTACTCGATGCGGCTCTGGCGACACTTTCTCCGAAATACCGGAAAATTATCAAAATGCGCCATGAAGAAGAAATGGATTATCAGGAAATAGCCGCTGCGCTCAATCTGCCGCTCGGTACGGTCAAAGCGCACCTCTTCAGAGCCAGAAAAGCTATGTATAATTATTTGAAAAAACATACAGTTCACTTCGAACAATGATACAATTCCCTTCGTGGAAAAATTGGAATTATGCTCTGCTTTCAAGAGTATGGGTCTTTATTCTTCTCCTTGGAATCGTTGCGGTGATGATTCTCTCGGGGTTGTTCAGATTTGTGTTTTCCAGACCCGTGTCCGCTGAGATTCCCGAAGGAAAGGGCAGGACCGCCGCCGAGCGTATTATTCAAATTAATATTCTCAACGGCGCGGGAGAGAATAAAATAGCCCGAAAAGCAATGGATTACTTCCGGGCTCGGGGATTTGATGTGGTCGAGGTTAATAATTTTGACGGTATTGTCGCTCGTTCGTATGTCATTGATCGGGTGGGAGATACAGCTTCTTCGAGAGAAGTCGCCTACGCCCTCGGAGTACCGGACTCACTCATCGAATCCGATGTCGATTCGTCGCTTTATCTACGGTGCAGTGTCGTTCTCGGGAAAAATTACAGAACCCTGAAACCATTCAAGTAAGTCCTCAGAATTTGGTCCCGGTATTCTCGCTGCCTGCTGCATATATCTTGAGCGAACACATGCTATGCTTAGGTAATTCCAAGAAAATCAAAGATTTCATTTACATTTTGAGCTTTAATGCTCAGCCCTCAAAGAAGGAGAAAAATTTTGGCAGTTACCGTCAAAAAACCAAGAACAGTCAAGGGATTTGCTACCCTTTACGCGCAGCTTGCTGCCGAGAAATTAGCTGAAAATATTCAGATACTTGATCTCACAAAAGTCGAATCGGCACCTGCTGATTATTTTGTGATCTGTACCTGTCAGTCAGATACGCAAGTCCGTGCTGTGGCAGGGATTGTAGAGCAAGGCGGCAAAGAAGCAGGCAGCGGAATCCCGCGCAGTGAGGGCTGGGACAGTCAATGGATAATCATCGATTTTTTTGATGTCGTCGTACATGTGATGCATCATGAAGCACGTGATTTTTACAAATTAGAGAAAATGTGGAGCGATGCGGAATTCTCCATTCTCAATGAAAAATCAAATGTCGTACCGCTCAAAGGCCCAACGAAAACCAGTAAAAAATCCGTCGAAATAGTGACCGAAGAGGAGTAAAATGATCGCAACATATATTATTCCTCCCTTTGAAAAAGCACTGCAAGCTATTGGCGTACAAGATGTTGTGCAGCTCAATTTTGAAATTCCCAAGGTATCTTCCCACGGCGACCTCTCGGTCAATGTCGCTATGCTGCTTGCCAAAAAATTAGGAAAGCTACCACGTGTAATTGCTCAGGATATCGTCTCGCACCTTACCTTCGATGACGGAATCATAAGTTCTGTCGAAATCGCCGGTGCCGGATTCATCAATCTCCGCTATGCCGCCGGTTTCTATCAAAAAGCACTCGTTGAAATGGCTTCGAAAGGAGATAGTTTTGGTGCTTCCGATACCGGCAAAGACGTCAACGTCAATGTCGAATACGTGAGTGCAAATCCTACGGGACTTCTGCATATCGGACACGGACGGAATACAGCTATCGGCGATACGGTTGCCAACCTTCTCACCTGGACCGGACACGATGTGACCCGCGAGTATTACTTCAATAATGCAGGTAACCAGATGAATAACCTCGCACTTTCAATCTATGCGCGGTATCGTCAGGCATCCGGAGACAGTGATTTTCCTTTCCCGGAAGATGGATATCATGGTACGTATATTCAGATTATCGCCGATGAAATGCTTGCTCTCCACGGCAATGCACTCCTTGAAAACTCAAAAGAAAATCTTGAGAAGTTCCGGCTTGCAGGTGAACAGTGGTGTTTTGCCGCCATCATGAAAACGCTCCAAAAAATGAACGTGCGCCAAGATGTGTATTTCAATGAAGATTCACTCTATTCGGACGGTAAAGTACAGCAAGTCATTGATGATTTGCGTTCGCGTGATCTGGCGTATGATAAAGACGGCGCAGTCTGGATAGCCCTCTCAAAAATTGACGAAAAATTAACCGATCGGGTGATTGTAAAGTCAACCGGTGAGCCGACCTACCGATTGCCGGATATTGCCTATCATCGTGATAAACTCAATCGTGGATTTGACCTTATCGTCGATATTTTCGGAGCCGATCATATCGCGACTATCCCCGATGTGATGGCAGGAGTACAGGCATTGGGTCTCGATGCGTCGAAGATTAAAGTGCTGATTTATCAGTTCGTGACACTCACCGAGAATGGCGAACAGGTCAAAATGTCGAAGCGGACAGGGAAGAGCTATACTCTGGATGATCTCATCGATGAGCTCGGTGCTGATGTCGTGAGGTTCTTCTTCATTATGCGCGGAATTAATACACATTTGGAGTTTGATCTGTCGCTCGCCCGCGAGCAGAGCGATCGTAACCCTGTATTTTACCTGCAATACGCATACGCCCGTATGGCGAGTATTCTCTCCAATGCCGCAGAAAAGGGGATCGCAACGAATGATACTGTGGATGTGACTCTGCTCAATCATCCTGCAGAGTATGAACTTATCAAGACTCTTCAGCGATTTCCTGAGCAAATTCGCAGAGCGGCGCAGCATCTCGAACCTCAAATGTTGGTCGAATATCTCCGCGAGGCAGCGAGCTGCTTTCATACGTTTTATCATGACTGCCCGATTATGAAAGCCGATGAGTCACTGCGAGCGGCGCGGTTTGGTCTGCTTAAAATTGCAAAAACTGTATTGCATAACGGGCTGACAATCCTCGGAGTAAGCGCTCCGGAAAAAATGTAAGTAAAAAAAATAAGATAAATATATTTAACTAATTGAAATGAAAGTAGATATGACCGAACCTTATCAAGCAGGATTTAAATCAATACCCCTCGAAATGCAGCCCGGCACGTATTATTGGTGCGCATGCGGACAATCGAAGAATCAACCGTTTTGCGATGGATCTCACAAAGTTACGGAGTTCGTACCCGTCGAAGTCGTTATCACCGAGGCCCGGAAATATTCCTGGTGCGCGTGTAAAAAGAGCTCCAAAAAGCCATTCTGCGACGGCTCGCATAAACAATTGCCCGAATTCATCACCCACATGGAAATGATTGCGGCTCAAGCAGCGAAGCCACAGGATGGACAATAATTCGGAATTCGAAATTTAAACGTTGTGAAGTCACGTATAATCAAGTATTTTCGCAGAATTGACATTCGGATATGATCGAACATTGGACGACCTCCCGCAGCACAAAAATCGGCGATTACAAGATTTTTTCTCTCTTTGAATTGGAGAGAAATCATCCGACTATGACCGAAAAACGAGGCGAGTTTTACACGTTAGAAACATCCTCCTGGGTGAATATTATTCCAATTACCCGTGAGAATACCGTTGTACTCGTGCAGCAATACCGACATGGAATCGACCGAGTCACTCTCGAAGTACCGGGCGGACTCGTGGAGTCGGGGGAGAATCCACTCCTTGCCGGAATGAGAGAATGCCTGGAAGAGACCGGCTATGCAGCCGGTGAACCTGCACAATTTCTGGGTGAAACTCTTCCCAATCCGGCGTTTTTGAATAATTCGTGTTTTTGCTATGTGTGGTTCGATTGCGAAAAAATCAGCAAACAGGCACTCGACGGTAATGAAGATATTCACGTTCTGGAAGTGCCAATCGCAAATATTCCGGGAATGATATTATCCGGAGAAATTCAGCATTCACTTGTATTATCTGCATTTATGTATTATTGGCTTCGCTTTGGAATGACTACTACTTGAGGTATTAAACATGGGAAAAGTTATCGCGGTTGCTAATCAAAAAGGTGGTGTGGGCAAGACCACGACCGCCGTCAATCTCGCCGCATCGCTTGCGGTGACCGAGCAGCCGACATTATTGATTGATATTGATCCGCAAGCCAATGCTACCAATGGCTTGGGAATAGACTCGCGGGCTGCCGAAAAGACAATTTATGAAGTGATGATTGATAATTTGCCGATGCTCGACGCCGTTGTTTCCTCGGAAATGCCGTTTTTGGATGTCGTGCCATCCCACATCAATCTCGTGGGCGCTGAAATCGAAATGGTGGAAGTGCAGAATCGTGAAATGGTACTCAAAAACGCTATAGCAGCCCTCCGCCGCAAATATAGCTTTATCGTCATCGATTGTCCTCCCTCTCTAGGACTACTTACTCTCAACGCACTTACGGCTGCCGACTCGGTCTTGATACCCGTACAATGCGAGTATTATGCACTCGAAGGTCTCGGACAGTTACTCACCACTATCTCTATAGTCCGCAGACACTTAAATCCTTCGCTCGATATTGAGGGCGTGCTCCTGACGATGTTTGACGGACGCCTGCGCCTCTCCAATCAAGTCGTCGAAGAGGTTCGCCGGCACTTCGAGGACAAGGTCTGTCAGACGATTATCTCCCGCAATGTCCGGCTCTCTGAAGCGCCGAGCCATGGCAAGCCGGTCATTCTCTACGATGCACTCTGCCTCGGGGCACAGAATTATTTGCAGCTTGCACAGGAAATTTTAGTAAAAAACAATATTAATGTGGCGGCTTAAGTATGTCGAAAGTTATGAAAACAGGACTCGGACTTGGTAAAGGATTGAGCGCACTCATCCCGGGTGGCGGGGCGCATCAGTCACACCAGACAAACAGAACATTAGCCACTGATGACGGTGCATCAGTGGGAGTGACGGCGTTTATCGATATCGCGAAAGTACGCCCGAATCCCTTGCAGCCGCGTCAGACATTTGACCCGCAGGCATTACAGGATCTGGCAAATTCCATCAAAGAGCGTGGCGTTATACAGCCGATTACCGTGCGGAGAATGGGCAATGGGTATGAATTAATCTCGGGTGAGCGTCGTGTGCGCGCATCGATGGAGGCCGGATTGACCAAGATTCCTGCCTATATCCTTGATGTAGAAACAGATGCAGAAATGCTCGAAATTGCGCTCATCGAAAATGTTCAACGCGAAAATCTTAACCCTATCGAAGTGGCGCTCGGCTATCAACGGCTGATCGAAGAGTGCAAGCTCACACAGGAAGATGTCGCCGATAAAGTAGGTAAAGACCGTACGACTGTGACGAATTTTCTACGTTTGCTCCGACTGCCGACCCCTGTGCAGGATGCCGTACGACAAAAACACATCTCGCCCGGTCATGCCCGCTCGATGCTCGCCCTGCCGGATGCGCCGACGCAACTGGCTGTATTAGATGAAATTATAAAAAATGAACTCTCCGTACGCAAGACAGAAACACTCGTCAAGGATGTCGAGCTTGGTCGCGTAAGCTTCGCAAGCGGTGTAATGAGTCAACCGAAAGCAAAAGCAAGCACACAGCTCAAAGCGCCCTTGAATGTGAATTCAGAAGTAGCCGCGATGCTTGGTGAGATTGAGATACGATTGCGCCATGTGTTCGCTACGCAGGTACGAGTGCGCACCAAGACCAATTCGACTGGGTCGATTGAGCTTGATTATTATTCGCTTGAAGAGCTCGAACGTATTCTTGATTTGTTTGCAATTGTCGAAAAATCAACGATGTAAAGTATCGTAATTGGCAATGAGTGACCACCGGTATATGTGGAATTCTACCAATAGGAACATCTTCGAAACTATGGAGCATAAGGAAATTAGTCATACGACAGCGGTGCGCGTTCGCTATGCAGATACGGATAAAATGGGAGTGGTGTATAATGGTAACTATTTGACATATTTTGAGATAGGGCGGACAGAACTCCTGCGGTCAATTGGACTGCCATACGCTGAAATGGAAAAAGCAGGATATTTGCTGCCGCTTTCGGAAGCTAAAGTCGTCTATAGAATTCCGGCGCGGTATGATGATATACTCCGGGTGACGGCAAATTTTCTGATGACCGATGGCGCGGCAAGAATCACGATACATTATGTGATACGACGCGAAGATGATGTAATTGCAGAGGGATACACTATTCATCCATTTTTGAATGCAGCGACGATGCGCCCGGTGCGACCACCGGGATTTTTTATTGAACATGTTGAAAAAGCAGAGAAATTATGACCACTTTATACCACTTAATGTACTGATTTACGATTTTTTGGGAGAATCTGCGATGGATATCAGAAAGATAATCTTAACCACCGTATGTGTAATCTTAGCTTTTGGCGGTGCACATGCACAGTCGTCGTTTCATTTCCTGACCTTGAATTCGAGTGCTCGTGCTGCCGCGCTTGGCGGAGCATTTGTATCGATGCCTGAGGATGCTTCTGCGCTGTTTTTCAATCCGGCATCGCTCTCGACGGTGCAGGAAAGCCGGATGTCGGCGACATTCTTGAAGCATGTTTTGGATATCAACTCAGGATTGGTATCCTATAATTCAAGCAGTGAATCTATCGGTAAGTATGCAGTATCAGGACAGTTTACAAGTAATGGTACCTTTCAGGGAACAGATAAGAACGGTGTGAAGACCACGTCCTTTTCCGGTACCGAAGTCGCGTTTTCCGGGACTTATACCAATGCATTTGACTCGAATTTTTATTATGGTGCGACGCTGAAATTCATTTACTCCGGACTCGAAAAAACGAGTTCGACTGCTCTTGCTGCCGATGTCGGGCTCTTGTATCAGATCCCCAAATCACGCGTCAATATCGGGTTTTCAATTTTGAATCTCGGTGCTCAGCTTTCGAAGTATGGCACAGAGGGAGAGTCGCTGCCGGTTGATGCACGATTGGGTATTAATCATCGATTACGCGGACTACCATTACTGCTCAATTTCTCGTTTCATCATTTAGCCGACGAGACGGACGGATTTTTTGACCGGTTTGCTAATTTTTCAATTGGTGGTGAATTAACCGTAAGTAAAGTCATAGATTTACGACTTGGATACGATAATTTGGTGCGGAAGTCTGTTTCACTCGAAACCCAACGGGGGATGTCCGGCTTTGGTGCCGGTATCGGAATTAAGACCAAGAATGTGCTCATCGACTACGGCGCATCGTCACTTGGCTCTCCGGCGACCCTTCATCGACTCAGTGTTAATTTGAAGTTGTAGTTCGTATTTTTTCGTATTTTTGCCGTGTGAAAATCATTTAACACATTTATTTTTAGTTTATTTATAGTTTATTGGAGACAAAGAATGGTTCGATTTAATTTTAGAAGAGCAGTCCTTGCTGCCTTCATTATGGCGTTCAGTTTTGGATTTACGGCATCGGCGCAGCAAGCACAGACAATCAAGCCCAAAATGCCAATCACCGAAATAGCTTTTGCAGCGCAATTGCTTGAGACTATCGAAATTCGTGGTGGCGAAGTCGATGCGTTTGTCGAGGTTAAGAAAGCATTTATCATGACGCTCGAAGCTGCACAAAAGGACAAGAAGAAAGCTGAAGATGTCATTGCGATAGAATTTACGATTGGACAGGCGCAAAATTTATTGGCACTTTTGCAACGCGCTAAGCTCACAGGTGCCGATGCAGAACGATATAAGAAATTCGTTGATACAGTCGTATCTTCAGCACAACCTGACAATAAGAAATAAGCGAGTGAAGGTCGATATAAATAGCCCCGTTTCTCATACCGAGAATTCGGGGCTTTTTTTGAAGAAACGTGTGCTAAGTAGTAACTTAATATAGTATAAAGATTTGCAATGACAATAATTGACTATTTATACTCACATCGTCTCAATCCTGATACGTTGTTATTGGGGTATAATAATGGGTTTTTTCCGATGGGTAATCCCGATTCGGGGGAAATTGACTGGCATTGTCCTGAGCAAAGGGCTATTATTCCGCTCCATGAAGTCAGAATATCACGTTCACTCCGGCAGACACTCAAAAAAGGGCATTTTGAGTTTCGGTTCGATACAGTCTTCGATCAAGTGATTCACTCATGCAGTATGAGATTTGATACATGGATATCTGAAGAAATTATCAATTCTTACAATGAGTTGCATCGGTTGGGGTTCGCACACTCGGTGGAAACATGGTGTGATAATGAGCTCGTCGGCGGACTCTATGGTGTCGCAATAGGCGGCGCATTTTTTGGTGAGTCGATGTTCTCCCGGATGAATGACGCCTCCAAAGCAGCATTTGTAGCGCTTACCGAACGGATGAATGAGCGTGGATTCACGTTGCTCGACTCACAGTACATTAATCCATTTACGGCTAGCTTGGGTGCGATTGAAGTTTCACGCAATGAGTATTTGACACTCTTGGAAAAAGCCGTACTTTTGCCGTGTAAACTGGTGGATTAATTGATAATCATATACTTATGAATATTGCTTCCGTTTCGCGAATTGTGGTTCTAAGCGTGTTAGTTATCGCCGGCTTATCTGCCTGCCGATTACCGGTGACGACTAAGCCGAAAGAGCTTTATTGCCCGGTACCG
>Ga0075156_10001935_pt1 | contig 11384 bp, 4 predicted proteins | sample JI81AbrownDNA_FD_70966 | JGI IMG/M metagenome (GOLD analysis project Ga0075156, IMG submission 70966) | Wastewater effluent complex algal communities from Wisconsin, to seasonally profile nutrient transformation and Carbon sequestration -... | ecosystem: Engineered > WWTP > Effluent > Algae...
CTAATTTTTTAGACCTTGTCACACGCATAAACCGAGGGCATCGCTCCGAAACGATACTCTGGGAGGACAAAAAAAGACCCGATAGGATGAGGAAAACCTGTCGGGTCTTACTGTTTTACGAATCAATGCGTAGGTATCATCTCACGTAATCAACGACTTACCGACTTACTGACTTACGACTTACGGCTTACCGACTCACCACAATCGACTTCATAATCATCCCCGTAGCCGTGCGCACCTGCACAAAATAGACACCACTCGCCAAGTCCTCCACATCCACCTCCACCGAACCACTTACGACCAATGACTTACCACTTACGACTAATGACTTACGACTAATCTCCATCCCTAAGCTGTTCAGAATCTTGACGGAAAGGATATTGTCCGCGCCGCTGATGGTGAAGGTCGTGCTTGTTGGATTCGGGAATATAGTGATGCCGTCGGTAGGTGCAGGCTGCTCATCGACTCCTGTCGGAGGTGCGAGGAAGGGTGGGAGTCCGTTTTCGTTGAAGACGCCCCAGAAGCCAGAAACACCATGGTTAGAAATGAGTTGGTGAAACCACACATTGTCGTCATTGTCCACTCCCACCCAATTAATTTCATTACTCGGCAAGGGAGAATTTTCAGTATTGTATGATGTCCATGATGTATTATCGTACTTTAAAATTCCAGTTCCACCATAAGTGTATAAGTGCCCTATGGTGGCTATCCATTTGTTCCCTTTACTGTCAATAGCTATAGAATTTACATAATTGCTTTTACCTAACGGAGCTGTTTTGTTGTCAAATAAAGTCCAGTTTGTACCATCAAATTTTGCAATTCCTATCATACTTCCATTTTCCCCAATTCCATCATCGGTGGGATCATTACTAAGTCCCATCCATACATCTCCATTTGCTTCTACGGCAAATACTCGGGCGAAGGGAGCAGGCATACCGGAATTTTGAGGGGTGAAACGTTTCCATTCTTTGCCGTCGTATTTGACGAGTCCTTTTGATGTGCCTATCCACATTATAGAACCCGAGACGACAATACTAGAAATAATCTCATTTCCCATTACAGAATTCGTATTGCCTGCATTAAGAACGACCCAATCGGTGCCCTCAAAACGAGCTAGTCCTTTTTTCGTTCCAGCCCATATATCACCCTTCAAACTATCCATCGCCAATGCGAATACTCTGTTATCCGGAAGGGAAGAATTCGAAGTATAATAGACTGTTTTGTTCGTACCCTCAACCGTATAGCGATAGACACCACTTGATGGAGTTGCTAACCAAACTTTATTGTTCTTGTGATTAATTACCGGACGGATATACGATTCTCCATAGCTTGGATTCCTACCGTAACCCCATTGTTCGAAAGGAGTATCTTTATCTTGTTTTTGAGTTTGATACCAATAATATCCCTCTGCATCTTGAAAAATAAATTTAGGAATAAGATTGACTAAGGGATCTGCATTTTTTACAAATCGCCACTGAGAGCGAGCGTCAGGAATAACATGGACATAGCACGTAGCAGTCGATGGAAATGATTCATCATTCGTACCGGTGATGTGGAATGAATACACTCCACCTTTCGTAAAGATTTTAGAAGTCGTCACCGTAAATTTCACTCCCGTATAAGGCGCGTTGATAATTGAATTGGTGAGCGCTGTTGTACTGCTCAGCATCTGTGGAGAGCCGGGATTCAAGGCAAGAAATATGGATGCATCAAAACCATTGAGAGCAGTAATAGTGATTGCAAATGTAGCAGTTTCACCGACATTGATACTGATCGTATCTTGGTCGGGCTTGAGCGTGAAGTTATTTTGTTTGGCGGTAGTGTCGGCAAAGCCAAAGAGCGTTGTAGTAAGCAACACAGCCGATAGAAGAGTTTTCATAATAGCTCCTATTTGATAATAATGAATTTTTTGGATACAATGACTCTACCATTCACGGTAATGGAATAGACAAAAACACCGGTGTAGAGGTCTTGGGCGGAGATGTTGAGTTGGGTTGGATTATCAGGCGCGGAATGCACGGACATGCTGTAAAGTTTTGTCATTCACTCTCCGGAAAAGATAGTACTGCCGGTGTGTCCGGCGTTGAATTTCAGCGATTAAGATTACCATGCCACAAGAGTTTTTGTGAAAACAGGTGTGGTTGGGTGTAACTTACGCTATTGCAAGTTAATTACCAAACAATAAATCGCTGTAAGTGGATAATTTAGATAAAAAACTTTTTTCTGGTACGAATGAGGTAAGATTTAGGGAGGTAATGGGTTAGATTTCCTATGAACACAGAGAGCATCACTAAGAAGTGATACCCTCAGAAGAATCCCCCCCCCGAGCCCCTCGCTTCTTGGCGAGCGGCTCGGTTGGTGCAGTACTTACCCCAAAAACCGAGGGCATCGTTCCGAAGCGATACTCTCGGGAGATAGGAGCGGTGGAATTATAATCAAGCGATAGAAAAAAAGCACCTTGCTGACAGTTTTCCTCCTGAAAATTGTCGGTATTTCAGTAATTTGCGGGTGCATGGCTGACGTATATGTCGAAGCGCTTGTCAGCCCTGCTCTCAACCCATATACACAGAGGTGGTTATGCCCAAATTTTTACCCCGTTTTTTTGCAATTATCGTCGTGTTTTTTATCGCTGTCGCGCCTACCCTTGCACAGCGGTGGGACAAGGTGGTCATCGGCGAACCCTACAATAGTAATCATTGGTTAGATGTGTTTTTCCTGCCAACGAATCCAAATTTAGGGTGGGTCTCTGGAATGCAGGGTATGGTCATCAGAACAGTGGATGGAGGAAATACTTGGCAGGGAACACAATTAACAGGGCATGCCAAGGATTCACTCCAGCTTGAAAGCATACATTTTCCGACACAGAATGTAGGATATACATCCGGTGCTAAATTTATCTACAAAACTACGAATGGCGGCGCATCATGGACTGAGGTCACCCCTCCAAATGCGATGAATATCTGGGGATGTTATTTTACGAGCGCCGATACGGGAGTGGTGCTCGGCGGAGGGTGCGGAAGTGCACAGAATTTCTACCGTACAACCAATGGAGGACTCACCTGGACCGATACCCTTATGAATGTTACCAACAGTGGACTCGCTGATGCGATTCTTTATTCGGGTGACGGGCTTGGCTATGCAGTTAGCAGCGGTTGGGTATGGAGGACTTTCAACGGAGGGGTGTCGTGGAGCACGTTTATGTCCACCGGAGACAAGTATTGGCACGAAGAAATCACCCGGGTCGGACAGTCGTTTTTGCTGCCGTCGGCGGGGTCATCATGTTCAGGATCGGGCGGCGGAGGCGGCATAAGATTCTCTGCCAACGACGGTCAGGACTGGATAAATACCAATGTTGCCGACCACATGTACGGTACGTTTTTGCTCTCAGAGTCAACCGGCTGGGCATGTGGATTACGTTCACAGATGTTTTATACGTCGAATTACGGGCAGACCTGGGAATTACGAAACTGCGGAATTACGACTGATCTTGATGACACGTACTTTATTAATGATTCAACAGGTTGGGTCGTTGGGCGCGGGGCTATTTACCGTCTTGCTCCGGCGTATAGGTCGGTATCGAAGAGTGCGATTAATTTCGGTGATGCCTGCTATCCGGGGGTGGTCAATGATACGCTGTGGGTGAATGTGCGGTCATTTCATCAGTCCTACGGCGAGATTAATCTGGCAGGGTCGCATCCCGGTGAATTCAAGATTCTCTCGCCGACCGGCGGCAGCTTTATTGCGCCTGCCTGCGATTCGATGCGGATTATTGTTCAATTCAGACCCACCTCTCCCGGCGAAAAAGCAGCCGGACTCTTCATTCAGCTCTCCGATCCTGCCGTACAATTTGAAATTTCACTTACCGGTAAGACCAAGCAAATCGTGTCCTTTGCTACCGATACGCTTCTCGTGTTCAAGTCCGCTCCCTGCGGCAAAATCAGCATCGATTCGCTTCGCTTTTCCAATCCGGGTCTCGATACCGAATCAATCGTGCGGGTGGATAGAGTCACCGAGGCGAATCCCTTACAATTAACATCAAAAATTCCGGTAGTTATGCCGCCCGGAACGAATAACATTCTTCAATTTCAAGTGCTTCCGACGGATACCGGCTGGATACATACGACGCATATCGTCTGGCTGGGCGTATGCAGCAAAGTGGTGAATGTACGCGCGTATGCGACATCGCCGATTATTACGGCGCTGCCGTCGAGAACAATGTCATTGAGCTGTAAGCAGTATATGTATGATACCATTATCGTCTCGAATACCGGTAATGCGCCGCTGGTCATTCCGTCGCTCAGGGTTTTCGGCACGGACTCTGTTGATTTTAAAATCGTTGGGTTCACCGGCGGTGGCGGCCTGCCTCATACAATCGGCATAGGGAAGTCGGAGGGGATTATCATTCGCTTCGGTCCGGTAGCAGCGGGTCAGCAGAAGACGGCTACTCTTCGGATTGAGAACAACGACTCGACGAGCGTGCGGGGGGGAATGAATCCCTACGATGTGAAGCTGACCGGTGTTCTGGCGGGAACGATTCTCAGTATAAATGACACGCTCATCGATGCCGGGGAAATTTGTGTCGGAGCGCAGAAGACGATGACATTTGCAATTAAGAATATCGGTACGATTCCTGCTGGAATTACCGGGCTGACGAGTAGCGAGCGTGGAATTAGTTTCTCGGCGCGTATCGGGTCGCAGGTGCGGCAGGAAGATTCATTAATCGTGACCGTGTTTTTTGTACCGGAGCGTGAAGGCGTGATCAGCGATACCCTGCATTTGGAATTTTCTCCCTGCGGCGATCGCTTTATCGTGCCGTTGCAGTGCAAGGGTATCAAGACATCGCTCGTGACTACGCCGGTCGGAATTCAGGGGCAAATCAAAGGCGGAACGGTGCCGACGAAGCGCACCTGTACAGTAGAGTCTAATGGCAGTGTCAAAGCAGTGATATCGTCAATTACCCTTACTCCGCCGCGTGCTGACTGGCGAATAGTCGATATGCCGACCCTTCCAATGACACTCGACTCAGGGCAAACGCTCACCGTCGGAATTGAGTTTTTTGCGGTGAATGATACACTCTTCGACGGAAAGCTGTGCTTTACTGCCACGCAGGTATGTCCGGCAGAAGCGTGCATTCCAATCAAAGTACAAAGCATTGCTTCGCGAATTGATTTCTCGGTAAGTGAGCTCGACTTTGGTGATGCGCGGTGCAAAGCGCTGCCGGGTCGTAAAAGTTTTACCGTAAAAAATGACGGTACCGGCATCGACAGCATCAGAATAGCACTTCTGAAAGGTGCTCCGATTTTTAAGATTATTACGCCCGTCAGCGGAGTGCTCGAAATACCGGGTGGCGGCACAGGCATGGTCGAAGTCGAGTATAATCAGCCGGCAGAAGGACAGGAGACGGGTGAGCTTTCGATATGGTCGGTCAAGGCAGATACGGCACGCTTTACAATCCCAATGCGAGGTTCATTTGTGCGAACGCAGACGACGATGACCGGACAATCTCCTCCCCGTATCCTTGAGCGTTGTGAAAGTACCATCACCGATACGATTACTTTTCGCAATGCTGGTACGCTGCCCGATACGCTCAGTGTTTCATCCTTGCCGGGTCAGGCGGGATTTGAAATTACTCCGCTGAATACTCTTATTGTGCCCGCAGGCGGCACAGCCAATGTCTATCTGCGGACGACTCCGCCTGCATTCAGCGGTGTGGGTATCTACACGCAGGAGTATAAGTTCCGCGGGATATGCGGTGATACGTTTACGGTGAATTCCAAATGCACGATTGTCAGACCGAAGCTTGCGATTACGCCACCGTTGATCAATTTTGGACAATTACTCAAGAAGGACACGACGAGTATTCCGGTGTCGGTCACGAATCCTTCTTCGATGCCTATTGTGTTGGTGTCATTGCAGATAGAGAATAGTCCGCCTGAGTTTTTTATGGAGCTTCCGACCATGCCGATCACGATTGAGCCGGGCGGTAACCGTTCGATATTGGTGTATTGCACCGGACTTGCTGCCGGGAATTTCGCCGGTCGTCTTCGGGTCATTGAGCAGTCGGTGTGTGCTGATACGACGATCATTGATCTTGGGGTGTCGGTGATTGATGAATTATACAGGACGCGTGTAAAAATTGACAGATTCACGGTGAAGTATGGGGATACCATTCGTATCCCTTTGCATCTTGAGCGCAGTATAGATTCTGCCGGAATCGATACCATTATCTCGGAAATTTCCTTTGATAACTATTTGCTTTCGATACAGGGCGTGGAAAAAAACGGGGTAGATATTCCGTTTACCGTAGGCAATGGTTTTGTGCGTGTGGTAGAGACGGCTGCTACCGGTGTCTTGGGGGTAGCGGGTGACCTGTACGCCGTGCAAGCACTCGCCTTAGTCTCACTGCCGGACACGACGACACTGAATATTCGGGAGTTTGACGTAGTATCCAAGCGTCCGACGATAGTAGAGAGAGTGCATGGATTCCTGAAAGTTGATGTAGGGTGTAACCCTTTTGGTGGTTTGCATTTACAGTCGGTGCTTGCTGCCCGTGTGCTGCCGCCGATGCCCGTTCGCTCGGCGATTACCCTTGAGCTTGCCTCGACTCAAGCGCAGGATGTACGTCTGACGCTCACCGACTGCATGGGTGTTACGCACTATACTTCCAGAGAGTTGGTTACGCAATCGTTGATGACACATACAATTCTAACAGATGATTTACCGGCGGGGATGTATTTTCTTGCTGTGACTTCGATGGGAAAGACCACCCGGGAGAAGATTATTATTGTGAAATAAATCTGCGGATTTTTACAAAAAAAAAGAGACCTCAAACGGGTCTCTTTTTTTTTGTTAAGTTTTTTGCTTTTTCTTTTTGGCGGCAGGGAAGAGTACATTATTAAGAATCAACCGATATGCCGGTGAATTCTTATGCAGGGCAAGATCGGTCGGCGGGTCACCGACGGCGTGCTGATAGTCTTCGGGGTCGTGGCCGGCATACCAGGTAAAGGTGCCGCGTCCTACATTACCGTGGATATATTTTACTTCGTCGGTGCCGTCTTTTTCGGCGAGAAGGGTGACGGATTTTTTGATAATGGACTTGTGGAATGCGGTGGTCTGTCCGAGGAAATTATGAACGACATTGGCATGGCATTGAGTGAGCATGGTAGGCACGGGGTCGTACTTTGCCGAGAAGTCAAAGAGTGTGAAGTAGTCATTGTCATTGATATTTGCGCGGGTGTTTGCATCAACGTCAATAGTAGAATACTCGTATTTATACGGATCCATATACAACTGAAAATTCTCAAATGCGAAGGTGCGCGAGAAGTCGAGCTTGGAATTTGCTCCCGGCGTGACGTCGTCTCCGTCAAACATTTCGGCGCAGATATCAATATCTTTTGCTGCGAGGGCGATATCGTAGCTGTCGGTAGCGCTGCACATGGCAAACATAAATCCACCACCGGTTACGAAATCGCGGACTTTTTCTGCGACGGCGCTTTTGAGTTCGGATACTTTCTTAAAACCCAGCTTCTTGGCAGTACTTTCCAGCAGTGCTACCTGTTGAATATACCAGGGTGTAGCGGCGAAGGCGGAGAAGAATTTGCCGTATTGTCCCGTAAAATCTTCGTGATGCAGGTGTAGCCAGTCATATTCTTTGAGCTTGTCGGCGATGACTTCTTCGTCCCATATTTTGTCATATTTTACTTCAGCATATTCGAGGGTGAGGGTGACGGCATCGTCCCATGGGCGGGAGCCGGGTGGAGTATAGACGGCAATTTTGGGTGGTTTTTCGAGGCGGACGGCATCCATGTTAGTGTTTTCGCCCTGTACTTCGGAATAGATTTGCGCGGCGGCGGCTCCATCAATTTGTTCAAAATAGACGCCTCTGATTCTGCATTCGGCGGCGATATTGTCGGCATAGTCCATGATAAACGAGCCCGCGCGGTAATTGAGCAACCAGTCAATTTCGATGTTTTTGGTGAGTCCCCAGTAGGCAATTCCATACGCTTTGAGGTGGTCTGTCTGGGATAAATCCATCGGTATCAGGAGCTTTTGTGCAGAGAGAGGGGCAAGGGATACTAGCAGCAGAAGGGTGATTACTCTCCATGAACGGAGTATAAAAAGTCTATTAAACATAACGGAAATCTTCATATATTTACATTCTCAAACAATGGAAGCCGCCCAAAAAGCGCATCGCGCGCGTCGGCGGTAACGGTAAACTACTAAGAATATTTTGCGACTTCTGAAATCAAATCGAGCTCCCTCACGACAGTATTTTATGGTGAAATTTTTACAACTTTTCCGAGAATCTCCCAAGCATACCGGTCGTGGATTTCCGACGAAATTTGATACAATTATTTTTAGTTTGATGTTGTCGATAGTGATGGGATTACCCGCCTTTGGACAGAAGCATAAATCAAAACCCCGCAAGACACCGACACCTCTCATAAAGTCTCAGAGTGAAACCGTTCGTGAAAATGAGCCGGCAGTTATTCAATGGGTGACGCGCGTCGTATCAGTGAGCTCATCGTATCGGGACAGGGGACCATACTCTGCCTGGCAATTACTCGGCAAGCCGAATTTATGGTCGTACAATGGCGGACTCAATCCCTGCGCCTGGGCAGGAAAGTATGAAGAGAAAGAAAATTCACGGGAATATGCCAATCGTGTAGAGACGATACGGGTGGGATTTGACCAGCCGGTATTTGCGACTCAGGTGGCGATTGTCGAAGCATACAATCCCGGCTCGGTCGCGAAAGTTGTCGGGTATGGGGAGAATGGAGAGTCGAAAGTGCTTTATACCACTGTTCCCGCGCCGGCAGGTACCGACGGTCGGGTACTCAATATTTTCTTTGAGCCGCCACCATTTAAGGTAGCCGAGATTGGCTTGTGGCTGCATACCGGAGAAATTCCGGATTGGAATTTAATCGATGCGATTGCTATCAGTACCGGGTCGGACAGTATCCGCGCTGATATCAATCTGGCTCCGTATTCTTCTGAAATCAAAGTTGAGCGTCTGGGAAACGAGATAAATTCGCCTGATAATGAAATTGCGCCGGTGATTTCACCGGACGGCAAAACGTTGTATTTCAGCCGTACGGGGCGCTCGGGAGTGAGTGCTGCGGAGTCGAGTGATGTTTGGTATGCAGATTTGCAGGCCGATGGGAGAACATTCGACGCTGCCCAAAACATCGGGAGTCCGCTCAATGACATTTATCCTAATTTTATATGCTCGATTACTCCTGACGGTACGACGATGCTTTTGGGCAATGAATACGTCGAGCGGGGAGCGCCACGGGGAGGCACATCGGTAGCATATCGCAATGCCGACGGTACGTGGGGCTTTCCTCAGGCGCAGTCAATTCAGGAGTATTACAATCGAAATACGTATGGGCATTACTGCCTGTCGAGCGATCGTAAGACGCTGCTCATGTGTCTCAAACGTGATGAAGGTGAGGGGAATCAGGATATTTACGTGAGTTTTATTCAGCCGGACTCTACCTGGAGTGTACCGATGAACTTGGGGAGAGCAATCAACACCGCCGGCGATGAATCGACAGTGTTTCTCGCACCGGATACAAAGACGCTGTTTTTCTCGTCAAGCGGACACAATGGCTATGGCGGCAATGATATCTTTGTGAGTACGCGTCTTGACGGTACGTGGAAGTACTGGAGCGAACCGATGAATCTCGGCGACAGGGTCAATTCCAAGGGTGGAAATGCGTATTATTCTGTCGATGCCTCGGGCAAAAATGCGTATTGTGTGTCGAGTCAGCAGAATGGTAACAGCGATATTTTCCATATAGAATTACCGCCGTCCTTGCAGGTGGTGCCGGTCGTACTGGTCGAGGGAAAAGTGTATAATTCCAAGACGCAAACTCCGGTTTTGGCAAAAATTTACTACGAAAATCTCTATACCGGCAAGGAAGTAGGCATCGCCCAAACGAATCCGCAGACGGGAGAATACAAAATCGTGCTCCCTGCCGGGAGTATTTACGGCTTTCGCGCTGAGAGTAAGGGGACATTGCCGGTGTCGGAGCACATTGACCTCCGAACGCTTGGTGAGTTCAGGGGACTGCGCTACGACCTCTCTCTTGTACCGGACGAAGTAGGGCAGACGGTTCTGCTCAACAACCTGTTTTTTTCCTATAATCAATGGGAAATTGAGCGTGAATCTACATCAGAACTAACCCGCTTGGCTCAGGAGTTATTACGCTCACCGTCGATGAAAATACTCATCACGGGGCATACCGACAATGCAGGAAGTGACGGATACAATGTGCGCCTGTCACGAAAGCGTGCCGAGGAAGTAGCCAAATTTATCGAGCAGGAGGGAGTGCCCCGGAGTCAGATTCTCACCGAAGGCAAGGGGAAATCATCGCCTGTGGTGCCGAATACTACGGAGGAAGGACGTAAAAAAAACCGCCGGGTGGAATTTACGATTTTGGAAAAATAATATCGATGACGTAAATTCTGCAGCAAGGCATGTGATAGTATGCCATTATTATATCGATTTGATTAACTTTGCAGTATTCCGTCATTTCAAATACTGAAATACAAATACTGAAGTACAAATACTAAAGTACAATACTGATTCTACCGGATTTGATTTGCTATGAAAAAAGTACTGATAATAGACGACCACGATTATATCCTCGACAGCACGGCTCTGCTGCTGCGGTTTGAGGGGTATGAGACTATCACGGCATCGAATGGTCGAATTGGTGTTGAAATGGCGCTTAAGCACTTGCCGGATATGATTTTATGTGACATATCCATGCCGGTGCTTGATGGGTTTGGAGTATTAAAAGAATTGCGTGCGACGAATGAATTCGGTTCGACGCCGTTTATATTTTTGACCGCCCGTACGGAAAAAGCAGACATGCGTGCCGGTATGGCGAAGGGCGCCGATGATTTTCTTGTCAAGCCCTATACCCGCGATGAGTTGATGGCAGCGGTCAATTCACAGTGGGAGAAGCATTCAAAGCTTGAGCGCAGGTTCGGTCAAAAAATCGAAGAAGTCACCCGAAATGTGACCTACGCTTTACCGCATGAATTTCGAATTGTGCTCAATCAGGTCATGGGGTCGGCATCGTATCTCAAGAGTATCGCCTTTAGTGCCACTGCCGAAAACATCGTCGAGATGACGCAGGATATTTTAGAATCGGCCAATCGTTTACGCCGGATTACCGAGAATTTTCTTTGGTATGTGCAGATTGAATCGTTGCTCGCCGACTCGGTGATGCGGGAAAAAGTACGCCTGCTCAAGACAGACGAGCCAAGCGCATCGCTTTTTGATCTTGTTGCGGCAAAGGCAATGAAGCTCAACAGAATGGACGATGTAAACTACGGCGAAGTAGCCGAGGGAATTACGATTCAGATATCGA
>Ga0075156_10001937_pt1 | contig 11367 bp, 7 predicted proteins | sample JI81AbrownDNA_FD_70966 | JGI IMG/M metagenome (GOLD analysis project Ga0075156, IMG submission 70966) | Wastewater effluent complex algal communities from Wisconsin, to seasonally profile nutrient transformation and Carbon sequestration -... | ecosystem: Engineered > WWTP > Effluent > Algae...
GAGAAAACATCATTAGACTTCTTAACAGTTTGGCGCGATTCAATTTTATGCAATGACATTCGAGCATCTCTAACACCTCTTAATAAATACTTTCAAATTGTTAAGAAAAAAAATCCAAGCATCAAAGAAGAAGAATTTTTTCTAGTAAGCACAAAAGAAGGAAAGAGAACTTTATCAAATATAATCAATGGATACTAAAACATGAAACTTAAAGCAAGCATTCTATTATTGAGTATACTCATCATTATGTGTTCTCCAAGCGAGAGAACCAAAACATTAATCAGAACTTCAAACGAATTATTCGGAGTCATTCCAGACAAAATGCCTGGAAGCGAAAACGACACTCTCCCGATTATAAACCTAGGAAGAAAGCTATACTTTGACAATAGACTCTCTGTCAATGATAATCAATCCTGCAACACCTGTCATAATGTTTTAAACAAAAAGGCAGGAGTGGATAATCTTCATTTATCTCCAGGCGTCTTCGGGAAATTAGGACAAAGAAATACTCCTACCGTTTTAAATTCTGGATTTCAAATAGCACAGTTTTGGGACGGAAAGGCAAAAACTTTAGAAGAACAAATTCGAGTGCCTCTGTTTAATCCTCTGCAGATGGCGATGCCTGATGAGAGATATTTAGTTGATAAAATTTCTTCCATACCGGAATACAAAGAGTTATTCGAAAAGGCATTTTCTGATAAAACAGGGAAAGTTTCATTAGCGCAAATAACACGAAGTATCTCCGCATTCCAAAGGACATTCAAAACGAATGATCGCTTTGATGACTTTCAACGTGGCAAATCAAAAGCACTAACAGGCGACGAAATTAAAGGACTCGATACATTTTTAGCTGTGGGCTGTGCGAATTGTCATAAAGGACCTTTGCTCGGAGGGAATTCATTCCAGAAGATGGGAATAAAAAAACACTATGAAAATAAAGAAGACACCGGTAGATTTAAAATTACTTCAAATGAGGAAGATATGTATGTTTTCAAAGTTCCCTCTCTTCGCAATGTAGCTCTTACGGGACCTTATTTTCATGATGGAAGTCAAACCACTCTTGACCTTGCTGTCAAAAAAATGGCAGAAATGCAATTAGGTAAAAATCTTTCTGAAAAGGAAGTTGAAAGTATAGTTACTTTTTTAAATGCGTTAACAGACAAACCAAGGGAATACTAAAATTCTTTTTTTGTAACTTTCTGAAAAAAAAACTGACTAACTAGATGTGAGGTGCTTATGTTTTATCGTTTGATACTTATATTTCTCATGTCTCTATTGCCATTAGCCGCAGTCGAAAAAACAGAGACTGCCATTTTTGCTGGCGGATGCTTTTGGTGTATGGAAAGTCCTTTTGAAAAGATAAATGGTGTAAAAGAGGTAATCAGTGGCTACACAGGTGGAAGCAAAGAAAACCCTACCTATGAAGAAGTCAGTTCAGGAACAACGGGACATTTAGAAGCAATTCAGATTATCTACGACCCTCAAAAAGTTTCTTACAATGAGTTACTTTCGATTTTCTGGAAACAAATTGATCCAACAGATGCAGATGGACAATTTGTGGATAGAGGCAAACAATACAGAAGTGCAATATTCTATAAGTCAAAAGAAGAAAAAGCACTAGCAGAAAAATCAAAACAGAACTTAGAAAAATCAAAACGATTTAACTCTCCCATCGTAACAGAAATTATAGCGGCTACTACCTTTTATCCCGCAGAAGACTATCATCAGGATTATTACAAAAAAAATCCAGTTCGATACAACTACTATCGTTATGGGTCAGGCAGAGATCAATTCTTAAAGAAAGTATGGGACAAATAGTAAATTACCTTACTTACTCTTAAGAATGCTTGCTCCTTGGGTCTTTACTTTGGAAGGATTTTCTATCATATCGGTGCATCTTTCCAAATGTAAAATTGCAGGTTTGTCATTGGGTAATTCTTTCAAGTGAGATTCTAAAAGCGATCGAGCTTGTAAAAAGTCTTGCGCATAATATAATTCTACCGCTTTCTCGAAATTGGGTTTTAATTTGTCTTTTAAGGCTCTTAAGGCGACAGGGTCCGAATTAAAGATTTCGTAGACTGTCACGGGGATTGCTTTGCCTTTTACTACCACAGTATCTACTTTTCTATAATTGTATTTTTCTTTATCTTTGATTGTATCGAATACTTTATCGCTAATCAAGAGTGGAATTCCATACATCTTAGTCATCCCTTCGATTCTTGCGGCGAGATTGACTGAATCACTAATGACAGTTCCTTCCATTCTGTTATTCTCTCCAATGGTGCCTAACATCATTTCTCCTCTATGAAGTCCTATTCCAATTTGAACTTTTGATCTTCCGGTTCGATGCTCTGTGTTGTATTTTTCTAAGCCTTCTAGCATTTCGACTGCGGCGTCTATCGCATTTTCAGATTCACCTTTAAAGAGAGCCATGATTGCATCTCCAATGAATTTATCAATGAATCCTTTATTGTTTCGAACGATAGGTCCCATTGTTCCTAAATAGGAATTTATAAATCTAAAATTGTCTTCCGGTGTCATACTTTCGGAAAGTGAGGTAAATCCGCGTATGTCGGAAAATAATACAGTCATTTCTTCTTTTACGTGGTCTCCTAATTGAATCTCTAAAATATTTTTCTTATCCAGGATATTTAAAAAATCATGCGGAACAAACCGAGCAAAAGCAGAATTTAATCGGATTAAACTTTGATTCAAGTTTTGCATAGCCACACTCGCAATCTTAAGCTTTATAATGGCAAGTGCAATATAGAGTAGCATTCCAATAGACAGATTATACAATATCAGACGATACAAATTTGCCTGATTCAAAAAGCGATTGTAAAATCCAGTTGTTGCATAATAGAGCAGGTTGATGGCATCCTTCGTCGGCAAATTGATAATATCCTTAACGATATTGTCTAAATCTTTCTTTCTAGTTAAAATATTCTCGCTGTGTTTAATGAATACTTCCGCTTCTGACTTGAGCTGACCAGTAGAAAGTTCGTTTAATTTTTTTAGTTTAACAATAGAAGCCTCGGCGAGTTTTTTATTCTCTTCGTCTCCTGAATTCGTATAGAGCAATGTTTCTCTTACAATATCATCGACTAATAGACTATAACCTCCACTAGAGAGACTCTTTGACGTCATAGCGGATAATGGCAAATAATAAAGAGAATTCTTTAAAATAGCATTTTGCGATTTGAATTTATCTATTAGAATTTTCCGAAACGAAAAGACTTCCGCATATTTATCAAATGCTATTTTAATATCCTCGTTTCCTTCCGCGATTTTTAATAGAGCAAGCTCATCACTTCTTAATTCGTTTAAACTTGTTTGAATTTGAGAAATGGAAGTATTCAAAGGATCATAGGATTTAATTATATAGTATCTGGATTTTAAAATATCTTGATCGAGAGCAGTGTCTGATTCTCGAATCAACTGGATAACTCCAAATATCCGCTCTAATTTTTGAAAGTCAACAGCCCTTGTCTGATAAAAAGAAAAGGTCAAGAGACAAATACAAAATATCCAAATAGCAAATTGACTTCTCTTTTTCATAGACTTTTTCCTTTGTATTCACCGGTGAGAGTTCTAAGGAATGCGGCTATTGGTTGTATTTCCTCTTCTTCTAGATTTCTTCCAAGCTGATACTTTGCCATGATAGAAATGGCACGCTCTAGAGTATCCACAGAGCCATCGTGAAAGTAGGGAGCAGTAAGAGCTACATTTCGCAGAGAAGGAACTTTAAATTTATATCTATCTTGCTCATTGCCAGTGAGGTTATATAGCCCATTATCCGCATTTGTAGTATTTCCACGCTCTTGAAAATAATTTCCAAATACTCCAAAGGTTTGATACATATTCCCACCAATGTTCATTCCCTGGTGGCAGGCAATACAACCATTATCCTTAAATAATTGATACCCCTTTTTTTCTTCTTCAGTGAGTGCATTCGAATCACCGCGCAAGAATTGGTCAAAACGTGAATTAGGAGTATAAAGAGATTTTTCAAATTCGGCAAGTGCATTCTTAATATTATTCGTTGTTACTCCATCCACATAGATCATAGAAAAAAATTGGTTATATTCTTTATGACTCGATAGTCTTTGAATGACTTCTTCCCAACTATTATTCATTTCTTTGCTATTGGCAAGTGGCCCACCGATTTGATCTTCTAATGTCTCTGAGCGTCCATCCCAGAACTGTCTGAAATTAAAACCGGAATTAAAAACAGTTGGAGCATTGATTTCACCTTCTTTTTTATTAATCCCGATTGATCTAGGCAGGTGGTCAACTCCCCCTTTTTCTAAATCATGGCAACCTGCACAGGCAAGGCTATTGTCCTTTGATAAAATTGGATCGTGAAATAACTTTTTACCTAATTCAACTTTAGCTTCTGATAATTCTACATTTAATGGAATAGGTTGAATCGGCTCAACAGAATAAGAAGCGATTCCTATTTTTGAAATCGGAGCTTGTTTTGTTTCTTTAGGCCAGAAGAAAATAAAAATCAGACTAGTTACTATTACGAAAACGAAAGTGAAAATATAATTTAACTTAGAATTCAAATCTTGGTAATCGTTGTCAATGCTTTCATAGATATAGGCTTGTATCTTTTGAATGAATGAAATCAATTTTGTTCCCTCATTTGCAATTCTTAGCTGAATAAAGATTCTAGTAAATTCTTTATTTTCATCCCTTTGGAAATTAATTTCAATCAAAGGGGATTTATTGCAATGGTTCGATCGTTTACACTGAGTAGGATCAAAGTGTGCCAATGTATTTTGCTTTCTTCTCATACCTGCGATGCATGAATGATACTATCAAATATACTCTCTCCTATACTATCAAAGATACTCACAGAAAAAAATCAGTATCTATGATAGTATGTTTGATAGTGTATGAGTCAGTATCTTACATACAAAGCAAATTGATTCAGAAGAATCGGTTTCTAGGTAAGTTTTATCTTGCTTCATTGTAATTTCTCTAGTAAAGACATAGAATCGTTAGTCGCAATTGAAAAATCTTTTCTCAGAGAAATGCTTTTTTGCTTTATAAAAAAAAGCATAACATTAGAGTTTGCTAATATACATTCTTCTTGTCATTGAAAGATAACAACTATATATTTACTGACTGCATTTTGCAAGATACAATCAAGTAAATCACAGTAAAATTGGGATTTACTGCTTGAATAAAATTACAAATGAAAAATTTTTTTTTGGGATTTTATTTTTTTTTGTTTTGTGTACAATGCCTCACAAGAATGTTTTAGAAAATTGCGTCAAATGAAGTTAGATAAAATGGAGATAAGAGAGTCATGAAAAAAATAATTTATTTATTGGTAACAGCACTGCTTTTCACAGCAGGCTGTTCTAAGAAGGAGAAAAAGTATATTCCTTTTTCTTCTAACAACTCAACGGGTGCACCTTTACAGACTGATTCACCAGCCACTAATGTAACGGGGGCGACCCTTTCCCAAATTCGGGTAACACCGGCAGACCAGTCGATCGCTAAAAATACACATGCGAATTACATAGCGACTGCAGTTTACTCGGATGGAACCACTAAAAATATTTCTACAGAAAGCACTTGGACTGTAAAATCTGAAACAGACAAAGTTTCTACCGTTGCTTCCAAAAAAGGTAGATTCTTAGGATCGACAGCTACTTCAGCAGGAACTCCTGCCAAAGTCAGTGCAGCCTTTGGTTCAATTTCTGGTGACGCAAACCTGAATGTAACAAATGCAGGTCTTACCTCAATTCAAATCACTAGCGTTCCTAGCTTAGTACCCGGTGGAACTGCACAGTATGAAGCAACCGGGTTTTTTTCCGATGGAACAAGACAAGATATCTCTTCTCTTGTAACTTGGTCTTCTAGTGCTACAAACAGTGTTGCCATTGATTCTACTACCGGTTTAGGAACAGGTGGAACTACAGCAGCAACGGCAACTATTACAGCTACACTGATTACTCCAGCCACTTTCCCGACCGTAGCAAATGGTGGCGTTGCAACAACAACTACTCAATTAAAAAACGCAAAGATCGTATCTATCACAGTTACTGGTGTAGCAACACTTGGAGCAGGAAGCACAACGAACTATGTAGCAAGTGCGATTTATGATGATGGAACTTCTTCTGATATTACAACACAGGCTACTTGGTCTCTTAGTAGCTCTGCCAATGCAGTTGTGAGTGATGCGGAAGGAAGTAAAGGTTTCTTTACCGCTGTAAACGCTGGCTCTGTCAATGTACAAGCAACTTACATCGGTGTAACAGGATCTAAAGCAGTTACTATTAACTCTCTAACTGTTTCTTCCGTTACGGTAAGTCCTTCTACAAAAACAATTGCCAAAGGAACGACCACTCAATTTACAGCTACAGCTACTTATTCAGATGGTTCAACAGCAGATGTAACAAAAACTGCAGTTTGGACATCCTCTAATACATCATTTGGAACAGTTGATACTTCTTCAACTACTGGTGGTATCGCAAGAGGGATTGCGGCTGGTGCTGTCACTATTACAGCAGCAACGGGTGGAAAATCAGCAACTGCAAATCTTACTGTAACAGCAGCAAATTTACGATCTATCGCTGTTACAGGAGTAAATAGCTCAATTGCAATCGGAACTACTACGCAATTCACGGCAATTGGAACTTATGATGATGACACTACACAAGACATTACCTCTTTAGTAAGTTGGACATCGATTTCTCCATCTCAAGTGAACATAGGAAACACAAGCGGAAGCCTTGGTCTTGCAACTGGTATTACCCCTGGAAGTAGCACAATCCAAGCTTCTTTTCCTAATTCTAGTGGAAACATTGTTACAAGCACCAACAATCCTACTTTGACTGTAAAAGATACTACTGTTAAGCTTACTTCTATTGCAATTGAGGCAACAAGCACTAACATTACACCAGGAGGAATTCCAACACAATACATAGCAACAGGAACCTTTTCTGATAATAGCACACAAAATATTTCCTCTCTAGTAACTTGGAATTCTTCTGCTCCAACAAACGCTACAATCAGTAATGCGGTTTCTGACAAAGGAAAAGCTTACGGTCTAGTAGCAGGAACAACAAACATTACAGCAACCTTAGCAAATGGGACAAATAGTATTGTAACTACTTCTGGTGGTGTTGTAACAAGTAATACATCTGTATTAACTGTTGGTGCAGCTGCTCCAGTTACCCCACCAGTTACTCCGGCCGTTGTAGCTCCTACAACGAACTCCACTGTGTCCGGTTATAATGTTACTGTTCCATCTGGAATGACAACTGGAACAACTCCATCCGGTGATTTTACAGGTATTACTTATCAAGGAAATCCTGCTGAAGTAGCTGGATTTGTAAGCACAGTAAATTACGGTGGGACTGCGGGATGTACAAATTTTGGAACTGCTTTGTTGACGGCTATGATCAATGATACTCCGGACAAAATTACAATCAATAATCAAATTTCTTCTAATGTAGTTGGAACAAATCCGGATTGTTCGGCAGTTTATATTCTAGGTGTAACTGTAAATACAAGTATGACAGTAACTCAGCTTTCTAATCATTTAATTGAAGAGTTAGGTAAAACAATTCCTGGTGGAACTATTTCTAATCTTCCAGTAAGTGTAGGCTCTGAACAAGCAACCACTACTTTCCGTGTTATCTTACAAGCTACTTATAGCTCAACAGGTAGCGAATTGGTTGGAGTTGGTGTAAGCCGTGAAGCAGATTATGCAAACAATGCGGCACTACTCAATAGCCTACTTGACGGAACAAATATCAATCCTGTAGGATCCACAAACACTGCAAAAACGGATTCATTTACAGCGGCGGCAGACCCAAAAGTAGATTTCGTATGGATGGTTGACAATTCTAGCTCTATGTCCGCTGAACAGTCACTTGTTCAAACAAATGCAGCTACTTTCTTTACAAAGCTTAGCACAAAACACTTAGATTTTAGATTAGGTGTCATAACAACTGGTAGTAATGAGTTAGCTTCTGATGGCACGAAATGCTCAATGACCCCTTCTGGTCACAAAGCTTGGGATCTTTGGGGAACCGGCTGGACTACATCTGGTGATGGATCAACAGCATTCGTAAACAATGTAAGTACTGTTGGAATTGCTGGTTGCGGTTCAGATGAAACTGCTCCATTCTTCATGGAGAGAGCGTTAGGTGTTCACACTGGCGTTGCAGCAACTGTAGTTCCAAGAGTTGGAGCTAAACTGGTGTTCGTTATCCTTTCGGATGAAGGTGATGGATATGCAACAATGGCTGGTAAATCTGGAGCAAATGCACCATCTGGAACCTTCAATCCAAATAGTAACATCTTCGTTACCAATCAATATAAGGTATATTCTATCATTGGTATTTACGATGGAACTATTACAGTTGGTGGTGCCACTATCGGACAACCGGGACGATGTGATACTAATACTGGAAGCTCTACTGCTCCGAAAGCAACTAGTACTAATAACGATGCAGGTGCATTGGTCAACTACCAACTTGCAGCGGCAACTGGCGGATCGTCTTCTACCATCTGTACTACTGATTACAGTGCAATTTTAGACAATATCGCAACACAAGCGGCAGGGAATGCAAGTACCTTTGTTCTGACCAAAACGCCAATTTCTTCAACCATTATTGTTAAGAAAAATGGAACTGCTGTTACACAAGATGCAACGAACGGCTGGGCATACAATTCTGCTTCCAAAACCATCGTATTCTCAGGAACTGCATATCCGACCGCAGGTGATACAATCACTGTAGAATATCAATGGAACAGTAGCGCACAGGTAGCTTCCGCAAAAATTAGCGACAGCAACCTACTAGCGTATATTTCTAAAACTGCAAAGAGTGATACAGCAAGAGGAACTGCTGCCGCTATTGCACTTCTTGTAGGAGCAATCTTAGCAGGAAGAATTTGGAAAAACCGTAAGCATAGTTAATATCAAATCACCCTGATTAAAGTCAGGGTGATCGGGTTAATAAGAATTAGCCCCTCTTTCTTGTCCTTCGACTCCGCTCAGGAATCGAACAAGGAAGAGGGGTTTTTTATTTTTATGGAATAGTCACAAACAATTCCACTTTACAAACATTTACATTTTAAAAGTATTGCCTTATGAAACTTCTTCCTCTGACAAATGATTTTGTTTTCAAAGCAGTATTTGCGAAAAATGAAGACCTCCTTTTGGATCTACTAAATTCCTTTCCGGAGTTTGTAGGTGAGCATAAAATCAAGAATTTAAAAGTCCTCAATCCTGAAATCTCAATGGATATGAAAGATGACAAGCTTTCCATTCTAGATATTCGAGCAGAAGATGTTTCCAAGAATATTTTTCTAATTGAAATGCAGGCATCTAGACAAGCAGATTTTCCCAAACGAGTCCTTTACTACTGGTCTAAGCTCTATTCGAGGAGCTTAAAAAAAGGAAGAAAATATAGCAGTCTTCCTAAAGTCTATTCTTTCAATTTTATTAATTTTAATTTGATTAAAGATTCTAAGAAATATCATAGTGTATTCCATATACTAGAAAAAACAAATCCTGAAATCAGCTTGACAGAAGACTTAGAAATTCATATAATTGAGTTACCGAAGTTTAAGGCATTGTTACCTGCATTAAAAGACACAATGGAAACTTGGATATTTGCGTTAAAAGAAATTCAGAACTTACAGGAGGAGCAAATGAAAATACTAGAAAAGAGAAATCCGAAAGTCAAGAAAGCAGTGTCTGAACTCAAATTTGTTTCTCACGATAAGAAGAGTCGTGCCTATTATGAAGCAAGACTCAAAGCTGATTTAGATTACAATTCTAATATAGACTTTGCATTCAACAAAGGACTATCAGAAGGTATTGAGAAAGGAATCGAGAAAGGAATCGAGAAAGGCAAAGTAGAAGGAAGTCGGGAATCTTTATTGCTAGGAATTCAACTTGGTCTAGAAATCAAATTTAATTCTGATGGATTGAAACTTGTTTCTGAAATTAAAAAGATAGCTGATATTGCAATCCTTCAAAAGATTCTATCAGGAATTAAACAAGCAAAGTCTATAACAGAAATCCGCAAAATTTATAACAAGAAATAGTATCCTTGTCTTGTTATGGGTTAATATTAGAACTATGACAACAGCATTATTTGAAAAACCAGATATTGATCTTACTCAGATCATCAATGGAGTAGAAATAATGGCACCTAGCCCTTTTGGAATTCACCAGAGAATATTATATAATTTAACTTTGGAAATTGGTATCTATTTAAGAAGTAATCCCATTGGAACACTTTACACAGCTCCCTTAGATGTAATTCTAGAGGAAAAAATAAACAGAGTGCAACCCGATTTAATTTTCATAAAAAAAGAGAACATGGGAATATTCATGAACATGGATGGATTCGAGGAGTTCCTGATCTATTGATTGAAGTTGTATTAAAAGGCACCATCACTCGTGACACAGAAGAGAAATTTGAAATTTATCAAAAGTATGGAGTCTCTGAATACTGGCTAGTATTCCCTGAACAACAATGCATCGAAGTCTACACACTGGATAATTCTTGTTATTCCCTCTACTGCTCTACCGCAGAAAGATTACCGAAATTTAAAACTGAGATTCAGACATCAGAATCATTTTTTCATTTATCTAAATACTCCTTGACAGGTGTAGAGGCAAGCCTAGGTTGAATGTATGCAAAACCTAACACCTAACGGTCAAAACCTAGTCAACAGAATCTGCTCCAAATATAACTTAAGCTACAATGCTGTAATGCACATGTTAATCGCTGTAAACAATGGAAGCGGAAGTATGGCACAATTTAATTGTCCTGAATTAGGTGGCGGTGGTCAATGGATGAGAGGAGGAATGGTAATGGTTGGCGATATGTTCAACAACGGGTTGAAGAATACAGTGGACAACCTCTGTAACGAATTATCAAATGCTCTTGCTAATACACAAATCTTTGAAGTAATCACATCAGGTCCTTATGCCACAAATTGGTATCCATCTGAATTAGGAAATCCTTCTTCTAGCGGTTCACAGAATAATACACGTTATGCGGTATTTCCACAAACACGTAGACTGGCAATAGACTATAATGGATCAGTAACTATTTATGATACACTCGATCACAATATAGGTGGCGTTAGCCAACAACAGGGCGGTGATGCATCGCTTACCTTTAGCAGTCAATATGGAACAATATTAGTAAATAGCCTTCCAAAAGTCTCAGGCGCAGGAGCCAATCAACAACAGGTTAATTTTATTAATCCGCAACCAGTGACTCCTTTCCTAGAACAACCACAACCTAATTTCACACAGAATAATCCAGTTCCTATGAATACAAATTCAGAAGGAGTTCTTGAACTTTTAGAAAAGTTAGG
>Ga0075156_10001939_pt1 | contig 11364 bp, 9 predicted proteins | sample JI81AbrownDNA_FD_70966 | JGI IMG/M metagenome (GOLD analysis project Ga0075156, IMG submission 70966) | Wastewater effluent complex algal communities from Wisconsin, to seasonally profile nutrient transformation and Carbon sequestration -... | ecosystem: Engineered > WWTP > Effluent > Algae...
CCAGGGGGCCGGCGCCGCACAGGTGTTCTTCTATGCCACCCTGCCACAGGTGCTGCCGCAGTTGGTCAGCTACACGCTGTACCGCTGGGAGAACAACATCCGCGCGGCAGCCGTGCTGGGCGTGGTCGGCGCAGGCGGCCTGGGCCAGTTGCTGGCCTTTCACATGGGCCTGTTCCACATGGGCAAGACGGCCACCATCCTGGGGGCGATGCTGGTGCTCGTGGCAGCTGTGGATGCCTTGAGCTACGGGGCGCGGCGGTTGGCCACGCGCTGAGCCTCACAGCGTGCACTAGGCACTTGGCGCCCGGCACCCGGCATCAGGCCACGCCGTTGCCTGCTTCGAACGCCTCCTCGAAGACCGAGTAGCCGGCCAGGTCTGCGTGGGCAAAGCGCAAGCGCCCCCTGGCCTGGCGAAGGGCGGTGCGCGCCGGGTCGCTGCGGGTGCCGGGAACCGGGATGCTCATCGCGTGACCATGGCGCATCAGGTCAACCTGGCGGACGCGGCGCGGCAGATCCGGGTGCAGCGTCGCTGCAAGATCCGCCACCACGAGCCGAGCCCAATCGCCAGCTGACCCCGACAGCAGCCGTGCGCGCTGCGCCTCGGGCAGCGCGTGGTACGCCGTCAGCAGGGGAGGTTCACGCACCGGGTGCAGCGATTGGTGGGTGGCGTCGACATAGCCCAACGCGCTGCTGGTGCCAGCCGGCGCATAGGCAACGTTGTCCCAGCTCGGCGGCGCACCGGCCCGGTCGAGCAACGGGGCGTCCAGATGCAAGTTGGCCACCAGCCACGGGGCGTGGTGCGTCCGCGCTGCGGCCTGCGTCAGAGCCAGCGTGGGGTTCACGATCACCCGTGCGGCCACGAACAAGGGCAGAGCAGACACCACCAGGGGCGCGGACCAGGCTTCGGCCTGTTGCGTGCCTTCGTTCCAGACCGTCACCTCCACGCCGTGCCGGCCTTCGTCGACACGCCACACCGTGCGGCCGGTGTGGACGCGGGCCGCATGCGGCGCCACCAACTGGCGCACCAGCCAGGCGTTGCCTTCGGGCCAGGTGAACACCGCATCCGTCGCCTCGGCCTCGTCGCCAGGCGCGTGGAAGCCGTGGCGGCTGGCGAAGTAGTGGATGCCGGCCCAGGCCGAGACGGTGGCCAGGCCCGCGCCGTAGTCGTCGCGGCAGGCGTAGTCCAGGTGGGCCAGCAGGCGCTCGTCGCCAAGGCCCTCGCGGGCCAGCCAGGCGGCGAAGGTCTCGGCGTCCAGTGCCGCGTGGCCGGCTGCCCATGGCACGCGGTGGCTCGGCACGGCGAAACCCAGGGTGCGCTGCAGGTGGCCCACGCGCTGGCCGAAGGCCCGGTACTGAGCCAGCGTGGCCGGCCGCCCCTCGGCCGACGGCAGCAGCCCGTCCTGCCAGGCACCCGCCATGAAGAGGCGCTCCTGCGGGCTGTGGCACAGGTGCCGCTCGTCCGGCACCGTGCGGCCGAGTTCGTGGCGCAACAGGCCGATCTCGTGCAGCCACTCGCTCACCCCCCGGGCCTGCGGGCCGGGCAGCGGCAGGTAATGTGCGCCCAGGGGGCAGGGCCGCCCGCGCAGGACATGGCCGCGGCTGTTGCCACCGGCCTCGTCCTCCAGCTCCAGCAGTTGCGCGTCGCCGTGGCCGGCACGTACCAGAGCGCGCAGTGCAGACAGCCCGGCGATGCCGCCCCCCAGCACCAGCGCGCCAGCGCGCCGCCTCACCGCCGGCGCCGGCAACGAGCCGGCTTTGTCCCGCAGCCGGTGGCCGCGTTCGGCGCTGGCGCCGACCCAGCGGCTGGTGAAGGCGGGCGCCTCGTCGCGCCCGCAGGCCGCGAGGCCGGCCGCGCCGGCGGCGAGCAGGGTGCGCCGCCTCATTCGTGGACCCGGCCCCACTCGGCCTCGAAGGTCTGCACCAGCGCCTGATTGGACAACCTGTTCGGCTCGGCTGGCAGGCGGGCCATGTCCGGCGGGAAGTTCAGCAGCGGCGGGATGCCGTCCAGCGTCAGGAAGCGCAGGTCGGGCGGCAAGGCGGTGGGCTGGCGCCAGGGCCGCCGGCTGGCGACCACGAAACCCCATTCGCCGAAGCTGGGCACATGCGCGTGGTACGGCGTGGCAGTGAGGCCCACGGCCTCGACGGTGGCCACCACCGTCCAGAAGCTGCGCCGGGCGATCAGCGGCGAGGTGGTCTGGATCACCGCGTAGCCGCCCGCCGCGAGGTGCTGGTCCATCAGCGCATAGAAGCTGGTGGTGTAGAGCTTGCCGAGGGCGAAATTGCTGGGGTCCGGGAAATCGACCACGATCACGTCGTAGGTGTCGGCCTGTTGCTCCAGCCAGCCGAAGGCATCGGCGTTGACGATGCGCAGCCTGGGGCTCAGCAGGGCGCGCTGGTTCAGCTCGGCCAGACGGGGCTGCTGGCTGAACAGCGCGGTCATGCGGGGATCCAGCTCGACCAGGGTGACCTGCTCGACGGTCGGGTACCGGAGCACCTCGCGCACCGCCATGCCGTCGCCGCCACCCAGCACCAGCACCCGCTTCGCCGCACCATGGGCGGCCATCGCGGGATGCACCAGGGCCTCGTGGTAGCGGTACTCGTCTTTGGAGTGGAACTGCAGGTTGCCGTTGAGAAACAGGCGCACGCCGGCCGGGCCACCGGTGACCACCACCCGCTGGTAGTCGCTGGTCTCGCGGAAGAGGATGGACTCGCCATAGAAGCGGTCCTCGGCCCAGGTGGTGAGTTGGTCGGCTGCTGCGAAGGCGCCCAGCAGCAGCGCCACCACGGCCACACAGGCCAGCGCATGGGCGTTCCAGCGGCGCAGTTCGCCGCGGAACATCCACAGCGCCCAGGCGGCCACCGCAGCGTTCAGCAGGCCGAAGGCCAGGCCGGTGCGGATCAGCCCGAGATGCGGCACCAGCAGCAGCGGGAAGGCCACCGCCACGGCCAAGGCGCCCAGGTAGTCGAAGGTCAGCACCTGGGCCACCAGGTCCTTCAGGGCATAGCGCTGGCTGAACTGGCGTTTCAGGATGCGCATCACCAGCGGGATCTCGAGGCCCACCAGCACGCCCACCGTGCCCACCGCGCCGTACATCAGCACCCTGAACGCCATGGCTCCGCTGGCCGGCAGGCTGGCATGGGCGGCGAACAGCGCGGCCGGCATCAAGCCGCCGAGAAGGCCCACCATCAGCTCCAGCCTCAGGAACTGCGCCACCAGCTGGCGCTCGATGAACTTCGACAGCCACGAGCCGATGCCCATGGCGAACAGGTAGGCGCCGATGATGGTGGAGAACTGCAGCACCGAGTCGCCCAGCAGGTAGCTGGCCAGAGCGCCGGCCGCCAGCTCGTAGACCAGCCCGCAGGCGGCGATGACGAACACCGAGGCCAGCAGCAGCACTTCGGCCGGTTGCACGCGGGCCGGGGCCTCCGGACTTTCAATCAGGGGGGTTGGCATCCGGGGTTGGCGGGGTTAGGGTGTGGCATGGGTCACCGGCTCAGCCAGCAAGCCCCGGCCGAGTGGTGGGCGGCCCTGCAGTCGGGTGCGCGTGCCGCCGTGCTGTCGCCCTGGTGGGCCGTGTCGGTGCTGAGTGCCGAGAAGTCTTTCGTCGACAACCAACTGCTCGGTTCGCCCCGCCTGAACGCCTGGGGCCTGCACCGGTGGCGTGTCTGCACCTCGCATGTGCTGGCCGCGCGGCGCCGGGCCCGGCTGACCGACCTGCTCGACGGCATGGACGCCTCCACGTTCGAGCGCAACGGCTTCATCATCAAACGCAATGTGCTGCCGGACGACGAGTTCCAGCAATTGCGCCGCCAGGTGCTGGGCCACCGCGCCCCGGCGCGTGCGAGGGTGCACGGCGACACGGTGACGCGGCATATCGCCGTGAACCCGGGGCTGCTGCGTGCTGCACCCGGCCTGGCCGCGCTGCTGCAGGGGCCGCTGTGGAACGGCCTGACCCGCTATGTGGCGGCCTGCGACCGGGCACCGATGGCCTGTGTGCAATCGGTGCAGACCCACACCACGCTGGGCGAGCATGATCCGCAGACCCACCTGCACGCCGACAGCTTCCACCCGACCATGAGGGCCTGGTATTTCCTGACCGACGTGGGCAACGACGATTCGCCGTTCTGCTACGTGCCCGGCTCGCATCGGCTGACACCGGCCCGGCTGGCCTGGGAGCATGAACGCAGCCTGCGCGGCCCGGCCCAGGGCGACCGCCATGCCGCGCACGGTTCGGCGCACATCGACCGCAACGACCTTGCGGCATTGGGCCTGGGCCACCCGGCTCGGCTGACGGTGCCGGCCAACACCTTGATCGTTGCCGACACCTTCGGGTTCCACAAGCGGGCCCGGGCGCGCCGGCCGACGATGCGTACCGAAGTCTGGGCCCGAGACCGACCCAGGCCCTTCCTGCCCGGGCCCACGGATGCCACCCTCAGCCTGCTGGGGCTGCGCGATCACCGCGTCGATCTGGGCTGGGCCGTGCGAGACCTTGCCGGGCTCCTGGGCGCAGGCCGCAACCCCTGGCAGCCGTGCGGGGTGCTGGCGCCGGACGCCCCGTCCCCGCCCGGCCTGCGGCCCGTGGCTGACGATCATTCGCGCTAGCCGTGGATCGACGCGGCCACGATGAGCCCGATCGACAGGCACATCGCTGCCACCACCACGGCCAGCGCCATGTTGTGCTTGGCGACGATTTCGTCCCACAGGTCGTAGGGCGTGAACTTGTCGATGATCACGAAGCAGATCCAGAAAATCAGCACGCCCATCAGCGCGAACAACATCGAGCCGAAGAAGACGCCGGGTTTGAGCCATTCGATGCCCATCATGGAGGACCTCCGTTTTCACTTCATTTGTGGCCGCCCGAGCCGCTGGAGTAGCCGCCGAAGCTGCCGCCGCCGGTTCGGAACCCGCCTGAACGCTGGTTGTTCAGGCACTGTTGGTACTCGGTGCTCGCCGCGCCGAAGGTGGCCTTGGCCTCGTCGCAATCGTCGCTGCCGCCGCACTGGGCCATCATCGCGACCACTGCCAACACCACCACCAGCATGATGACGCCCTGGTTCAGGCCGCCGGAACCGCCGCCCAGGGTGCCCAGGGTGGACAGCGGCGCGCTGTCGCGGTGAAGGGCGGCACGCGCGGCCGGCGCGATGCGGAAGGCGCTGGCCACCACGGCGGCGTCCAGCGGCTGGCCGAGCGACCAGGTGACCTCGTCACCGACCTGCTCGCGTGACAGCAGCGCTCCGCGCGGGCCGGCATAGTCTGTCACCTGTGCGCGTTCCTCGCGCTGCACGCGCCAGTAGAACTCGCCCTGCACCCAGGTCACCTTGGCGTCGTAGCGCCAGCGCTGCGAGAAAGCCAGGCCCTGCCAGCTCGCGCCGGTGCCGGTGGCCCGTGGCGCCCCGGTGAGCGGCCGCATCCAGCTCCAGCCTTCGTCGGTGTCGACCAGGAAAGCGAAGCCGGTGCTGCGGTGGTACAGCAGGTACTCGCGCCAGAAGGTCTGTTCATCGTCGCCGCCGGGCTCGGGCAGGTCGCAGCGTTCCAGGTATCCAACCACCTGCCAATCCAGCGGCCCTTCGGCACCCAGCGCCAGGTGGCCGCTGCTGCCGAGCGGAATCTGCGGCTCCAGCCCGCCAGCGCCCGAGTTGTTCTGCGCGTAGTGCCGGAGGTCCCCGCCGGCCCCCTGCGACAGATCCACCACCGCGCGGCATTGCGGGCAGCTGATCGACAGGCTGCTGGCCAGGGTGGGGGCGAGCGCGGCGCCGCAGCTCGGGCACGGCACCTGGCGAACGTTCAACGTCTTCTCGGCCGGCCCGTCGCGCAGCCCCTGCAGCGCCAGCTCGGCGAGCCGCACCGCGCGGCCGACCGACCAGGCCAGCACGGCCGGGTCGGCGTAGTCCAGTGTGCCGACCTCGTCGCGCTCGTTGCGCAGATCGGCCACCGTGAAGCTGCCCTGCATGCGGGGTGGCCGCGGCAGCTCGCCCTGTGCCGCCAGCATCGAGGCGCTGACCACCGAGGCCACGCTCCAGACGCTGCCATCCACCAGCCGGCGCTCGCCGGCGTGCAACTCGTCCGATGCCGGCCACTCGGCCAGCGGCGGCCGGTCGAAGGCCAGCACATAGGCACCGTTGTCTTCGCTCAGCCAGCCGGACTTGCCGTTCTCGAACAGCGCGTGCCACTCGTTCCAGGTGCCCTCGGCGTACCGGTACTGCAGACGGCCCACCAGGCTGAATGCCACGCCCTGGTGGGTGCCGCCGGCGCCCAGCTGCAGTGGGGAGTGGTCGTCGAACAACTCGGCGCTGACGCCGATGCGCCGCAGCGCGTCGCCCTCCCGCACCACCGTGCTGCGGCAGAAGCTGCAGACCGCGCTGGCCGACGCGGCGGAGGCGAAGTCGACCGGCGCGCCGCAGCCCGGGCACGCGGCGCGCCAGGCCCTATGTGGCGGTTCGTTCGCCAAGGTGAAAGACTCTCTGCCTCAAGGCGGCGGTCAGACCAGCTTCTTCAGCAGCTCGCCCTTCTTGGTGCTGAACTCCTCGTCGGTGAGGATGCCCTTGGCCTTCAGCTCGGCCAGCTTCTCGATCGTGGCCATCACCTCGTCGGCTTTCATGGGCGCCGCGGCGGCGCTGCCCGGCGGAGGCATCTGGGCCGCGCCGGCGTTCAGGCCCTGGCTGAGTTGCTGGGCCAGCATCTGGCCCATCGCCACCCCGGCACCGAGGCCCAGCGCGTCGCCGGCCACGCCACCGCCGCCCTGGCCCACGCCCTCGGCCAGCTTGGGGATGGCCTGCGCCGTCTGGTACTGCATGAACTGGCCCATCTTGTCGCCGACCATGCCCATGCCAATTTTCTGGTCGAGCACCTTCTGCAGTTCCTCGGGCAGCGACACGCTTTGCACGGTGACGCTTTCGAGCTTCAGGCCGATCGCGTCGAACGAGGCCTCGGTGGCCGCCTTCAGCTGCTGCGCGAACTCGACCTGGTTGGCCGCCAGATCCAGGAAGGGGATGCCGCTGGCGGCGACCGCGTCGCTGATGTGCTGCAGCATCATCCCGCGCAACTGGCCGTCGATGTCCTCCACCGTGTAGCGGTCTCGCGTGCCGGAGATCTCGGTGTGGAACTTCTTCGGGTCGGCCACCCGGTAGGCATAGTTGCCGAAGGCACGCAGCCGCACAGCGCCGAAATCCTTGTCGCGGATGGTGATGGGCTGGCTGGTGCCCCAGCGCTGATCCACCTGCTGGCGGGTGCTGAAGAAGTAGACATCGCTCTTGAAGGGGCTCTCGAAGAGCTTGTCCCAGTTCTTCAGGTAGGTGAGGATCGGCAGTGTCTGTGTCGTCAGCTTGTGCATGCCGGGGCCGAACACATCGGCCACCTGACCTTCGTTGACGAACAGGGCCACCTGGCTTTCGCGCACCGTCAGCGAGCCACCGTACTGGATCTCGTTGTCGGCCATGGGGTAGCGCCAGGCCAGCGTGCCATCGCCGCTTTCGGTCCATTCGAGGATGTCGATGAACTGCTTCTTGATGAAATCCATCAGGCCCATGGTGGCGTGCTCCCGGATGTGGCCGGCTGGTTGCCGATGCGGCGAATAATACGCGCGGCATCCCTCACTCTCAGGCAATCCATGACCTCACCCATCGCTGCTTCCCCCGAACCGGCGCCTGTGCGCCTGGCGGTGATCGGCGCCGGCCCGGTCGGCCTGGCGCTGGCGCTGTACGCGGCGCGGCTCTGGCCCCTGGCGCAGGTGACCGTGTTCGACGCCCGCCCAGCGGAGAAGGATGTTTCCGGCGACCCGCGCACCCTGGCGCTCAGCCTGGGCAGCGTGCAGCTGCTGCAGCGGCTGGAGGTCTGGCCGGCCGACGATGCGCAACCGATCCTGCAGGTGCATGTCTCGCAGGCGCCGCCCACGCTGACCGGCGTGCCGCTGCGCCCGGAGCTGACCATCCGTGCGGCTGACGAGGGCGTGCCGCAGCTGGGCGCCGTGCTGCGCTACGGCCAGATCGTCGCGCCGTTGCAGCGTGCCTGGGAGGCCGAGTGCGCGGCCGCACCCGAGCGCTGCCGGTTCCGCCTGGGCAGCCCGGTGGCCGCGGTGAAGCCGGTGGCCGGCGGGGTGGAGATCGACGCCGGCATCGCCGAGCCCTTCGATCTGGCGGTGATCGCCGAGGGTGGTGTCTTCGCGGACCAGGCGAAGAAGGGCCTGACGCACGACTACCGGCAAACCGCCTGGGTGGGCACGGTGACGCTGTCTGCATTGCCGGAGCTCGGCACCGCCTTCGAGCGCTTCACGCGCCACGGGCCAGTGGCCCTGTTGCCGCTGAAGGCCGGAACAGCCGATGCGCCCGGCGAGCGCCGCGCTGCGCTGGTGTGGTGTGTCCCCAGCGACGACGACCCGGTCGAGTCGCTGAGCGACACCCAGCGCCGAAGCGTGCTGGCCACCTTGCTGCCGCAGGCCGCTGGGACGCTGCGCGAGGTGGGCCCGCTGAAGCGCTTTCCGCTGGGCCTGAACGCCGAGCGCACGCTGGTCTCGGGCCGGCAAGTGCGCATCGGCAACGCGGCGCAGACCCTGCACCCGGTGGCCGGCCAGGGCCTGAACCTCGGCTTGCGCGACGCCTTCGTGCTGGTGCAGAGCCTGCGTGAAGCGGGCGACCTGGATGCCGCGTTGCGCCGCGTGGAGTGGAGCCGAGCCCCAGACCGCTGGAGCATGATCGCCGCGACCGATTTCCTGGCACGCAGCTTCACCTGGCAGTGGCCCGGCCTGGCGGCGGTGCGCGGGCTCGGCATCGGGTTGCTGCAGGCACTGCCGCCGGTCAAGTCTGCGCTGGCGAAGCAGATGATGTTCGGGCGGCGCTGAAGCGGCCCGTGCAGGCTTGAGGTGCGTCAATCCGCACCGTCGCCTGGTCGACTACGGTGGCCCTCTCGGGCTGCACGAACGGCAAGCCTGCCGTTCGCTGCCCGGCCACGAAAGCGAGCATGGCATGCGCTGGTCACCCTACATCCGCTGGACCTTCCCCCTGGTGGCCTGCGTCGGCCTGGCCCTGTGGGCGCCCCTGGGCGTCAGCGCCGAACCGGTTCACGGGGCCACGGCCGCGGCAGCCTTCAAGGTGACGCATGCGCTCGCCGAAGCGGACGGCAGTTCGGTCGACGCCGCGCTGACCGTGGGCGCAGATGGCCGGCTGTACGGCACCGCGCGGCATGCGGGCGCCCACGGGGGCGGCACGGCATTCCGGCTCACGCCCGGCGGGCAGTTGACCGTGCTGCACGACTTTGGCGATGTCGGCGACGGCAGCCAGCCCAACGGCCTGATCCGGGGCGCCGACGGGGACTTCTACGGCACCACGGCCGCTGGAGGCCTGCACGGCCTGGGCACCGTGTTCCGCATGCGCCCCGACGGCGAGGTGACACTCCTGCACTCGTTCCAGGCCGACGGCAGCGACGGTTGGACGCCGATGGCGGGCCTGCTGCAGGCCAACGACGGCCACCTGTACGGCACCACCCGGCAAGGCGGCACCTTCGGCTTCGGCAGCGTGTTCCGCATCACCCTGGGTGGGGCACACAGCATCGTCCACTCGTTCGACAACGCCGATGGCGCCTACCCCGCCACCGCGCTGATCCAGGCCAGCGACGGCCGGCTCTACGGAACGACCTACGCCGGAGGGCGCAACCGCCTGGGCACGGCATTCGCCATGCACACGGGCGGGTACGTGAAGGTGTTGCACGCCTTCGGCTGGAGGCGGCCCAAGGGCGGCCACTACCCGTCGGCTCTGGTCGAGGGCCCGGACGGCATGCTCTACGGCAGCACGACCACCGGCGGCGATGCCACCCAGCATGGCATGCTGTTCCGCCTGAGCCGCGATGGCGAGTTCAGTGTGTTCCACGACTTCAACCCCCGGCATGGCGGCCACCGGCCGGTCGGGGTCTTGCACCTGGGCGGCGATGGCCAGTTCTACGGCGTCACGGCTGGCGGCGGCATACACGACGGCGGCGTGGTCTACCGGATCAGCCTGGGCGGCACCTACACGCTGATGCACAAGTTCAACCCGGACGGCCTCGATGGCCGGCACCCGCTCGCGGGGCTGGTGGAACTGGCCGACGGCGAGTTCTACGGCGGTACCGGGGCGAACGGCGCGGGCGGCTTGGGCACGCTCTACCGAATCCGCCCCAAGTGATACCGGATCAGGCTGTGCCGCGCTGCGCCCGCCATTGCGCAGCGGTGAGCCGAAAGAGGCAGTGCGGCCGCAGCGCGTGGCCCTCGGGCACGCCCGGGTGATCGAAGGTGTGTCGCGCGTCGGCCAGCCCGATGCGCCGCATCACCGCCTGTGAACGGAGGTTGGTGAGTGCCGTCATCGAGACGATCTCGTTCAGCCCGATGCGCTCGAAGCCGGCGGCCAGCGCTGCGCACGCTGCCTCGGTGGCGAAGCCCTGGCCCCAGTGGATGTGGGCCAGGCGCCAGCCGATCTCCACGCAGGGCGAGAAGCTGAATTGCCGCTGCGGGATCGACAGGCCGGTGAAGCCGATGAACTCCCCTGAGTCGCGCCGCTCCACTGCCCAGTTGCTCCAGCCGCGCTCGGTGAAATCGCGCTGCCAGGCGTCGATCGAGGCATCGCTGCGCTCGCGCGGGATGGGCGCGGGGAAGTGCTCCATGACGCGCGGGTCCTGGTTCAGCGCGGCGAATGGGCTGCGGTCGCTGTCGCGCCATGTACGCAGGCGCAGGCGCGGGGTCTCGAGCTCGATCAGCATGGTTGCAGCCCGCCAGGGACCTCAGCTCTCGGCAACCTTCAGGAACAGGTCGCGGTCGGGTGCGAAGTTGGCATACAGCGGCAGCAGTGCCCCGCCGATGGCCCGTGCGTCGGAGCCGATGGTGCCGGGCATCAGCTCCGGCCGCACCACGCCTTCCCAGCTGTAGCGGGCGAGCGCGGCGTCGATCTCCCGCTGCAGGGCAGTCAGCACCGGGCGGGCAAAGTTGCCGTCGATGATCACGCCGTCGAGGTCCAGCAGGCAGGCGGCGCTGTTGGCGGCCAGCGCGATGGACGCGGCCGCCTCGTGCATCCAGGCCTGGGTGTGGGGCCGCCACGGGGGCTCGAGCGCCCGCTCGTCGCCGCTGGCCGTCGGCTCCAGCCCGGCATCGCGGTAGCGCGCTTCCAGGTTCAGCAGCGAGGCCACACTGAGCAGTTGTGGCGGCGGTGCGCTGCTTCCCGCCGACGCCAGGCCCAGCGGAAGCGAGCCGATGGCCCCGGCGTTGCCGTGCAGGCCGGAGCGCAGGTGGCTGTCGATCACCAGGCCACCGCCGATGAAGGTGTCGACAAAGACGTAGAGAAAACTTCTCACGCTGCGCCCTCGCCCGGCGACCAGCTCGGCCACGCAGGCGGCGGCGGTGTCCTTGA